>OGJI01002601.1_pt1 | contig 15991 bp, 8 predicted proteins | sample 1572031 | NCBI WGS metagenome assembly OGJI01 (sample SAMEA2582119, study PRJEB24529) | metagenome | biome: Human gut stool | place: China | collected 2011
TGCATTGCCACAAGTGGCATTCCATTATCATCGTAAAATAGAAATCCACTATATCCGTCTATAGCTTTCTCCACTTTAGGAGCATTCCTGTCCTCGATGATTGCCTGAAACATCTGTGCCACATTCTCTTCCATACCTATTGTGTTGGTCTCAAAAATGTATCTGATCTGCTCATTAGTCAGACTACTTCCTTCCATATGGTTGGAATTATAGGTTAACTCAATCTGAGTTTTATGATAAATACCTCCAGAACACTTAGACGCTTTTTCTTCCTACAAATACCCTAACACTGTTTTAGACTGTTCTTTTTTCTTATTCACACGTTCAGGTTTTTTTGCATCTTCAGGTATGTTCCAAGTTTTTCCATATGTTCATAGAATAATGTATTAAAATAACATTTATTATTTAGCTATTGCAACCACAGTGAATACTGCTTTTTTCTGTTTTGCTGTTAATGGTTGCAACATTCCCTCATCAAGCATTGTTTCAATAATAAACGGGACAAATTCTCCCCATGTAAATGAATTGCTATTATAAAATCTAACTAGTTTTTCTATATGTGCCGGATATTTTGCCTTGTTAATCTTGTAGAGTCTTTCATCTACTCTTTTTCTTTCTTCAATAACTAATTTAGGAATATCTATATGACTACTAACTAAATCTGTTATTGCTGATTCCAAATTACCGTCCTCTACATTTATTAACGCCACCTGATTTTCTCCATCAGCAACATATCCTTTTTCCAATAAGTTAGAATAACTCTCAATGCTTATTTTCTCTTTGTCACAACCACTTGATATGTACGAATACAATTTTATCAACCTTAAGAAATGACTTGTACAACTCAAATACAATTTTTGACGCCAATTCTTCTGCATCTGTGATATTTCTTACTTTTGACATTGCAAATCCAAATATTTTCTGTTGGTATTCTACTATTAATTTATCTGCATCTATCTTATTCACTACTTACCTCCTGCGATAAACAAATGTGCACTTTTTGTTTTCATTTATATAGTGTACTAAATATTGAGATGGGTTTGGTATAAAATTTTAGGAGTGTCACTTGACACTCCTACCGTTCTATGTATGACTGTAATAATAGTAAAATTGAAAATAACTCTTATATTCTTTCATTAGTAGAGTTATTTTTTATAATACTCTTTATTTTCCTGCATACATTTTCTTTATTTCTTCCATATCTTTTGTAGCACAATTCTTAAACCCATAAACACAACTTATAATTACAACTATCAATATTACTATAGGAATAAGTAGACATGGAATAAGCGAATAATCTTCTCCATATACAATTTCCAAACTCATAATTCCAATGATAAATAGCGCAAATATGCATATAATTGTTGAAAATATGCTCACTGCTATGGACAGTCTTTGTTTTACTCGAATAATCACACCACTATCATGTTCTTCAATTTTTCCAACATTTACTGGTTTAAAAGAATTTTGTTTATAGTAGCTGTTTGTACTTGGGTTCACTGTTATTTTGAATCCTTTATCATTAACATAACCAAGATACTTGTATTTTTTCAGCCATCCTGATTTAGGCAAATTGTCTTTTGTATATTCTATGCACTCTTCCTTTGTCATTTTTGTTTTTATACTGTATTTCATATCTTCCTCCTTCAAAATTATTTAGTATTCATTGTAACATCGTTAGCAGGCAAAATGTTTAATCTCATTTATAACAGGCATACTTTTCTCTCCCACTTATAACTTATCGTATTTATCACTTTTTCCTTTTGACTTGCTTATCGGGGATTTCTTTTCCAATCTTTTCAATTAACGTAATATCCGCTGGTAGCCATCCCACATCATTTAACTGTTCTTTTGTTAGCCATCTTGCCGCCTCATGTTCCTTTAATACAAGATTTCCACTTACAATTTCACACCAAAAGCAATCCATCGACAGGTGAAACTGTGGATAATCATATTCAATAGTATCAATCAGTTCTCCAACGGATATTTCTGTATCAAGTTCTTCCATTATTTCACGTTTTAGTGCCTGCTCCGGTGTTTCTCCTTCTTCTATTTTTCCACCGGGAAATTCCCAGCCACCTTTAAAATCACCATATCCACGCTGTGTTGCAAATATAATTGGTTCTTTGTTTTCGTTTGTAGATTTTATTACCGCTGCAACAACTCTGACTGTCTTCATCTACTGTATCTCCTTAATCTCTTTTAAACGCAGGAGCCATTTTTTTACAGCTCCACTTTTTATCATTTTCATAATAGTTCCATCGCAGAATCTCTCACCGCGCACCATTCCCATAAATAATGCCATAACACCTTGTGCATCCATATTTGACACATCAACATTCTTCATTGATTGTTGTTCCCATTCTATGTTTCTTTCTTTTAGAAGCTCTTTATATTTTTTCAATTCAAATTCAGGGTTTTCATTATCAAATTCATAAACTGCATTTATTAGCTCATTAACCATTTCTGTAAACATTAAATATGGTATGTGCTTTGGATCATCTTTTGTTCCTTTGTGTTCTTTATCTATTATCCATTCTCCAATGCTATCTTTTTCCAATGGTTCTAATAAACTTATGAGTTTGTCAATTTTTTTATCAATCATACTGCCACCTACTTTCAATCTATTTTAATTTCTGAATACTTTGTATGAAAATTTTTAACTTTTACGTCCACTTTTCATAAAAAAATTACGGCTACTTTGTAAAATATTCATATATATCTTCCCTTACGCTGTTCTTTAGCTTAAACAAAAAGTTCATTATTGGAAGTTTCCTGCCCTTATTATTCTTTATTGTTGTCTGTCTCCAATCAACCGGATTCACTTCACCCATATAATAAAAATCAGTTCCTTCGCCGTCGCTTTTCTTTATAAACAAAACAATTTTAAGACCTGATTGCTCGCTGTTAATTATTTCCTGACTTTCACGGCTGTCAATTGCAACACCATTTCTTGTCATCCAACTAAATGTTTGCTGGTTTATAAACTGGTCCTCATATTTTGTGCTTTCTGATATGTCATCCTTTTTTTCGTATGTAACAAAGATAGGACATGTATTATGCTTTATTCTGTAGCCATACATTGTAGAACTTTCATCCCTGTCCCAGTTCATAAGACGACATACATCTTTTCTTGAATACTTTCCATAAAGAACAAGATTATTTTCATCATGATTTGAATACATATCTTTGTAACGCATCATTCCATACTTAACAAGATTTTCCAGCTCTTCCCTAAATCTTACATTTCTAAGTTTTTTCACAAATGCTAACGAACGTTTTAACATTCCTGATTTTAACTCTAACGATGATACTAATTCCATATCTGAAAACTTTGTTGCATCACTACCTGTTACAAAATCAAGATTCATCATTCTTATTGCTGAATCATAATCTGCCTTTTTAAATTTTTCACCAATCTTATTTAACTGCTGTGCGAATGTATTTTCTTCTATATTCGTTCCTTCCAACATCATTTTTAGCATTAAAAGTTCATGGGGTCTTTTTCCATCAATTATTAATGCTGAAACAAAAGCTAATATTTGCTCTTCCTTATCTGTAAATGTAATATTGTAGTCTTTGTCTACAATTCTTAAAAAACTGTCATATGTTTTTGCATATTTTATAAACAGCATAGGATCAATCTCACCAAGCTTATAAAAATCCAAAATAGTAGGAATACGTCCAAGCTTATATTTTACCTGATTGTACTTATCAGTAAGCATACGCTTTGTTGTTGTCATTTTATCAATGGATTCAAAAATTTTCTTTTTTGTAATCTCATCAAAATGAATGGTGGAACTACCGGGAATTACCCTTGCCCCTTCTCTTGCATATTTTCGAACATTATCCTTGTTGTATGTTCTGTCACCTGACAAGGCTATTGGAATCAAAAAGTTGTTGCTATAGTTTCCGATAAAATCAAGAACTACCACGTATTCCTTGCCATCTGCCTTTCTAAGTCCACGACCAAGCTGTTGCACAAAAATAATAGCAGACTGCGTTGGTCGAAGCATAATAACCTGATTAACCTTCGGAATGTCTACACCTTCATTGAAAATATCTACTGTAAAAATATAATCAAGTGGCTGATTGGAAACCGGTCTTCCATTTTCATCAACATCACATTCCATCTCCAATCTTTCCACAGCTTCTTCTCTTTCACTTTGACTATTTGAACCTGATAATGCAATTGTATTATATCCACGCTTATTGAAAGCATCTGATAAAGCCTTTGCCTCATCATTTCTGCTACAGAATACCAACCCTTTCACTCTATCTCCATTATGTCCAAAGTATTCAGCCTTTTCAATTACATGATTAACTCTTTCCTCTGTGGCAAGATATCTGAATTCTGTTTTTTCATCTATTTCTCTTCCATCAACGGTCAAGTCTGATATTCCAAAATAATGAAATGGACAAAGTAAGTCATCCTTTAACGCATCCTGAAGTCTTATTTCACTTGCTATATTGTGGTCAAACAATTTGTAAATATCAAATCCGTCTGTACGTTCAGGAGATGCTGTCATTCCCAAAAGAAGCTTAGGCTTAAAGTGATTTATTATTTTGTGATAGCTTTCCGCTCCTGCCTTGTGAGTTTCGTCAATGACAATACAATCAAATCTATTTTCATCAAACTGTGAAAGGACATTCTCCCTGCTTAATGTCTGAACTGTTGAAAAAAGATAATCAGCATTTATATCTTTATGATTTCCCGAAAGAATACCTGTAGTAATGTTACTACTAAAAACATTCTCATATGATTTCTTAGCCTGCTTTAAGATTTGTTCACGATGTACTAAAAACAAAACTTTCTTAAATCCTAATTCACGCATGGCAAAAGCAGACGCATAAGTTTTTCCTGTGCCTGTAGCTGAAATCAGTAGTGCTCTTTTCTCACCTTTTTCCATAATTTTTCTTAGGTTAAGAATAAACTCTTCCTGCATAGAATTAGGTTTTAATGTATACTTTTCAAATGAAGGGATTTTGTCTTTTTTAGCCTCCTGACGCTGATGCTTAATTATCTCATATCGTGTTTTGTATATTTCATAAAAATGTTCAAAATCTAATGCATATTCAGAATTCCAAAGTTCATTGAATTCATTTACAATATCTTGCGCTATTTCTCCCTGTTCTGTTGATATTATTTTAGTATTCCACTCTATATTACTTGTAAGTGCAGTATTAGTCATATTAGAACTTCCAAGTATAATTCTATAAACTTCTTCCTTCTTAAAAATGTATCCTTTAGTATGAAAACCATTATTTGCACTTTCAACATCATACATTTTTAATTTTATGTTTTTTAAGTCGTTTAATTTTGCTAACGCCTTAGGCTCGCTAAAGTCCAAATAATTAGTTGTTAAAATTTCTCCGGGGATACCTTTATTTTCAAGTTCTTTTAATGTCTGTAAAAGTGGTGTTATTCCGCCCATTGTTATAAAAGCCACACTAATTTGAAATTTGTCACACCTTAATAATTCTTCCTCAATGGAAGAAATAACCTTCTTTCCCTCTTTAGGATTATTAGATACAAACCCTGGTTTATATTTAAGATTTGAAGCAAGGGAACCATTTATATATGCCGTTTCCATTCCCTGTTTTATATCCTTTAGTATTTCTCCGTTCATATATTTTCTCCTTAAACTATCACTAAAGATATTATACCATCATTTTTCTTTAGCATTAACACATAATTACACAATATATCTTTTTTTATAGAATTGATATCATTTTAAGGTGTTTGGGACTTTTACCTATTAGAAACTTGCGCAGCAAGGCATACCTTAATCTAATATAAATAACACAGTCTAATAGATTTTTGTATGTAAAAAACTGGATGCCACTTTCTTGAAAAGTAACATCCAGCCCCTTCTATTTTCTTTTATTGAAGAGTCAACTCGTACGCAATATCATTTTACTCCACTACAATTCTTGCAACAGTATAAGTAACAAAATCAGTCAACACATCTGTTTGTCTAATATTTTTGTCATTATCTGCTACAAAAAATTTAATTTTGTTATCATTTTGGTCAATTAAAGATACATTTACAACCAATCGATAGTTTGCGTAATAGAATGTACCATCTTCAGAATCAACTTTTACCTTCCATTTAACCGGAAGACGGAATATACCTTCCTGCATATTATTAAAGCCTGAATTATTTTTCTGAATCCAACTCCAGTTTTCATAAATTGAACTATAATTATATTCTTCAGTTGATGAATTTAACTCACCTACTTCCAATCCTGCAATATATGATGAAGGTTGGTTAAGTTCCGTATACTCTTTAGTATCCTTCTTTTGCTTTAATTCAAAAGAAAATTGTATTTCTTTAGCATTTTTTATAATTGATTCCCATCCATCCATCTGTCTGAAATCAATAGCTACTGTACCTTCAATTGTCTGAGGTCCACTGTAAGGCAAATTATTTAAATTAATGCCCAACTGCTGTTTGTCATCTCCCGAAAAAGACATATCAACATACCCGGTATCATCTCTATAATATTTGCCGGTTCCATCGCAGTTGGCTCTCCAACTACTCTCATTAAATGTAGTCTTTGACTTAGAAAGACGTGAGACAAATTGAAAATTCATAAACGTTTCAGGTTTACCTGACACCAATTTAGATGACGGTACAAGTTTGCTTATACTAGTATCTGACAATGTCATTGTGATTTCTGCCTCAATACAAATTTTAGAACCTGTTTCACTGACAATTGCTTTACGTATCTCAGATAAATCAATTGCTGCATCTTCTGAATTCTCAGTCCCCATTACCAGCTTTAATCTGTCCTGCGTTGTTTGAACATTATAAGAACATGAAATAGCAGATGAATTACTTTGTATCAGTTTGTTATTAGCATTATCGTATGAATAATACGTCTTTTCACCAGCAGAATTTTGTGAATAAACCCTAAAACTAACATTTACACTAGTTGCATCATCCAAAAAACTTTCCATTACACCGCCACTATATGGCGTGATTAAAAACTCCTGGTATAACTTATCATCATCTCCATATGCCTGATTTGAATTAAAGCTAATCTTGTCAAGCAAATTTATTGTTACTTTCCTATCTGTATCTGTAAATGCTGCATCTGATGAAATTTTTAATTTCTTAACACCATCACTTGATTCATCTACTAATTCCTGAGTATATGCAGAAAGAATACTAAATGTACTCTCTGTACTCAATCCATTATCAGTCTTATGATTATCATATCTATGTACCTGCAAAACTGAACACTGTGCTGCCTCAGTATTTACTGTCGTTTTTACTGCCCCATTAATTCCTTCAATCTTCGCTTCATCAGCTATTTTCTTTGGTACATTGATTATAAGGTAAAAGTTCTCGTCTACTGCTTTTCCCTGATTTTTCAGAGTAATTGAATAGGTATCTTTACTTTCGTCTTCCTCTCCTGATTTTAGACGATATTTTTCACCATCAGTGGTAATAACTGTTGCATTTTCTCCTTCTTGAGCTTTAACAAATTTGCCATTGCTATCAATAGTAGCATCAGCACCATATAGAACACTAATGGCTTTTTCCTTATATGATTTATTATTCTCATCAGTAAAGTTGCTTAATGCAATGCTGAAGGTTCCATCTTTTTTTATGTCTTCTGCAGCTATGTCATAGGAATACATCTTATCCTCATTCATCGTATCAATTAATGTAAGCTTTGTTCCTGGCGGAAGATATTCAGTCTGTTTCAGAAATTCAAACTGTACTGTTTTTCCAAATCCTTTAGTTAAATCTGCACCGGCCTCCATATAACTCTGCCAGTCAAACACAACTCTTTCACCTTGTGATTGATCATATGCCCACGTCAAATATCCTGTCATATAACTATCATAATCAACAAGAACATGTGATTGCAAGTTATCATATGCAGAAGAAGTAAAAATACTCTCCTCACTTAATGTTGCAGAAAAATCAATCTGCACAATTCTTCGAACAACCATAGGTACATACACTGCATAAGAATGACTTCCTGATTTAAATGTTACTGTCAATAAAGTAAACTGGTCCTTGCCGTTATCATAATCGTTTCCCATAGAATAAGAAATTGACTTTGAATCTTTTAAAATTCGTAGCGAATACTTTTTCGCATCATTATTGGTCACAAATGTTCCATTCTCAAATTTATAATTTTGGCTGACTACATCTACAGATTCGTTTTCTACTGCACTGCTGTATCCACCATTGGTAATAAGATTTAAATAATCAGTAATGTCTTTTGTAATGCTGTCAGAAGTACCATTAACCAAAAGAATACGAAAATCACTATCAAACGTTTTATTATCCATTTGCCTTTTATATGTAGAAATCTTATTTTCTATGTTGAAATTGGTAGCATTTGTGGTAGTGTATAATACTCTGTTACTATTAGTTGCTACACTGCCATTTTTAATTTCATTTAAAATCAATTCCAGATTCACTTTCTATAGCTGTATCTGTTTTATTATCTGTAGTTTTATATGGAATTAACTTTATTGAAAGTGAAAATTCTTTACATCCTCTTTTTTTAGGAATTACATAAAAAGTAATCTTCCCTGATGCTCCGGGCTTAAGTCCGTTAGTGTTCGATTGCTGATTATTCATATTATTATCACTGTCTATCTGCATAGAGATAATTCCGTTTTCTACAATAAAATAATTTTCCCCATTATAACTTTCAGTTTTGGTTCCTTTCATAACATTTAATTTATTATGCAAGATATCATCTTCTGCTCCATCATCACTTTCCTTCGTAGCAAGGTAGAATGGTACTCCTACGGCTGACAATTCAGTGCTTTTTGCCTGTGCATTCTTATTACTAACCAGCCATGCAACTGTGGCAACTAATAAAGCAATGATAATACATACTATTAAAATCTCATTTTTTATAAGTTTATGTCGTATCTCTTTATTTTTTTCAAGCTGTTCAATACTGTTTTCATTATTTTTATGTTCTGTTTTATCAATATGTTTTTTATTTTTCATCTCTAATCCTTAATATATAAAAGCATTTTTATAGAGTGATTTTATCACTAAATACTTAGCATTTCAATGGAAGTATAAAGAGATTTTCTAATTAATATCTGTTGCATAGGAATTTCTTATTAATCAAAAAAAGAACCGCCCATTCATAAGCGATTCTGATACAGCTCGTACGGGAATTGAACCCGTGATTCCGCCTTGAGAGGGCGGCGTCTTAACCACTTGACCAACGAGCCATTTTTATGACACTGTGCTTTTTGCACAAGACACTTTACTATTATAACAATCCTAGCAAATTTTGCAAGTGCTTTTTAATATAAAATTCACGTATAATATTCACGCATAATATTTCAGCTACCACGCTCCCCCCATCAACAAAGGACTGCCCAGCGGGCAGTCCTTCATCCTTCATCCTTACTTCTATATTCTCTGTTTCACTCTTCACCCTAGAAGTCAAATATTGACAACTGGCTGTCTTCCGGCATTCCTTCCAGCAGTCCCAAACTTGACATTGTTTCTATTACTGTCTTACTTAGCTTGCTTTTTTCTCGCAATTCATTTTTTGAAACAAATGGGCCTGATTGATTTGCTACTGCTTCTACCAAACCATCGGCAGCCTTTTCGCCTAAGCCTTGGCATTAGCTTGTTGTCTATTATCTGAAATTCATGTGCTTTAGCCTTGTATATGTCTATAGGCATGAACTCAAATCCTCTGGCGTACATTTCCTGTACAACTTTCATGTCGCCAAGAGCGTCTTCATCTTTCTTAGCTATTTCGTGATTTGCTTTCTTTCGTTTCAAGTCAGCCATATAATATTCAAGCTTTTCCTTGCCTCGACACATTGTTTCGTAGTTAAATGCTTTTGCTCTAATGGCAAAGTATGCAGCATAGTAAGCAAGTGGTATGTAAACTTTATACCAGGCAACTCTAAGTGCCATCATAATATATGCTGCCGCATGAGCTTTAGGGAACATATATTTAATCTTTTTACATGAACCAATGTACCAGTCAGGAACATTATGCTGGTGCATTACTTCCTCTTCGTTTATTTCCTTGCCACTCTTTTTGTCCTTGTATATCTGAAGGCCTTTACCTTTTCGTACATGCTCCATTATCTGGAAACTTACCTGTGGTTCAATGCCTTTATGCATCAGATATACCATAATGTCGTCACGGGTACAGATAGCAGTTGAAATTGTACATCTGCCCTCTTCAATTAATGTTTGGGCATTTCCAAGCCATACATCTGTTCCGTGAGACAAACCTGATATGTTAACAAGATCAGAAATCTTAGTAGGCTTTGTATCCACCAGCATCTGAATAACGAAGTCTGTACCAAGTTCAGGAAGTCCCAACGAACCTGTTGGGCATCCATCTATATCATCTGATGTTATTCCCAGTGCTTCCGGACCTGTAAACAAAGACATTACCTTTGGATCATTAATTGGAACATCTCTGTTAACATTAGTATTTGTCAACTTTTCAAGACGTCTGATCATTGTAGGATCATCGTGTCCCAGAATATCAAGTTTCAATAAGTTGGCATCAATGGCATGATATTCGAAATGAGTTGTAATAATATCAGTTGTCATATCATTTGCCGGTTTTTGGATAGGGGTAAATTCGTATATTTCCTTATCTCTTGGAACAATAACAATACCACCCGGATGCTGTCCCGTACTTCTACGGATTCCCTGGCATCCTCTTGAAATTCGGTCAATTTCTGCTGTTCGCTTTATTTGTCCGTGTTCTTCGTAATAATTCTTTACATAACCGTAAGCTGTTTTTTCTGCAAGTCCGGCTATGGTTCCTGCTCTAAATGTGTGTCCCTTGCCAAACATAACTTCCGTATACGCATGGGCATTGGACTGATATTCTCCTGAGAAGTTTAAGTCAATATCCGGCTCCTTTGTTCCACCGAAACCTAAGAATGTTTCAAAAGGAATTTCAAAACCATCTCTGCACATATCCTTTCCGCAATAAGGACATTTTCTTGGTGGCAAGTCAAGTCCTACACCACCGTCTTCCCTTAACTGTCTTATTGTATCCTGAATCTCCTTCACTGCTTCTTTGTCTGCCTCATCAGGTACTGTAACTTCGTCTTCAAAGAATGAACTTTTACACTCTGTACAATAATAGTGGGGTGCCAAAGGATTAACCTCTGTTATACCTGACATTGTTGCTGCAAAAGAAGAACCAACGGAACCTCTGGAACCTACCAAATATCCGTCTTCATTAGACTTCCAAACAAGACGCTGCGCCATTATGTACATAACCGCATATCCGTTACCGATAATTGAGTTAAGTTCTACTTCCAGTCTGTCCTCAACTATTTTAGGCAATTTCTCGCCGTACATGTCGTGTGCCTTTTCAAAACAAATATTACGCAAGTTTTCTTCTGAATTATCCAATACAGGTGGACATTTATCAGGATGAATAGGTGAAATGTTCTCTATCATATCGTTGATTCGGGCAGGGTTTTTAATAACAATTTCTTCTGCCAAATCACTGTCAAGATAATCGAATTCCTTAAGCATTTCATCTGTTGTTCTTAGGTACAAAGGTGCCTGATTGTCTGCATCTTTAAAGCCATTACCACACTGGATAATTCGTCTGTAAATTTCATCTTCCGGATCAAGGAAATGAACGTCGCATGTTGCAACTGTCATTTTATTAAACTTCTTTCCTAAGTCAATAATCTTCTTATTAACTTCCTGAAGTTCTTCTACTGAATCAACAAGAAACTTCTTTCTGTCATCTATTTCAGGATCACCTGTTTTTAACATAAACTCATTATTTCCAATTGGCTGCACTTCAAAATAATCATAAAATTCAGCAAGACGTGCTATTTCCTGCTGGCTTTTTCCGTGAAGAATTGCCTGATACAACTCACCTGCTTCACAGGCACTACCGATAATAAGTCCCTCACTTAATTCAAGGTAATCACTTTTTAGGATTCTTGGTCTTTTGTTTGCAAAAGTTTCTATATGTGATTTTGAAATCAACTTGTAAAGATTTACTCTTCCAACCTGATTTTTTACAAGGATAATTGCGTGATGGGCAGGAAGTTTGTCAATTAAGTTCTTTGACTGCTTTCCCTGTCTGTTTAATTCATCAAGGTTATCAATCCCCTTGCCTTCAAGCATTTTACATAATTTCAAGAAAATAAGTGCCGTACATTCTGCATCATCTACCGCTCTATGGTGATGATCCAAAACAATGCCCAAAGCCTTTGCCACATTGTCAAGCTTATATCGTCCAAGTCCGATAATAAGGTATCTTGACATTGCAACTGTATCAATTACTGTAAAATCACATTCCAAGTCCTGTCTTTTACAATTGGCTTCTATGAAACTCATGTCAAAGTCTGAGTTATGGGCAACCATAACCGAGTCCTTACAGAACTCCATAAATTTGGGCAATATTTCTTCTATCTTCGGTGCATCAATAACCATTTCATCATTAATGCTTGTTAACTTTTCAATTCTAAAAGGAATAGGAATTTCAGGGTTAACAAAAGTGCTAAATCTGTCAATAATCTTTCCGTTTTCAACTTTAACGGCACCAATTTCTATAATCTTGTCGCTTTTCGCACTAAAACCTGTAGTTTCCAAGTCGAAAACAACATACCTGTCATTTAAATGCTGTCCCTTAGGATTTACAATCATATCTTTTAAATCATCAACAAGATATGCCTCTACACCGTAAATAACCTTAAAATCACATTCCCTGCCTGCTTTTTCACATTCTGCCTCAATAGCTTCATATTCATGCCATGCATCAGGGAAAGCCTGGACTACACCGTGATCAGTTATAGCAATAGCTTTGTGTCCCCACTCATAAGCACGACGTACAATTTTTTTACATTCACTTACACCATCCATATCACTCATCTTAGTATGGCAATGAAGTTCAATACGCTTGTCTACTGCTGTATCTTTACGCTTCTCTGTGGCAAATGGAGAAATAGACTTCATTCCGTCAACACGGCTGATTTCCACCTGCTTATCCCATGTATCATAAAGGGCAACACCTTTAATTCGCACAAAAGAACCTTTCTTTACTTTCTGTTTAAAGTCCTTAAGCACATTGCCGTCTGCCAAAAACATCTTAACGGCAATACTGTCTGTAAAATCGGTAATTTCAAGAGTAACAATAAACTTTCCTGTCTTTGTTTCTCTCTCATCCATTGTCATAATCTGACCTTTTACCGTGCATTCTCCGGTGCCTTCAAAAACATCACAAAGGTTAGTATCTGACTCAAACTTAAAGTCCCTTCCATATACTACCTCAGGATTGTCTGAACGGCTTGCCTTTCTGATTACAACAGGCTTTGGTGCCTCCTCTTTCTTTTCTTCCTTCTTAGCCTTTGGTCCGTTATCTCTGTTAAGTAACACCTCAACCTCGTTCTGAAGTCGTCTGGCATTCTGCTTTGCAAACCTGTTAGTTTCAAATCTTTTCTTATCGATAACTACCTCAATAGGCATTTCAAATCTGTTAGCAAATATTCTTTCAACTGTGTCCTTTAAAATCTTCATTCTGGATTCTGAAATAATATTAGCCTCCAAGTCAATAATCATCTTATTGCCATCCCAACGAATGGGAGCCTTTTTAAACATAGTTGAAACTATGGGACTTCTTACTCCAAGTTCCATAACTATGCTCTCCTTGTAGGCATCAAGAAGATTTTCTACTGTATACTGTTGTGATAAATGATATTTTTCTACTATTTCAATTCCAATTCGCTTTCCCATTCTGAGATTTCTTATAATTTCATCTCTCACGGTGAAAATAGCAGACTTTTCAATAAGTCTGCTGCTTTCAATATAAACTCTTAACTTGTCATGAGACATGTTAGAGGAAACTCGTGTTACATAAACTTCCTGAAACATAGCCTGCAAATTATCATTTAATTTAAGTGCTGGAAAAACGTCAAAAAACTTCTTTCTCTCCAAATTATTCACTCCAATTTTTCAATTCATCTTCCAGTGTCTGTAAAAGCATATCCTCAGGAACTTTCTTAACAATCTCACCTTTCTTAATTAAAAGTCCTTCGCCTACTCCACCGGCAACTCCAATATCAGCTTCTCTTGCCTCTCCGGGACCGTTAACTACACAGCCCATTACGGCAACCTTTATATCCAGATTATCGTATTTGGATACCATCTTTTCAACCTTTTCGGCAAGACCTATTAAGTCTATTCTGGTTCTGCCACATGTAGGACACGAAACTACTGAAATACCGCCTTTTCTAAGTCCTAATGTTTTCAAAATAAGCTTAGCACTTCTTATTTCCTCAACAGGATCACCTGTAAGTGAAACTCTGATAGTATCACCTATTCCCTGATTTAAAATAAGTCCAAGTCCTATTGCTGACTTAATATTTCCGGATGTTACAGTACCTGATTCTGTTATTCCTACATGAAGTGGATAGTTAGTTCTTTCCGCAATAAGTTCATGTGCCTTAACACACATTAAAACATCTGATGACTTAATGCTGATAACAAGATTGTCATAGCCTAAATCTTCAATAATTTTAACCTTATCTAATGCACTTTCAACTATTCCCTCTGCTGTAACTTTTCCATATTTTTCAAGAATGTGTTTTTCAAGAGAACCACTATTTACACCAACTCTTATTGGAATGTTTCTCTCCTTTGCCACATCAACTACTGCCTTAACTTTTTCAACTGAGCCGATATTTCCCGGATTAATTCTAATCTTGTCAGCTCCGTTCTCCATTGCTGCAATTGCCAGTCTGTAATCAAAATGAATATCCGCAACAAGTGGAATATTAATCTGTTTCTTAATCTCCTTAAGAGCCTTGGCTGCTTCCATTGTTGGAACTGCACATCTTATAATGTCACAACCTGCTGCCTCTAACTCCTTAATCTGGTTAACCGTTGCTTCTACATCTTCTGTTTTTGTGTTTGTCATTGACTGAATAAGAATAGGATTTCCTCCGCCTATTACTCTATCGCCAATCTTAATTACTTTCGTATTATCTCTATACATATTACCTGCCACCTTGCAATCTTATAAAATAATCTTTCTAATATCATTAAATATTAAGAATACCATAAGCACCATTAACAAAATAAATCCTATAAAGTGTATCATTCCTTCTTTTTCCTTAGGTATAGGTCTTCTAATAATAAGCTCTACAATATAAAGGAATAATCTTCCACCGTCCAATGCCGGTATAGGTAAAAGGTTCATTACACCAAGGTTTGCACTAAGCATAATTGCCATATTAATCATTGTGAACAAAGTAACCATAAAGCCTTCTGACTTAGTCTGGTTGTAAGTATCTCCAATAACATTAACAATACCTACCGGACCTGATACTTCATTAGCTGAAACCTTTCCTGTTACAAGCATCTTTAAGCTTTTAAGAACTGTATTAATTTCATATCTCACTTCCACAAGACTATATTTTAAAACTCCGCCTACAGACTGCTTATCTCTTGCAAGATTATAAACAAATCCGCTGCTGTAAAGCTTAGTCATCTGTGGAACTACGACTACTTTCTTTTCTTTATTATTACGCTTAACAGTAATATTGATTTCTTCTTTTCCAAAAGGATGTGCATCAATATATTCCTTTAAATCCTTTCCTGTTGAAATCTTTGTACCGTTAATTTCCACAACTTCATCTCCTGCAACAACTCCTGCCTGATCCATTGCTGAACCTTTAGGAACACTACTAATAGTAGCCTTTGGATCTGTTTCATAATATGAAATGCCAACTATATAACGTTCTTCACTGTCAGGTGCATAACTAATAGTCTGCTTCTTTCCATCTCTTACAAAAGTAACTGAAATATCACTTCCGTCAAGTGGGCTAACATAATCTTCCAAATAAATTTCACGTCCTACTGAAACTGTAGCTCCGTTATATTTAGTAATTCTGTCTCCCTGTCTAAGTCCTGCCTCGTATGCATTACTGCCTTCTGTTACTTTAGAAACGTAAGAAATATCAACGCCGTTGTAACCGATAACA
>OGJI01002623.1_pt1 | contig 15834 bp, 16 predicted proteins | sample 1572031 | NCBI WGS metagenome assembly OGJI01 (sample SAMEA2582119, study PRJEB24529) | metagenome | biome: Human gut stool | place: China | collected 2011
GTCCCTCAAACGCGTAAATGATATCCCCGCGGATCTCCGCATAGAGATAGGAAAGAAGCTTTCCGTACTCCTCCCCCAGCGTCTTCACCGCGTAAGCCGGATTCGTATAGCTTGTCTCATAGTTTTCAGGAAGAACATCCGCATAAAGCTTATGGTTTAACGTTCTTCCCTCTTCCAGTGTCATCTGATCCAGGCTTCCGTCCTCTTTCGCCTTTAAGACCTCGCCGCACTGGATAATGAACTCTGTCACTTTTCTAAAATAATCCCGGTAGTTTTCCGGTACCGTCTCTTCCGTCAGAATTTCCTGGATCCGCGCCATGGAAAGGTCATAGCGCTCTCTGATCAGATCTTGTTCCATGTGTCATGCCTCCATTTCACGTTCATTTTCCGCACCTGAAAAAGATGCGCTCCGGACCGCTATTCCCGGTTCCGCCCTGTCATCTTTACAGCGCAAACACGATCATCAGTACCCACACCAGCAGCAGGATCCCCGCCGCCGCAAGGCTAATCTTCGCCAGAAGATAATTCTTCTCTTTCTCCATCATGGCAAATACACCATAGACCACCGATGACACCGCAATGATAATACTGCAAAAACCCAGAGCCGCAGCCGCAAGCGGTGCATTCCCCTGGGTATAGTACGAAAAGCTGATGGCGGCGGCATAAAAGACAAGTGCCGCCGCTGCGAGCCCTGCCGCCACAAAACTGTTCTTTGCAAACGGCTTTTTTATATACGATACTTTATTTCCGATTCGTTCCACTGTATCTCTCCCAAACGCCTCTCGCAAGGACAAAAATAATATACCCGGCAAAACCACCGATGGTATTTAAGAGCAGGTCATCCACATCAAAGCTTCCGACTTTGCCGACAAGCTGCATTGTCTCCACAAGAAGACTCATGGCAAAGCTTAAGAGTACTGTGATATACCAGTGTCTCGTCCGCACCCAGATGACCGGCAGAAAAAAGCCAAAGGGCATAAATGCCAGCACGTTGCCGAAAATATTCAAGAACACCGCGCGCCAGCCAAGAATGTTCCTGTATAAAAGAAAGCGCCGAATCTCTTTAAAAAGGGTCAGGTTGTAGGAATATTCGGCCCTCACATCGGGGCTGCGCCCCATTTCTTCGGCGAAAAACAGGAAATATGTCAGCAGAACCAGATACAGGACGAAAAGAACCGCCCCGAGAATCCGATGTCTGTGTTTTTTCATTTTCAAAATTCTCCATTCCCACCAAAACAGGGGTTCCTGTTTCGTGGTCCTTCTCTCCGGATACTCTCCGAATTTTTAAGCAGGAAAGGAGATGCCGCCATAAAGGCCACATCTCCCACTCCGTTCATTTCACTTTTCAGGCATGCTTCACCGCTCTTTTTGTTTTCACAGCCGCGTTAAAACCGCCCTGATCCGATTAAAACGTAATCTCAGATTTTCTCTTAAGAAGCAGTGCCCCGTTCACGATCGCGATGATTCCGGCAGCAAGTCCGACAGAGGCAACAATAACTCCGACCGCGATGCTCGCTGCCCCTGTGTTTCTCATGGTCTTATAAATCTTTTCCATAAAACCGCTCCTTCTTATTTTACGCCATACTGCTCATAGTATGCGTCGATCGCAGCTTTTAATGTATCGTCGATGATCACTTTTCCCTTGTACTCCTTATTGTAAAGGTGCTCAACTACTTCCTTCATGGTTACGATCGCTGTTGTGCGGAAACCGTATTTCTCCTGGATCTCGGTAAGAGCGGACTTCTCGCCTTTACCTCTCTCGCAGCGGTCTACGGATACAACAAGGCCGAGAACATCGACATCGCCCTGCGCCTTGATGATCGGAAGTGTCTCCTCGATGGATGTACCCGCTGTTGTCACGTCCTCGATGATAACGACCTTGTCACCGTCAGCGATCGGGCTGCCGAGAAGGATTCCCTTGTCACCGTGGTCTTTTACTTCTTTTCTGTTGGAGCAGTACTTGATGTCCGCGCCGAAGTGCTCGCTGATCGCCATGCTTGTTGCAACGGTCAGCGGGATTCCCTTGTAAGCCGGTCCAAAGAGAACATCGAAGTCTGTTCCGAATGTATCATTGATTGCCTTCGCGTAGTACTCGCCGAGCTTTCTGAGCTGGGCGCCTGTGCGGTAGAAGCCTGTGTTTACGAAAAACGGTGTCTTTCTTCCGCTCTTTGTTACGAAATCTCCAAATTTTAATACGCCGCAATCAACCATGAATTCAATAAATTCCTGCTTGTACTTTTCCATTACCTAAAACTTCCTTTCAAAATAATATTCTTAGTGCACAGCACCAATTAACTCGTGGATATCTTCCACACCGTACTTCTTCATGTGCGCCTCGATGCCCTCGATCACCTGGATCGTCGTATCCGGGTTGATGAAATTCGCGGTTCCGATGGACACTGCTGTCGCACCTGCGAGGATGAACTCCAGCGCGTCCTCAGCCGTCATAATGCCGCCCATTCCGATCACCGGGATCTTCACGGCGTTGGCAACCTGATATACCATGCGGACAGCCACCGGTTTGATCGCCGGGCCGGACATACCGCCGGTCTTGTTTGCCAGGGCGAATGTGCGCTTGTTGATATCGATCTTCATTCCCGTGATGGTGTTGATCAGAGATACCACATCCGCACCGCCTGCCTCAACGGCTCTCGCCATCTCAGCGATATCCGTAACGTTCGGGGAGAGCTTCATGATCACCGGCTGCTTTGCAACCTTCTTTACCGCCTTTGTGATCTGCTCCGCACATTTCGGATCCTGACCGAATGCGATTCCGCCCTCTTTTACGTTCGGGCAGGAGATATTGATCTCAAGCATATCTACATCAGCGTCAGCAAGACGCTCCACAACATCCACATAGTCGCTCTCGGACTTTCCGCAGACATTAACGATGATCTTTGTGTCATGCTGTCTTAAGAACGGAACGTCGCGCTTCATGAACACGTCGACGCCCGGTCCCTGAAGACCGATAGCATTTAACATTCCGCCGTAAACTTCCGTCGCTGGCGGGGTCGGATTTCCCGGCCACGGCACGTTTGCGATTCCTTTTGTGACAACAGCGCCGAGACGGTCAAGATCGATCATCTCGCCGTATTCCATACCGGAACCAAAGGTACCGGAACAGGTCATAACCGGGTTCTTTAACTCTACACCGGCAAGTGTTACTTTTGTATTCATGCCTGCCCCTCCTTCTTGATCATGATGCCGGAGGCGATGCGCTCGCGCTGCTCATCCGGAGTCAGAAGTTCTACCTCTTCAGCGCGGAATACCGGACCGTCCTTGCAGATTCTCTTGTTTCTCACGTTACTGTGCTCATCAATGTCCTTGCTGTGGCATACACAGCCAAGACAGGCACCGATTCCGCATGCCATCTTTTCTTCCAGAGAGATATAGCACTCGATCCCGTTCTCCATTGCGTAGGTCTTTAATGCCTTCAACATCGGAGTTGGTCCGCATGCGTAGATAATATCCGCGGTAAGCTTCTCCGCGCGGATCGCGTCGATGACATTTCCTTTTGTTCCGACACTTCCATCCTCTGTCGCGATCACGACATCGGCGTATTTGCGAAGCTCGTCCGCGAGGAAGGTCTCTTTATCTCTGTAACCGATGACTGCTGTCTTCTCGCAGTCAAGGTTCTTAGCAAGCTCTAACATCGGCGGGATTCCGATTCCGCCGCCGATCAGGAATGCTTTTTTCTTCTTTAAGGGGAATCCATTTCCCAGCGGTCCCATAATATCGAGGGTATCGCCTTCCTTGTATGCGGAAAATTCCTTTGTTCCGGCTCCCGCGATGCGGTAAACGATCCGAAGTCTTCCATTCTCCTTGTCTGCCTCACAGATACTGATCGGACGCGGGAGAAGCTTTGACTGGTCATTGGTGTAAACAGCGATAAACTGTCCCGGTACGGCTGCTTTTGCCATCTCCGGTGCGTCAAGCCACATGCTGTAGATTCCCTCTGCCAGTTTTTCCTGGCTGTGGATCACAGCGTTTACTTTTTTCTGTGCCATGGTTTCCTCCTGGTGGTTTACTAGCAGTATTCCAGTGCTTTTCCAGCTTTCCGGAACACTGTTTTTATATGGTTACAACACATCAGCCACGGACATACGCCATGGCTGATAAATTTTCAATGTACTATTATAATACGGAGTTGATATCCGCGATCATATCCACAACGGCCTGTCTGGATGCCTCTGCGAAATGTTCCGGACCGAACTTTGCGTATTTCTCCTGCTTATACGCAGCGATGATTCCTCTGGAGGAGTTTACGACAGCTCCGAGACCATCCTCGTTGAAACAGTGCATTAAGTCTTTCGCGGTACCGCCCTGTGCGCCGTAGCCCGGTACAAGGAAGTATGTCTTCGGCATGAGCTTTCTTAAGATCTTGCTCATCTCCGGATATGTAGCGCCCACAACAGCGCCTACGTTGCTGTAATCGCCGTCCATGCTTGCTTCGCCCCACTCAACGACCTTCTCTGCGACTAACTCGTAGAGCGGTCTTCCGTCTACAAGGCGGTCCTGGAACTCGCCGCTGGACGGGTTGGATGTCTTAACGAGAACAAAAAGGCCTCTGTCCTCATCGTTGCAGACATTGACGAACGGTTTGATTCCGTCTGTTCCAAGGTACGGGTTTACGGTGATAAAATCCGTATTAAAACCGCGGCATTCATTGCTTCCAACTTTTACACTTCCGATATGTCCAACTGCATATGCGGAGGAAGTGGATCCGATATCGCCTCTCTTTACATCTCCGATCACAAGGAGTCCCTTATTCTGGCAGTATTCGATCGTGCGGGCATATATTTTAAGACCCTCAATGCCAAACTGCTCATACATTGCAATCTGCGGTTTCACTGAGGGAATCAAATCATAAGTGTTATCAATAATTTCTTTGTTAAACTGCCATACAGCCTCGGCAGCTCCTTCCATGGTCTCGCCGAAGTCCTTAAATGCTCTCTGGACAATATGGTTCGGGATATAACCTAACATAGGGTCAAGACCGACGCAGATCGGTGCCTTTGTCTTCTGAATCTTCTGTATGAGCTGACTGATCATAGTTTCCTCCTCCGATGTAGTTGCGTTTCTACAACACCTTATTCTTTCCAATTTTAGCATATGGTGTTTCCGGTTTCAAGTAGAAATATAGAGGTTGGGAAAATTTCTGCAATTTGAGGAGAATCGGGGAATATTGTGACAGATGGGGAGGAGGCCAGACAGATGCGGTGTGGCGTTTTTCAACTATGAAACACAATCGTACAGACATACTCCCCATTCTTATAATCCTTCTTAGCAAACTGCTCCTCCACCAGCGTCTCCATGTTCATCCAGTATTCCTCTGCTGCCAGCATGATATGTGACAGCATGATTCCCATGTTGAACTCCTTGAAGGCCTTCGCTCCTTTTCCGGAGAATGGGGCGGCTTTTTTCATGAAGATGTAGAGGCGGTCGGAGTAAACGACGAAGCGCCAGGGCTGGGAGTTGAAGGAGGACGGGGCGAGGCGGGCGGCGCGGAGGATCGACTTTACCTGTTCTCCCGGTTCATCCTTGAAGGCACAGAGAGCTGCCAGGGAGTTTCTGTGGGCCATGGACGAATCGCGGAACGGCTTTGCGGATGCTTTGCCGAAGGCGATCACGAGGAAACGCTTCAGTCCGTCTTTTTTATCCTCCCCTGCTTTTGTCGCTCCGAGATAGCAGGTTCCGAGTTCCTTCGATGTAAGGTAGAGGACTGCCTGCTCTGCTGCGTACCCGGCATTTCGCATGGAAAGGCGGTCATCGCCGCAGTATACCGCAAGGTAGTACGGTGCTTCCGTCTTCCAGAGTCCGTGGACCTTCAGCTTTTTGTCGGTGTTGTCCACGATCTCAAATTCTACCGGCTTTTCCTCATCTAAAAGCGCTACATTCTTCAGGTACCGTTTCAGCCCCTCCAGTTTCTCCGGCTCAATCTTTTCCATCCGGTATTCTCTGACGGAGTACCGGTTAAAAATCGCCTCATAAATACTCATAACTGCTCGCCTCTTCCCCTCATGCCGGATATTATCACTTTTCCCGGCAAACACTGCACCCTGATTTCATAATTGACAAACTGCAACTGCTCAGCAAGCCTGCATACTTGCTGCAATGATTTACATTTTGATACCTTTCAGTCCGTACTGCGTCGGTACGAACCAGAAATCTCTGACAAAAAATTCCTTTTTACGCCAGCTCTTCCATCTCATCCAGCAGCCCCTCAAACACCTTCACAGCCTCATTCACAACCTCCGGCTCTTCCATGTCAAGACCTACAAGCTTCAGTAATTCCACCGGAGTCCTGGAACAGCCGCCTTTTAAGAAGCGGAAATAGCCATCCTTCGTCTCCGTGTCGCCTGCCAGGATCCGTCTCGCGATGGCCATCGCCGCCGAAAATCCGGTGGCGTACTGGTACACATAAAACTGCATGTAAAAGTGCGGGATCCGCTCCCACTCGTGGTCGATGTCGGAGTCGATCACGGTCTCTTTCCCATAATACTCCGAATTCAGCTCATGGTAAAGACCACAGAGCAAATCTTTTGTGAGCGGGGTTCCATTCCAGGAAAGCTTATAAGTCTCCCACTCGAACTCCGCGAACAGGGCCTGACGGAAAAGTGTCGTGCGGAACCGTTCCGCAAGCTGGTTCACCAGATAAAACTTCTCTTTTCTGTCCTTTGCCTCGTTGATCATGTAGTTTAAGAGCAGGATCTCATTGCAGGTGGAGGCCACCTCAGCCACAAAGATCCTGTATCCTGCGTAGGTGTAGCTCTGGTTCGCGTTGGAATACCAGGAGTGAATGGAATGCCCCATCTCATGGGCCAGCGTGAGGACAGAATTCAATGTTCCATCAAAGCTCATCAGCACATACGGGTGAACGCCGTAAGCGCTGTTGGAGTACGCGCCGCTTCTTTTTCCCTCATTCTCATAGACGTCGATCCAGCGGTTCTCAAATCCTGTTCTCAGGAGATTCAGATACTCCTCTCCTAACGGCTTCAGCGCCTTTAAGATCAGCTCCTGCGCCTCCTTGTAGGTGTAGGTCTTCTCATAATCTTCCGTCAGCGGCACATAGAGATCATACATGTGGAGCTCAGAGACATTCATATAGCTCTTTCTGAATTTCATGTACCGGTGCATCAGCGGCAGAGCGTTATGGACGGACTCGATCAGGTTGTCGTAAACCTTTTCCGGGATCTCATTCCCCGCCAGGTACATGGCTCTTGCGGACGGATATTTTCTCATTCTCGCATAGAAATTTCCTTGTTTGACATTTCCCTCATAGTTTGCGGCAACGGTATTTGCGAACTGACGGTAGGAGGCGTACAGGGAATGGAACGCTGCCTCGCGGACACTCCTGTCCCTGCTCTCGATGAGCTTTCCGTATCTCGCGTGGGTCACATCCACCAGCTCCCCGTTTTCATCCTTCACCGGCTCAAATTTCAGATCCGCGTTGTTGAACAGGGCAAACACCGATGATGGAGTTCCCGAGATCTCGGAGGCGGCAGCTAAGATCGCCTCCTCCTTCTCCGATAACCTGTGAGCCTTTTTCGCCAGCAGACGTTCCAGCTGTTTCTTATAGTGGGCAAGCTCCGGAGATGCAAGAAATTCTGCCATCTTCTCATCCGGGATACTTAAAATCTCCGGATCCGCGAAGGAAGATGCCGCCATCGCTTTCACAGCCAGGGACTGGACTCTCGACACCAGCGCCTGGTTCTCGCTGACGGAGGTATCCTGGTCCCGCCTCTGCATCGCATACGCATAAAGGAGAGAAAGTGTCTCGTCCACAGACTCATCATATGTCAGATAGTTCTTCAGGTATTCCGCGGAGTTTCCAAGTTTTTCCCGGTATGCCTCATACTCCTGGATCCGCTCCTCCACACCGTCCATGAGTTCCTCGAACTTTTCCGGTGATTCGATCATGTCCTCCAGTTTCCAGGTATCCTGTTCTTCGATCTCTGAACGTTTCTTTACACTCTCAGCCATGGCTTTCTCTCCTTCTTAAATCAGATCTTTTTCATGATCTAATTTTTGCACAATCCCGCGCAAAAATCCATCCCATTTTTAATTTTTTCTCAAATTATTGCGTGTCCCCCCACTCCGTTCATCACGAAGCAAAGGTCATGAATGTTCACCAGTGACAGAATTCAATGTTGGTATATTTCGTATGTAAAAGAATGTGCCCCGATACATTGATTTGCCCCGCACAGCCACATACAGCAGCTTACACATTTGCGCAGGGTCATGCATTCAGGACACATTTCTCCATTTATTGGTCGGACCAATACAGCTATAAAAATACGTCTAACGATCAGATCAATCCCGACATGATCGGCACGCTCACAACCGTCATAAGTCCTGCTACCGCGATAGACAGGCTGCTCATGGCACCTTCCACTTCACCAAGCTCCAGGGCCTTTGCTGTTCCAATAGCATGGGCGGATGTTCCCAGTGCCAGGCCTTTCGCGATCGGCTCCTTGATTCCGATGAGCTTGAACCAGCCGTCCGCAACGATATTTCCAAGAATTCCTGTGATGATGATGCTCACGATGGTCATGGTCACGATCCCACCTGCTTCCTCAGATACGCCCATTCCGATCGCTGTGGTGATGGACTTCGGAAGCAGGGATACATAGTGCACATGTTCCAGCTTAAAGATCATGGACATCACATAGACGCTGACAACGCTTCCGATGACACCCGCGGTGATCGCCGTCGCAACAGCCGTCAAGTTTCTCTTCAACAGTTCCAGCTGCTTGTAAAGCGGGATCGCAAGGCATACCGTCGCCGGGGTCAGAAAATAGCTGATATAGGACGCTCCCTCATTATAATCCGTGTAGGTGATCCCCGTGGCCTTTAAAAACGCGATTACGAGAATGATCGCCACAAGCAGCGGATTTAACACCGGCCAGCCGAATTTCTTCTTTAATTCCATACCGATCAGGTATGCGAAAAGACTGACAAATACTCCAAAATATAACGGCATCTCTATTTCTCCCCTTTCTTCTGTCTCTTGATGATCCACTCTGCCGTCACTCCGGTGATGGACATGACGATGAATGTGGTCACGAAGGTAATGATGAGCATCGGGATCATGACAGCCTTCAGCTCTTCGATCTTATCAATAATTCCCACAGCCGCCGGGATAAACATCACCGGCATCAAATCCAGAAGCAGGTTTCCCGTAACTTCCACGTCAGAGAGCTTAATGATTCCGCTGCACAGACCGCCAAGAAGAATGAACAGACCATATACTCCGGCAGGTACCGGAAGCGGAATGAACTTATTTAAGAGTTCTCCGACCATTGTGATCCCGAAGATGATCACAATTTCCTTCACGTACTTCATAATGTTTCCTCCTCATTTTGTTGTCTCACGCAAAGACTAGCAACCATTTTAGCACCGCTTATGCGGAACGGCAATAGAAAAAAGCACGGAATTTTTCTTGAATTGGTCGATTTTTCTGTATATACTTATGTTCATGATATTGGAGACAAAAAGCTTTTACTCTCTCCGATACAGGATCACTCCGCACTGCGTGCTCTGGCAATCCGCAAAGCATTCCACTGCCCGGAATCAGTATGGTATTCCAGTAAATGACTTTCGGAAATTTTCCGGCTTTTTCAGGAGGATTTTTTTATGAAATTACACAGGGTCCATTCCCTTGATTCTTCCCAGATCAGACAGCTCCAAACCATGGTAAATAAATGCACCGATTCTGACGGAACCAGACTTTCGTTCCCGTTTGATGAGGCTGATCTCTTTCTCTATTTTGAACACGACGGTTCCATCGTCTCCGCCATCGCTTTTATCCCTATAGAGGGCCTGCTCTATGAATGCTCTGCCTTCACGGATCCGGAGTTTCGCGGTCATGGACACTTTTCTGGGCTTCTGGATGCGGGAATCGATGAACTTCCGGAAGATTCGGAGTTGATTTTTTATGCGGATAAGAGAAATTCTGCCGCTGCTGCCGTTCTGGAGGCGATCGGAGCAGAAATGAATTCCGAAGAACATATGATGAAGCTGCTGCCAGAAAACTTTTCCATCATTGACTGCCACTCCAGCCAGACAGGATCCGATGTCAGTGCCCTTGATTTAATTGCTGATATTCACTCTGAATGTCTGAATCTTGACGGCACTCTGACTCTCCGCTTTCACTCTGACCACGCCGTTATCAACTTCTCCGTCTTCCCTTCCCACTACTACCTCTATGGCTTTGAAGTGGAAAAATCCTTCCGCGGTAAGGGATATGGGACAAAGTTTTTAAGTACAGTACTTGCACAGTTGCTGAACGGTAACGCAGCCGCCATCGAGCATTCACCACTTTCGCCGGAAACTTCGTACCATATTTCAGACGTGAGAAGCGCAGGTGCCGCTGCTGACAATACTGCCCCACGCCCGGTCCTTCTCCAGGTATCCGGCGGCAACGCCCCGGCTCTCACCCTGTACAAAAAAACAGGGTTCCGTATCACCGAAACCCTGTGCTGCTATCTCTATTAAGTCATACCTTATCGGGACTGCTGTGGACTTTACGCTTCCGCAGTCCCCGAACCGCTCCTTACATCGGATCCTTATCGAACTGGAGCAGATTTTCCTTACTCTCCCGGTCCTCGATCTTCCGGCGGAGCGACAGCATCGTTAGATCTGTCTGCGCGATCACCTCAGCGCATTCCTTCAGCTCTTCACTGATCTCACTTGCATCTTCCACATCTTTCTTATACTTCATCTGGTGGTCAAGACTAGCCCAGAAATCCATCGCGATGGTCCGGATCTGGACCTCCACGCGCATATTTTCTTTCCGGTCGGAAAAGAATACCGGAACCTCGATGATCATATGGTAACTGCGGTATCCGTTGACCTTCGGGCATCGGATATAATCCTTTACCATAAGGACATTGATATCATCCTGGCGTGCTAACATCTCAGCCACCGTATAGATATCGTCCACGAAGGAACAGATCACGCGGATCCCCGCCACATCGTAAAGGTTCTCCCGTACCGATTTTACGGAGATCGGGAAACCGCGGCGGTGAAGCTTCTCAATAATACTCTCCGGCTTCTTCACCCTGGATTTGATCATCTGGATCGGGTTTCTCTGATTCCGAATCGCCAGATCATCGTTCAATACCTCTAATTTCGTCTTCACTTCCCGGATCGCACATGTGTAACGCATATTCAATTCCCGGAACTGACGTGCCTCATTTAAAAAACTCTCCGGGATCTCGATCGTTCCCGGCGCGTTGACAGCAGACTGGTACAGTTCGCCGTTTGGGTTCATACTGATGTTCATTGGTAACTCCCTGCACTTTCCTGATTTTATTTATGCGACAGATCTTTTCCAGATATCTGCCGCCATGCCGCGAAAAGCTGCTTTGCTTCCGCCCTGCAAGATTTTCATAATTACGCGTAACCGTTCAGTACCCTCACAGTTACGCGCAAAAATCCATTCCAAATCGGCTGCGCCGATAGGATTTTTGCCTTCCAGCCTAATTTTTCTTACGGTCAGCGCAGTAAATGCGCAGACCTACTGAACAGTTACAATTATTCTATATTATACAGGAAATTCTCACATATGACAATGGGAAAATATAGGGCGTTTTATACAATACGTCCAAAAACATTGGCTGAAATTCTTCCTCTTTCCTTTACTTTCCTCCTGTTCCATGCTATGATAGCAATAGTATAATTTCAGTTATATCCGAAAAATTTTTCGTGAGTTCAGGAGGAAATGTAAATGAAAACACTTGGCTACTACAACGGCAAATTCGGGCCTCTGGAAGAGATGACCGTTCCGATGAACGACCGCGCATGTTACTTCGGAGACGGAGTATACGAGGCAACGCTGGCAAGAAATGGAAAGATCTTCGCCCTGAAAGATCATCTGGACCGTTTTTTCAACAGCGCAGGTCTGATCAAGATCGATATTCCCTACACTAAAGACGAGCTGGCAGCAATTCTCTATGATATGCTGGCAAAGATGGACGATAAGGATATCTTCATCTACTGGCAGATGACCCGGGGAACCGGTATCCGTCAGCACCAGTTCCCGGAAAAAGGAACAAAGCCGAATCTCTGGATCTTCATGAAACCTGGAAAACCGGCCGACTCCGGCAAACGCTTAAAGCTCACTGATATGGAGGATACGCGTTTCCTGCACTGCAATATCAAGACTCTGAACCTTCTTGTCAACGTCATGGCTGCAGAGAAAGCGGAGTCCCTCGGATGCGGCGAATGTGTCTTCCACCGCGGCGATATCGTCACTGAGTGCGCCCACAGCAACGTCTCCATCATCAAGGACGGCGTATTTAAGACCCACCCGACAGACCACTATATTTTACCGGGAATCACAAGAATGCACATCATCCAGATCTGCAAGGATAACGGAATCATCGTCGACGAGACACCATTTACCATGGCAGAACTCATGGATGCCGACGAGATCATTGTCTCCAGCTCCACAAAATTCTGCTCCCCGGCCTGCGAGATGAATGGCACTCCGATCGGAGGAAAGGCACCGGAGTTAGTGGATCTGATCCAGAAGAAGTATACGGAAAAATTTGAAAATGAGACCATGTAAATGATCAGGGGCTGCCGCTCAGCGATATTCACATATCACTGAGACGGCAGCCCCCATTTTTATCCGTAACTGTTCAGTACCCTCACAGTTACATACAAAAATCCATTCCAGATCGGCTGCGCCGATGGGATTTTTACCTTCCAGCCCAAGTTTTCTTACGGTCAGCGCAGCAAGTGCGCAGACCTACTGAACAGTTACCCTTATCCATCTTTTCTCTGGAACACGCCTCCAATTCCAAGCTCCATCCGGTACTTGGCAACGGTTCTTCTCGATATCGGCATTCCTGCATCCTGTAAAAGACCTGCGAGCTGTTCATCGCTCCAGGGCTTTTTCTTATCCTCCGCCGCAACCAGTTCTTTCAGCTTTGTCTTTACTGTATTTCTGCTCACATCGCCGTTTCCGTCCGATGAGACGATTCCAGTCGTAAATAAGCTGCGGAACAGGACACATCCCGACGGCACTCTCAGATATTTGTCACGGATCGCGCGGCTGACCGTGGATTTGTGGATCTCCAGTACATCGCCGATATCCTCCAGTGTCATCGGTTTCAGCTGACCTTTTCCGAGGAAATAATCTTCCTGTCGTTTCAGGATTTCCCGTGTGATTCCCAAAATTGTTGTTCTGCGCTGCTTCACCGCGTTCATAATAAAGCGGGCTCTGCGCAGTTTATTCTCAAAATATGATTTTAATTCCTCATCCTGGGCGGTCTCCATCATATGAATGTAGAAATCGCTGACCTGGAGATTTCCAGTCCATTTATCATTCAGTTCGATGTTCCACTGCCCATCCTGAAACTCCAGGATCACATCCGGTAGAATATATTGGGCTTTCTCACCGCCGATCCCATTTAATGGGCGCGGATTTAAGTTCTTGATCACATGGATCAGTTTTCTCACCTCTGCTGAAGAAATTTTCAAGCCTCGCGAAATCGTGCTGATCTTTCCTTCCGCGATGTCTTGGAGATGGTTCCTTATTATGTCGGACAGGAGTTCTTCCTCATCCATCCCACGAACCTGCATCAGAAGACATTCTTCAAGTCCTGACGCAAAGAGTCCCTGCGGCTCCAGCTCCTTCAACATAGAGAGAACTTCCTCCACCTGTTCTTCCGCAACTCCAAGATCTTTCGCAATATCTTTAGGCGGAATCATCAGATATCCACTCTGTTCCAGGGACTGGATACAGAAGTCCACGATCTTTCGTTCCGTCTCCCCGATCTGCTCCCACTGGAGCTGCGTATTCACAAGGTCTTCCAATGATTTCTCGCTGTCCTCAATCTCGTACAGCTCATTTTCCCTTCTCTCATCCCGGTCTGTACCATTGTAAAACCGTTCCGTCTCTTTATAGGTAATCGGCGCTGCTTCTTCTTTTCCCGATGTATATTCCACCAGCGGATTTTCGATCTCCTCATTCTGCAGAAAATCCTTTAACTCCGTCATGGACATTGCCAGAATATTCAGAGACTCTACCTGAAGCTGCGAAAGCTGCTGCTTTGTCTGCAATGAAATTCCTGTCTTTATCTCCATGTCTCTTTACTCCACTCCGTTCTTCTCACAAAATTCTGCCAGACAGCATTTGTCACAGTACGGTTTCGTCCGCGCTGTACAGACAGCCCGGCCATGTTCTACAAGTCTGTGGCAGAAATCATTGCCCTCTTCCGGCGGGATGATCTTCCAGAGAGCCATCTCCACTTTTTTCGGCTCCTTGATCCCGTCCACAAGACCGATCCGGTTCGTCAGGCGGATACAGTGGGTATCAGTGACGATCGCCGGTTTCCCGAATACATCCCCCATAATAAGGTTTGCACTCTTTCTTCCAACGCCCGGAAGCTTTAAGAGGGCATCGAAATCATCCGGTACGTTTCCGTGATACTGCTCGTAAAGAATCTTCATGCAGGCGCTGATGTCCCGGGCCTTGCTTCTTCCAAGGCCGCAGGGGCGGACGATCTCCTCGATCTCGTCCACATCTGCTTCCGCCAATGCCTTCACATCCGGAAACTTTTTGTAGAGATCCTGGACTACCACATTGACTCTGGCGTCGGTACACTGAGCCGCAAGGCGGACACTGACTAAAAGTTTCCACGCCTCGTTGTAATCCAGGGTGCAGCCGGCATCCGGGTATTCTTTTTTTAATGCCGCAATCACTTTTGCCGCAAGTTTCTTCTTTTCTTCAAGTGTTTTTTCCATATGTATGCTCCTGTATATTTCCTGCCTGTTTTCCCCGCATGTCCAAAATCAGCTGCCGTTTATGTTTTTCATAGACACCAGCCAGAATTTTCTTCGGCAGTTGTTCTAGAATTTGATGCTGTCCGCAATTTTCAGGCAGTCAGTTTTTCTGATTCAGCTGATCCAGCACGTCCTGGACCGTCATATATTCCACATGTTCCGGCATCTCAATCGTCACGCCGAACCGGTCATCCACTTCCGATATAAAGTATACGATCAGGAAGGAATCAAGCCCGAGATCACTGATCAGAAATGCGTCTTTTTCGATCGGTGTGTCGATGTACGCTTCCAGGATCTCTCCGAGAATTTTCAGTTCTTCCTGTTCTGTCAGATCATTTTTTTGAGGATCCATTTATCCACCTCCGTTTATGTGCTCCCAGGATCTGAACATCCAGGAAGACGAAGTTACGTTCCTTTTAGTATAACGCTGAAATGTCTGGTTTACAATGATTTTCCTTTCAAAAAGATGCCGCATGCCAAATCGGCAAAATCCACTCCCACCACTGTCCTGTACGGAATTTTCAGTTCAGAAAATTCCTTCCCGTGTACAGTAATCTGCAATGCATACCAGTATGAAATTGCTTGCCGCCGCGAACATCTATGCCAGGCATATGGATGTGCCAAGACATATTTAGAACATGATTTTCCGAGATATAAAACTCATTCCACTATAAGAAATCCCGGGTTCTGCTGTCCTGTCATAGCTCCGATTTCTGTTAAAATTACTTCTCAAAATTTGAATATTTTGGAAAAAGGTATGGACGAAACATGATTTTTGTGAGAAAATGAAACGGGTATGATGTGATTTTTTTAACGAGCATTAAGAACCATATATTGAAAGGAGTCTCAACATGATTTATTCACATGAAGTAGAACAGATGTGCACGGTTGCGCAGGGCGTGAACCATGGCGCAGCTCCGATCCCGGAGGAAGCGAAATGGGTACAGTCTAAGGAAATCAAAGATATTTCCGGTCTGACACACGGTATTGGCTGGTGTGCTCCTCAGCAGGGTGCCTGTAAGCTGACCCTGAATGTAA
>OGJI01002667.1_pt1 | contig 15584 bp, 17 predicted proteins | sample 1572031 | NCBI WGS metagenome assembly OGJI01 (sample SAMEA2582119, study PRJEB24529) | metagenome | biome: Human gut stool | place: China | collected 2011
CCCGCCGCATCCCGGGCACTGTCCCATCCATTTGGATGATTCATAGCCACAGTCCTGGCAGAAAAATACGGTTGCTTTTCCCTTTGCCATCTATTTTCCCCCTTATTCTTGCAATAACTGTCTTTCTTACCTACCGGCAACTGCGAGAAACACCCTTTACGAGCTTAGTTTCTTCTTTTCTCCCGGATTTTTTCTTACTACTCGCGTAAATTAGTAAAAAGAGAACCCAATCCGCTGGAATTGGATTCTCTTTCTTATCATCTTATTGATATATCCATTTATACTCTGGATACTTTTACTGCAACCGGAGTTTCCGGGTCTAATTCAACGCTAAGTGTTAATTTACCACCTAAATTGGTCTTCATCTGACCAATTGATTTTCCTGCTACAAATACATCATACTCTGTCTCTTCCATTAAGCCAAGTGTAATCTCTGCATCTTCCGGTCCTTCTACTTCAAATTCCACACCGTTTTCGGATGCTGTCATATTTGTAACTGCAGTTCCTGGAACAGATTCATATACAAACATTCCATTTCTCTCTAATTTGGTAATCTCACGAAATGTCTTAACTTTGTACAAATCTCCCGCATGTTCAAAATTGTCCAGTTTGGATTTTGCTCCCAGTGTATAATCTCCAAAACTGATTGTTCCGTTTGCTTCTGAACGAATTAATTCTGCAACTACAGCCATTTTTTATCCTCCTATAAGCCACTATCCCACGATGGCTTTTTCGTAAATTTTATGAAAATATTATAGCTTATCTCGACACATTTTTCCAGTTATTTTGATGAATTCACAACGGTTTTTATTTCCTTTTTTACCATGCGGATTTCCACATCATCTCCCGGCTTGATTTTACCGGATAAAATCTCTTCTGCCAGCATATCTTCTATCTGTGTCTGTATCATACGCCGCAATGGTCTTGCTCCATATTTCGGATTGTATGCCTTCTCAGCAATGTATCCTTTTACGCTGCCGGTTATGGTCAGATGGATACCCATCTGTTTTTCACACCGGTCAATTAAAGATTTGCTTAAAATGGTGACAATCTTCTTCATGTCCTCTTTATTGAGAGCCCGGAATACAATGGTCTCGTCAATTCGGTTTAAGAACTCCGGCTTAAAGATTCTCTGGACTTCTTCCATTACACCATTTTTCATGTATTCATAATTCTTCTTTTCATCTTCGCCTGCAGCAAATCCAAGCTTCTTCGGTGCAATGATAGACTGCGCCCCTGCATTGGAAGTCATAATGATAATCGTATTCTTAAAATCTACCCGTCTGCCCTGGGCATCTGTAATCTGTCCATCATCCAGTACCTGAAGCAATACATTAAATACATCCGGGTGTGCCTTTTCAATTTCATCAAAAAGAATAACAGAATATGGTTTTCTTCTGACCTTTTCGCTGAGCTGGCCGCCTTCTTCATAACCTACATAACCTGGCGGTGAACCAATCATTTTAGAAACACTGTGCTTCTCCATGTACTCTGACATATCAACACGAATCATTGCCTGCTCATCGCCAAAGACAGCCTCTGCCAGTGCCTTTGTTATCTCTGTTTTACCAACTCCGGTCGGTCCTAAGAAAAGGAAGGAACCTATCGGACGATGCGGATCTTTTAATCCTACCCGTCCTCTTCTGACTGCTCTTGCCACTGCACTGACTGCCTCTTCCTGTCCTACTACACGCTTATGCAGTGTCTTTTCCAGACGGTTGAGACGTGCAGCCTCGCCCTCTGCCAGTCTCTTCACCGGTATCTTTGTCCAGTCAGATACAATTTCTGCAATTTCATTTTCTCCGACAACCAGTTTCTTCTTGTCTGCATCCCGATGGTATTTTTCCACCTGCTTTTCGTATTTCTTCCGGGCAGCTTCCTTCTCCTTGCGGATTGCCCCGGCATCTTCAAACCGCTGTTCCATCAATGCCGTCTCCATATCGTCCTCTAACTGAGCAATCTTACGCTCCAGTTCACTGATTTTCTCCGGCATTTTAAATCCGCCAAGGCGAACCTTCGAGGAAGCCTCATCCATCAAATCAATAGCCTTATCCGGCAGATAACGGTCTGCAATATAACGGGCAGACAGCTTCACTGCCGCTTCTATTCCCGCATCTGAAATCTGTACATGATGATGCTTTTCATAGCGTTCTCTTAATCCCTTTAATATCTCTATCGCCTGCTCTTCCGTCGGTTCTTCCACCGTTACCGGCTGGAAACGACGTTCCAGGGCTGCATCTTTTTCAATATATTTACGGTATTCTTCTAATGTGGTTGCTCCGATTAATTGTATTTCTCCACGGGCAAGGGATGGCTTTAAAATATTGGATGCATCAATAGCACCTTCCGCTCCACCTGCTCCGATAATGGTATGAAGTTCATCTATGAAAAGAAGTACATTTCCTGCTTCTGTCACTTCACGAATGACTTTCTTAATCCGCTCTTCAAATTCTCCACGGTATTTAGAGCCTGCTACCATTCCGGATAAATCCAGTGTTACCACTCGTTTTCCCCGGACTGTATCCGGAACCAGTCCGGATGCAATACGCTGGGCAAGTCCTTCTGCAATAGCTGTCTTTCCAACTCCCGGCTCTCCAATCAGGCATGGATTATTTTTCGTCCTGCGGCTTAAAATCTGAATCACGCGGGCAATCTCTGCCTCTCTGCCAATCACCGGGTCTATCTCACCATAGGCTGCCATAGCAGTTAAATCCCTGGAATACTGATCTAAGGTTGGCGTTACTTCTACTGCTTTCTTTTTTCCGGATTTGCTTGCCGCAATCTCCTCTTTATAGTGGTTTACGTCTTCTCCCATGGCTACCAGAGTCTCGATATAAATCTTCTGGATATTCACACCCAGTGTATTCAACAGACGTACACCGGCACAGTCTGCCTCTTTCAATAATGCAATTAAAAGGTGTTCTGTTCCGATATTCTCATTGTCAAAACGCTCTGCCTCCTGGTCAGCGGTCTCAATGATATGCTGAATCCTTGGAGAATAACCTTTCCGGTCTAATACTGCCACATCCGAAGATGGAGCGATTAAATCTTCTATCAGTTCTACCAGACGGGTGTCTTCTACTCCCGCATCCATCAGAACACAGGCAGCTACTCCACTGCCTTCTTTTAGCAATCCCAGTAAAAGGTGCTCTGTTCCAATATAATTATGATGCATGCTTCTGGCTGCCTTTGTCGTCAGTTCTATTACTTTTTGCGCTTGTTTTGTATATGGTTTATGCATAAAATCCTCCTGTCACTACGCGCCAATTCTCTTATAAATCATTTAAATCCATTACTTCAATATCATCATCTGATGATTCTTTTTCAATAAAGTCATCATGGCTTGCAAAGATTCCATTATCTTCATCATCGTCATCAAAAATATCTTTGCTCCGCCGTTTCTTCTCTTTTTTTTCTCTCTTTTCCTTTTCACGTTTCTTTCTGCCGGACATAAATTCCGGTTCTTCTTCAAATTCTTCCATAAAGTCAGTTTCGCCTAACCGTTCTGCCACTTCTTCCGGTAACTGAGCGGCGGAATCCGCTTCTTCTTTTTCTTCTGACTCTGCTTTCTCCGGTAAATCCTTCACTGCACTGGTCTCTTTTTCTTCGACCGGTTCTTCTTCGACTTTACCGGCATCTTCTACAAATTTCTGTTTCTTCTTTGCCTTTCTGCGTTTTTCTTCTTCAAAGATATCTACTGCTTCTTCGATTTCATCATCGTCCTCTTCTTCATAACCTCTTCTTCCACGAAGCAACAGATTAATAATGATAAAAATAAGAATTACGATTACTACAATTAATCCGGCAATAATTTTTAAATCCCGGTCTTTTCTAGCGGTATATTTGTCATTTAAGTCATTTAATGCATTCTGAAGATAGGTGGTATCGGCATCCTCCTCCGTGCTGTCACTGTACTGGTATTCGCTGAAGGTTCCATCACTAGTATTGTAATTATACCAGCCTTCCTGCCCATCATTTGTCATTCCATATACGGTATAAATATTTTCTGTATCTGTTGCGTATGCATCTTCAAATGTACTGTCCCCAACCTGAATAGACGTGGTTGCTTCGCCCGGTACAAAGGAAGTCACTGCCGAAGGTGTCATTAAAATCAGATAATTATCCCCATTATCGATACGAATATATGGGCACACACTGCCATCGGTGCCATTTACCACATAAAAGCCTGCATTTCCTGCTGCATCTGTCATATATAAAAGAGATAAATTACCATTGTTAAAAGCAGCACCACGGTATTCAGCTCCCTGATAAGGCACCTGTGCTTCTGTAAAATCTGCCGGAATCTGTTCTGCTGCGAAATCTTCTGACACGGTATAGGCAGATACAGTATCGTCCGGTGTGGCTGTATCTGTGCCATTATCTGCTCCGGTATTATTGTCCGCCGGAGTATTGCCTGTGTCTGTGCTTGTTGTAGTATCTGTATTTGTTGTAGCACCTGTTGCAGACTTGGTTATGGTCAGATGATAAGTTGCAAGATTTCCATTCTCTGCCTGCACTACTACGTCAATCTTTGTATCTCCATCTGTTTTTAAGGTAGTGGTTCCCACCCCGGACTGAATCGTTGCTGCCGGATTTACCGTTTTTGCACTTACCGTCACGCTGCCTACATCCTGTCCTACCTGTACCGTATAGTACATACGGCTTCCTTCAAATGCAGGTGATAATGAACCCTCGGCTACTGTCAGTGTCTCCAGCGAATTATCCGCAGGACCTGCATATACCTGCATCGGCATTCCTGACATGGCAAAAATGCAAATCAATGTCATGAAAAGTATCTCTATCTTACGAATTGTTTTCTTCATTTTCCGTCTCCTTCAATTCCCTTTTTCTCCAAAACAACAGAAAATCTTCTTTTGATTTTCCTGTACAATATAATCAGTTTCATTATAGAAAACTATCGGGAATGCGTCAACCTCAATTCGAAAAACCATGTCGTACTTATCCCACGGATATGTCTAACGGTTTGCCCTGATTAACCATCCCCACACAACTCCGGCAAGAGAAAGTCCTGCTGTAATTGCTGCTCTGTGGTTCCAGTCTGTAATATCCTGTCCCAGCAAAGCTGCCAGCAGTAATAATGTTCCGCCGCTTACCATAAGGGCTGCAAGAGCTGCAAGCACTATCATTTCCATTCTTGACGGATGTTTCTTTCCTCTTCTTACATGTACTGTATTATCACGCATAATTGTGACCTCCCTGTGTCTTTTTTCTTATCTTTTCCTTCGCTTTTCTGCCACTTTTCTGGTATTTTTCAGTGGCTTTGCTCTCTAATAAGATCATGTTACAACAGGATGTGTCCCATATTTCGTACCTATATTATGTAAACTTATTTCCCAATTTTTTCTAAATACTTTGTTCCGAATCCAACCTTTTGCAATAAATATAACGCTTGATAAACACCATAACCTGTCCGTCAGCTTCTTTGGATGCATAACAATGCAAAAGAGTTCTGCCGGCACAACACCCACAAAACTCTTTTCTCATATCCGTTATATTACTTTATTATTCGCTCTTTGTCTAATTTGCCGTACTGCCTCATAGAGCAATACGCTTACAGCTACCAGCAGACATCCCCACTGGTTCGCACTGAAAATCTTTCTGTCTTCATAATACCTCAGATAATCCAGTACGAATTTTAATATCGCATACAGCAACAGACTCTTTGGAATTATACCATTCCTTCTTCGTTCTGCCATCTTGTGAAGCAACAAAAACGCCAGCAGAAATAAGATCGTCTCTGCCAGCTGGACCGGAAAAAGGTATTCCCCCGCTGCTCCATTATCAAGATAGCGGATACTGCCAGGTCCCTGATATCTCATGCCAACACAACAGCCTGCAAAAAAGCAGCCTAGCTTTGAAACCGCATACATCAGTCCCAATGCCAGCACATATGCAGTCCATAGCTCTATCTTATGTTCCTTACTAATTTTTGTAAAAATCCACACACCGAGCAGGATGCCCGCCATACCGCCAAGACTGGAAAAACCAAATGTTTCTACTTTACCCTGTTCTGCCAGCTGCACAATAAAGGTATAAAATGCTCCAAAATATAATGCCAGGACTGTATTCAAAAGCTCTGAATAAAAGATATGACTGCCCCTTACTCCTGCTTTTTTCAAATACCATGTGACATAAAGATATGCCAGTACAAAGCTTAAGAGAAAACAGATAAAATACGGTGAAATTCTCCAGTGCAAAATCGTAATATCTATCATTTATTTTCCTGCCTCATCAGCCCGGACAGTTTCGGACACAGCTTATGAATGCCAGCCCACAGGCAATAATTGTTACTGCTATAAATACTACTACAAGAATGGCAAGTGCAATATAAAGCCACATCAGCACTTTACCAAATACACTCTGCGGATATTTTACACGGACCAAAATCATAAGTACCAGTGCTGCAATTCCACAGCCAGCCATAAGAAAAGTCAGAATTGAACCTAATACATAGCTGCTTGCGATATTATAATAAATTTCTTCTTTTCCTGCATCAAACAACAGTCCCAGAATAATATTCTTAATAAAAATTACTGCCATCGGTGCAAACATCAAAATCATGGAAATAATACATAATTTGTCTGCCTGCTTCTTATCTTCCGGAGAGAGCTCCGGTCGTGGCATTTTTCCCTGTCGTGGCGGCATATTCGTTGGCATCGGCGGTCTCTGCTGTGACGGCATGTTTGGTGGCATCTGGTTCCACTGATTATTCATAATTTATCCCTTTACCCTTTCTCAATACATATTACATTTCCTGCAACTTTTATTAGAGTGCTTTCTTCTCTTTAATCGGCTGTTTTTCATCACAACTATAGGTCAGTTTCTCTCCATAGGTCTGCTCGTAAACAGCTTTCCACGCTTCATAATTCTTATCCCGCATCCCACAGGAATTCTGTGCACGCTTTTTATTCGGATCCGGATAAATCGGTTCACAGAAATGCACCGTATATTCCTGCACATAGAATCCGTCATCATCTAAAACATCACTGTCTTCCATGGTAATAAATACGGGAAGTACCGGCTTATTATTTCTGGCAGCGAAGGTAAATGCGCCCTTCTGCAGCGGTCTTGGTTTCCGGTAATTCCACCACATTCCCTGCTCCGGATAGACAAGTACAAATTGATTTTTCTCTAATACCCTGTCTACGGCAGCAATGAATTTCTCCATGGTCTTAAAATTAGAGCTTAACGGCAGTGTGTTGCAATGGCGCATTAACACTCCGTAAAATCCCGGAAATCCGGTATAATTGCCTTCCCGGATTACACGGTACATTTTTTTCTTTTTCAATTTACCCTGCTCGAAGGCAAGCTGGATGGCAAAGCTGTCAAATGCATTGAAATGGTTACAGGTAATGACTGCTCCGTCTGCTACTTTTTCAAGATTTTCAATGCCTTTGTATTCTTTGATTATCAACTGCTTTTTCTTTATCAGCATATTGACAAACCATCTTGCTACTTTAAATGCATATTTGGTCTGTGTCTTGCTCTTTAAACTTCTTGGAAGATAATTAATATCTTCCGGCATCAGAACCGGTGCCGGTGGATTTTCTTCTGCATCTTCTGAAAATCTTCCTTCCCGCTCCAGTTCCTCTATGTGAGCAAGCAGCGCAAGCTTACTTTCTGATTTTCCGGCTTTTTCCATCTTGCGAAGATAATTATCTTCTCTGTTAATCTCAGATACCGCAAGCTGGATTAATTTCTCACCAGACACACTGTCATTGCGGCGCTGCTCATCGGTATAATTAGCAAGTCCTTCTTTTATGGCATCATAATCCGCTGTCATCTTCGCATATTTCCAGAAATACTCTGCCAGACGGCAGTCTTCATAATGCCATGGTTTGGCTGCCATATTAAAATGGAATAATCCCACCTCTTCTTCCGGGCAGGCAAGTTCTCCAAATACCTGTGCATTCCACTTCGGTTCCATATAAAGCACCTGATTCTTGCAAATCAGATTCAGGTAATCCTGATCCTGCGCTACCACAAAAAGATAGATGTGAAGCATCTCTAAGAATTCATCTAAAAGATGATTTTCACGGAACTGACTGCAGTTCATCAGCATTACTCCGGCGTTGAAATATCTAGCACGCTTTACGCCTAATACCTTTTCTACATAATCACCTAAGATATCTGTCTGTGCTACCACACGGTCCGGACAGACTCCGGCATATAATTTACCAAGCTTATGGTCATATAATTCTGCAATATTTCCCACTACGATGGTATCGCTGTCAATATAAAGTGCCTTGCGGTACTGTGGAAACATATCCGGAATAAAAAGCCGGAAATATGTTGTGTTGGAATAATAGTCACGAATCGGAAGCTTATCTGCAATGCTCCTCATCTTGTCTGTAACATCCACAAAATCAATTGCAAATTCTTCATCTGCCATGGCAAGCACTTTTGCCTGGATTGCTTTCGTAATTCCCATATGTAAAATGTAAATATGATATTTCCGGCTGCGGTCTGCATTTTCCATGATGGACTTCATGGAAACCATCGTATATTTTACAAATCCTTCATCGCAGGCAAAGAAAATCGGTATCTCCGCTTTCTTCCCATACTGTGATAAACTCTTCATTTCCATAAATTAACTCCTTACCTCTTAGTGTCCTGTTCAAATTTCTTTTTCAGATAAATATATTCGAACAGAATATCATCAAACGCTTCATACTTAAAAATTCTGTGAATTGCACTGACATTCCACTGCTTAATATTTGCCGTATGCGGATATGGCAGGTAAAAAAGCCGTTTGGAAAAATGTCTGATTATTGTATTCTTATGTAAGAACTTCTGGTCATTATATTTCTGCGGCAGCATTTTCTTTGCCGTGGTACTTCTGTATACTGCATCCTGATCCGCAAACAGTAATTTTTTTGTCTTAATGAGATGTCTTGCTTTTTCAAAAAGGCCTGTTTTCTTAATCTCTGCCATATTAAAAAGCAATACTCCCGCATTGATATAGTTTGGATTGATTAAATATTTTCCATAGTGGTCTCTTGCTGCAGCATACTCATACCCTTTTACATCAATGTCATATAAAAGCTCCGGCTCCCGGTTAAATAAAATATCTGCATCCAGATAAAGAAGCTTATCCGGGATTTCCGGAATCTTATCTGCAAACAGACGAAGCAGGGTATATGGTGAACAATACGCACCTTCGTTCGGACAGCCTGCAAATTCTTCTTTATAAATATCTGTCACATCAATCTTGATTACAATATTTTCTTTGTTATAGGACTTTGCTACCTCATTTAAAAATGCAATCTGCTCATCACTCACCGGCAGAAAATCCTCTCTTAAATGTGATACATCCATTGTAAAAATGTAGATGCGGTATGGCTCTGTCGATTTCGTCCGCATAAAAATGGACAGCATCCCGGTCAGTATTCCATCAAATACTTTGACATTCCCCGAAAATAGAATATTTCTCATACATCACCTTTTTTGATATAAGTAGCAAGTACAAGGGTGTTCCTGCTGCTTCTTTCTTTCATCTGTTCATAAACCCTGTTTCTAAGGTCTGCTTTCTGCTCTTTTCCACGCAATTTCGCATCCGGATAAAACGGACCATCCACATAGGTTACTATCTGCGGCTTTTTACTATGCTTCCGTTTCTGATATGTATTGGTAAAACAGATTACCGGGCATTGATACTGCACCGGATAACGGAAGGAAGAATCCTTAAAAGGACGTATCTTCGTATAATAAGGCCAGATATGTGCCTCCGGATATATCATCACGCATTTTTTCGCAGTGATTTTCTTTCCGATTTCTTCTAAGAAATGTTTCATGGCTTCCTTATCATCCGGCAACGGCAACGCCCCAAGATATGGCGTTACTTTTCCGAAAAAGGGCATAGAAACATTATTCGGATGCACAATCACATATACGTCCGTCGGATGTGCCAGCATTGTGGGAATCAGGGCATCTGCTCCTGCATTGGTATGATTTCCGTAGAGGAAAAATCCCTGTCCCTTTAACGCTTTTATTTTTTCCCGTCCCACTATCTTATGACGGTATTTTATCTTTAAAAAGCACCATGCCACCGGTTTTGCAATGAGATTATAACAGATAAAATGTAATAATTTCCTTCCCAAGCTGTCCTGGCTGTACTGATATGTTCCATCAATTTTCTTCGCAGTTATCTTTGCTTCCGAAAATTCATCCTCTAATTCATTTTCATAGTAGTATACTCGCATATCCCACAGTTTACTATTTCTTGCTATTTTTTGCAACTTTTCTGAACAAAGAATGTGCCTTGGCACATTCTCGCGCCTGCGGCGGTCGCTTGCGACATCTACCTTATACGCCGCAGTGCGCATCCTCGCAGAGCGTTTTTACTTTACAGGAAATTGCTTTCCTGTAAAGTAAAAAGGCTCCTGACAAAGTATGCCAAAAGCTGCTTTTTGCATTTTAATATTTTACATGGAAGCCCCGTTCTGTCTCATCCAGTGGAAGTTCTTTTCTGTCCATGCTGCGGATTTCGATGTAGCGGTCCTGACAGAGTCTTTGAATTATCATATCAATTTCTTCCGGCAGTCCCTGCAATTCTGCCTGTACAGAGCCATCATATTCATTCCGTACCCAGCCGGTCACACCAACATGTCCCGCCAGATGTGACATACGGTAGCGGAATCCCACACCCTGAACATATCCGTTAAACTGATAAAAAACACGAATTTTTCTATTTTCTGACATACGACCACCTCTCTTTATCATTCCAATGGTATCAATCTCTTCCATCCAGACTAACGTGCCCGTTGCCTTTTTAAGTTTCTGATCAACTGCGGCGTATGTAATGCCAGTATCCGGTTGACCTGATTGACAACATGTGAATTATTTAACACATATACGATTCCAGCACTTAATCCTAACAGGATAAAAAATGCTATCCAGCCCCAGTCACCCAGATAATCATAGATTCCGGCAAACATCAGAATATCCCGTAAAATCCGGTGCAGCATATATACCGGCATGGTATTCTGTCCGATTACTGACAACCTTGTCTTTCCTCTCGGAATGCAAAACATAATTGCCCAGGAAATAAGAAATGCTGCAATCATCAGGGAAAGGCGGACCATCGGTCCTTTCCACACTTCTTCCAGTTCATAATAGGATATATTTTCATATACCATTCCCAGGGAATCTTTCAACCTTGCTCCATATGCCAGAATAAAGATACAGATTGCCTCCGCGCATGGAACCACCAGTCTCTGAAACTTTGGCTGCAATGCTTTTTCCAGTGTCTTCTGCTCCAGAAAATAGCCCAGATAAAAAAACGGTCCAAATACCAGAATTCGTGACAGACATAAAAAGTCTCCCACATTTTTAAAATAGCCAGCTGTTAATGCCAGCACTACCGTAAGCAAAAGAACCGGCACCGCTTTACATTTACGGACAAGTGGTATCGTCAGATACCATACAATCATTGCAAATAAATACCACGGTGCACCACTTTGGGAAAAGAAATCTATCTCCGTAAATTTTTCAAATCCCGCAATGGCATATACTATCTGAATTGCCACAACGAACACAACATATGCTTTCAGTAGATACAATATTTTCTTAAAATTATATTGTCCATTTTTATAAATTTTCTTGGCAAAATAGCCGGAGATAAATACAAAAAGCGGCATATGAAATACATAGATGAGCCGTTTCACTACCACCAGTGGATTATCTCCATGGATTGGAAGCAGGAAATGTCCCAGCACAACTAAGAATATCAATACCGCTTTTAAATTATCAAAAAAATAGTCTCTTTCTTTATTCATCCTTTTACATCCTCGCATTACCGAAAATGTATTATAGAACTTTTGCGGGAGATGTCAAGATTTTTTATCATTTAGATTACTTTTATCTTGAAACATTTAATTTTAACATAAGTGCTTCCTGTAACACTCTGGAAACATTTATATGTGCTTTTTCTGCTTCCTGATTTAACCAATTTGGCAATGTTACATTTCTTCTTACTGTTTTATTATCTACTCTCCTTCGATACTCTGTAAAATCAATATCAACAAATGATACATAGCCCTCTCCATCTTCTGCAAAAGTACCCTTAGAAGTATCAATTTCATTTATAGAACTTGCCTCTGGAAACTTTTTTTCTTTATCTTCATAGGTTATTCCTTTTAGACCGATTGCATCCCTTGCCATTTTCACTGCATCAGCCATTCCATACCCCTCAGTTAATATTTCCCAATCCGGCACCTCTATTAATACAGTATCTTTTTTATCATTCAGTGGTGTAAAAATTACTGGATATACCTGTCTCATACAAAACAACCTCCATTCTTAATCTCATCATATCATTTATAATTATCATATAAGAAATGGGAATTCTTATAATCCCCATTTCCTTATAATTGCCTTTGCTAATCTTTCATTAATTTCTTTGTGTCTTGGAATCTGTTCTTCGTCTGAACCTCTTGTATATATATCATGATTACTACCATGTCTTTCCAACGAAAAGCCTGCTGCTTCCAGTTTCTTTACTAATTCCCTATTCTTCAAATAGTATCCCCCTTTCAATTATATTATACACATTTTTTGTGTATTTGCAAATATTTTTATGTGTGTTTAATACGCATTTTCATCAATTGAACTTGAATTAATTCTTTTTATTCCATTTTTTACTATAAAGCAGTAAAAAAGGAAGGACAAACGTCCCTCCCTTTAATTTATAACTTTTTAATTCCTTCCATTAATTAAGATGCTCATTAAGTTCATCATCACTTATATGGTCATATACGTTTGCAGTTCCACCACCCGGAATATCATAAGAACGAGTTGGTTCTCCAATATCAATTGTTGTACCAGGTGCTAGATCCGGAAGGTCATCCTCTGTAAATCCATAAGGATTCTCTTCGTTGCTGGATGTAGATGCGCTGCTATTTCCTTTTCCGGAAGAAGAACCATTCCCCTTAGCTCCGGTATCGCTGGATTTATTGGATTTTGCAGTTGCATTTTCTTTGGTGCTTGTATTGCTATCTGCAACCTGCTCTTTCTCCTGAGCCGCCTGTTCCGCTGCCACTCTTGCAGCTTCCTCCTCTGCTACTTTCTGTGTTTCCAGCTCCGCTTCCTTTGCAGCTACAACTTCTTTCACCTGTGCTTCCATATCATCTGCGGATGGAATTGCCAGATTCTGCTCTGCAGACGCAACTGTATTTCCTACCTTTGGATCCTTTATTGTCTGGAAGTAAACTGCACTTCCAACACCAGCTACTGCTAATACTCCGACGATTGCAATTACAATGCTCTTTTTCATTTCAGGTACCCCTTCTCTTTGTTTCTATTATAAAATACTTCATATCAACTTTTTATTTGATCCAATTAACATATATTTATTTTTATTATATCACACATTTTTCCTTTTACTACTATCAATTCATATATCAATAGTAAATTCCAAGTTGCTACGCTCTATTTAACTATGATATAATATTTTTATGGAAGAAGGTGTTAAAATGAATGAAGAATCTATGTTAACAGATAAACAATATACTGGAATGTTAATAGATGAATTTCAAAGACTTGAGCGTATCCTGAAAGCTGCAAAAAATGAAAATGCAGTAGAAACAGTCAAATTAATTAATGACGAAATGAAATATCTCAGATTAAAATTAGAACCTATCAAATTACCATAGAGCAAGTCAAAAAGTTTGCTTGAAATTGCAAATATTTTCATATATACTCCACTTAGAAAGGTAATCGGATATGCTCCGATTTGCCCTCAGTGAAAACTATTTTTGAAATAGCATCTACTTTGGACGAGTGGGATGCTATTTCTTTTTATTATTGCAATTATCTATCTACATCTTTCCGCACAATCCCTTCTCCATCAAACTCCGGGATAAAGCTCTCCTCTGCCACATCCCCTTCCTGGATAAAACCATTCTCAATGCCAAGTTCAATCGCATAATCCACCACCGCATCATATTCCGCTTCCGTTACCCGGCGGCTTAATTCCGGATACTCCCTGCACTGTGGCAGCGGCGTATACTGATTCATAATGCTGATAAAAATCCGACCTCCATAGGTCTTAAGAAGATAAGATATCACACGCTTGGAATCTTCCACACAGTCCGGCATAACAAGATGGCGCACAATGACGCCTTTTCTCATCAGAAGAGACTCCCCGGCTTCGCTGCGCTCCTGATATTCTGCTGCGTCAAATATCATATTATTCTGCTGTTCCGAAATTTTCTTTTTCTCATCTGCCAGAAATTCTACACTGCTGCCTTCTTTGCCTGCTGCCCGTTCGAAAACAAATTCCGGTTTGCCTACCTGCCGCACCATTTCTGCAATCGCTGCACTGGCACAAGTAAAATAGTCCGCTGCATGGGAATACCTGCTGCTGATTGCGCTGTCAACATATTTTAAATCAGGAAGATAAATATCCACATAACCCTCTAACAGGCGAAGTGTTTCCACCTTTTCATAGGAGCTGGTATTATAAACAATCGGAAGATAAAGTCCCTGCTGCTTTGCCAGCTTCAGTGCTTCAACCACCTGTGGTACAAAATGTCCTGCCGTTACCAGATTGATATTATTTGCACCCTTTTCCTGCAATTCCAGGAAAATTTCTGCCAGCCGCTCTATACTTATTTCAATTCCAGCTTTTCCTGTGGCAATATTGTGATTCTGGCAGAAGATACAGCCTAAATTACAGCCGCTGAAAAAGACCGTTCCGGAGCCATTCTGCCCGGAAATACACGGTTCTTCCCACATATGAAGTGCCGCTCTTGCAGCCTTTATAGCTGCTGTCTGACCGCAGACTCCCATTTCACCTTTTTTACGATTTACGCCACATTCTCTTGGGCAGAGCATACAATTTTCCATCTCTTTTACCTTTCCTTTATTTTTTCTTGCGGTTCTTCCCACTCCCCCCGGATTAGTCTTGCCTTTTCCGATTCTATCATATATAGTTATTCTTGTAGGATATTTTCTTATCGTAACTATAACTTTCTTATATATCCTAACACAAATCTTTGAAATCACAAAGGAGTCTGACTATGAATACATCGATTCAAAACTGCATGGTTGCCCAGTCCGGTGGACCAACCGTTGCAATAAATGCAAGCCTTGCCGGTGTCATTAAAGGTGCTGCCGGCTGCTATGGCACTGTTTACGGTTCCGTAAATGGAATCTTAGGTATTTTAAATGAACATTATCTTAACCTTTCCGAAATTATGGAAGCAGACGAAAATGCATTAGAGCGTCTGATTCACACACCGGCAATGTACCTTGGTTCCTGCCGTTTTAAGCTGCCGGATTTTATGGATGATGATTCTTCTTATAACTATATTTTCAAGCAGTTTGAAAAGCTGAATATCGGTGCATTCTTCTATATCGGCGGAAATGATTCCATGGATACTGTATTAAAGCTTTCCGAATATGCCGAGCGAATCGGAAGCAATGTCCGCATTATTGGTATTCCAAAAACCATCGATAATGACCTGATGGTAACAGACCACACTCCGGGATAGATCGGAAGAGCACACGTCTGGAACTCCAGTCACGTTTCGATCTCGTATGCCGTCTTCTGCTTGAAAAAA
>OGJI01002674.1_pt1 | contig 15555 bp, 16 predicted proteins | sample 1572031 | NCBI WGS metagenome assembly OGJI01 (sample SAMEA2582119, study PRJEB24529) | metagenome | biome: Human gut stool | place: China | collected 2011
TTTAGGGGATCACTTTAAAGTGGACGGAAGGGGGCAAATATGAGTGAATTTTCCAATTACGCTATCAATAATATTTACGGGACTCTTGAATTTTATAATGGTAGCGTGATTATCATGAAGGATCTGGCAGAATCACCGTCAGACCCAGATTTTAACTCGTTAGGATCAAGCGAATACACGATTGCTTTCGTGGATGAGGTCAGCGAGATTGGATCGAAAGCTATAGAAGTTTTGTCATCACGTCTACGCTGGAAGATTCACGAGACGTTCAAAGTTCCGAAGTTATTAATGACAACAAACCCGTGTCTCGGTTGGGTTCGTGATCGATTCGTGCTTGATGAAAACTTGGAACCAGTTGTACCAGCACAATATCACAGGTATGTACCGTTTAGCGTGTACGACAATCCAGATGCGGCTTTCCGGCAAATTTACGAGGCATCACTAAACAAGATAAAAGATCCGGCAACGAAAGCACGATTATTATACGGGAACTGGTGTTTTGTCAAATCTAATGACGTGGCCGCGTACAAGTCTTTCAACGGGGACAAACATCTTGTTTCTGGGTTAAAAGAAAAGGTATATGACCCGTTTAAGCCATTAATTTTATCTTTTGACTTTAACGTGTTCCCACACATGACTTGCTCGGTTGTTCAAATTGATTATACCAACAAAAATGTTTATTTTCTGGAAGAAATTCTGGGGAAACCCAAAGAAAAGCAAAACAACACACCACAACTAGCAAAGGCCATTCAAGAAAAATTACTAAAAGAAAAACATATTGGTGGGGTTGTCATTACCGGGGACCCGGCAGGAACAGCAAGAAGTACCCAAACAGAGGAAGGAATAAATAACTTCATCATTATAGAAAATGCATTTAAGAACGGTGTTTTAAGTTCCACTGTAAAATTATTGTCCAAGCAACCACCCCAAAAAACAAGACTGGAATGGATAAACGAGCTGTTTGAAGGAAAAGACGGGTGGACAATTTACATTGACATGCGTTGTAGAAAACTCACAGAGGATTTAATATACCAGACTACTAACGAGGATGGCACGAAAAACAAGGCAAAAGTAACCGATGCTGAAACCGGTATGAAATTTGAAAAATACGGGCATTGTTCGGACACGTTAGACTATGTTTTGTGTACTTTTTTGAGCGATAGCTGGGGAAAATATCAACGTGGAGGGACAAATATCCCAACTATTACAACTTCAATAATAACTCCTAATTTCACATACTAATGCAAAATAACAGGTTTCTTAAAAACGAGGATTATCACGGGATTATCACGGAAGAGGCTTTTTTATCTATAACTAGAGGAAAGTTGAGTGACGTGATTAACGCCGAGAATTCGGCCGAGATTACGATCTTGGAGCATCTCACGGAGATGTACGAGATAGAGAGTGAATTTAATATTGGAAAGGCTATACTGGATCATGATAGACGTATCTGCTACCCTATCGGGGCACATGTAACAATAAACGAGGAGATATACAAGGTAATCCGGCCTATTAATGGATTCAAAGCTCCAACTAGTAAAGTTTACTGGAGGGAATCTAGCTCAACGTTAACAAGCTCTCCCAGATATTCCCAATTTAGAACGTATTACCCGGGCGAAGTGGTCATGTTCAACGAGAAGCAATATGAATGCGTGATAGAAAACGGGTACGAGTTGAATGATATTCGAATACCAGGTTTGAATAGCTGGGAAATGATAAACGTGGAAGAATGGTGCCCTATGGATTACGGGCTTCATGCCGTGGTGAAACGCGACAATATATTTTACACCTTGTTCAACATGGATGGATACGAGGCTTTTGAAATACCAGAAAGTCTAACAGACAACTGGGGAGAAATAGCGGTTTATGATCCTGAATACAACTCGTATGAATTGTCTGATCATGAATACGTGGTTTATGATGGAGAGGTATTTTACCCGGTAATGGATGTGAACGCGGATGAGATAAGTATTGGAAGTAATCTGGTAAAAAATGACCCACGGCACCCGAACTTGAAGAAACACATGACGCAAATAGCGTTGTTCGAGTTGTGCAAGAAAGTTGCCCCAAAGAATGTGGCAAATACAAGAATAATAGATTACGAAAATTCTATCAAGTGGCTACAAGATTGTGCAAAGTTCAGGATTAACCCGCGAATTTCGAGAAAAGTGGATAAAAATAACGAACAGGTTACAGATTGGCAGATGGCCGCTTTTCAAACAAACTTTGATCCTTACAGAAACCCGTGGCTGATATAAAAGAGCTATCAAAAACATGTACACTCCAAAGTTTCCAATTTAACTTTCGGAGTGTACTTTATATTTTGAAAAACTAATTTTTATTTAACTATCAAACGAGTTCTCCCCATAAGCTTGCTTCTCACAATCATTCCACAAGTAGTTATAAGAGATATACCAAAGCCCCTTTTCAAGTTCCTCCCGTAAAGAATTATAAAAAAAACAAACTTCTCTTTCTCTTTGGCCTTCAACTATAATCACATCGTTTTTGACTTTTACTTTACATGAAAATTGACAACCGATCTTATCTGCTACATATTGTAGATAATCCATGTCGATCTCATTTAGAGCTTTATTCCCAGAACAATCTATGGTATTACTACACACCAAAACATAAGAAGCATCATAATACCCATCATAACCAGAACATGATAACGGAGATTTAGTGACGGTTTCCAACGACATCGCACTCGTGATATTCACATCATATTCCCATTCTATTCTCATTGGAGAACGCAATAAACCTTGAACTGAAATATCTTTCTCCATTTCATCTTGAAAGAAAACTAATGGTTCAGTAATTTCTCCAGACAACAAAGAACTACCAGGCTTTTCTTTAACAGGGAATATTACCACGCCTTTCAATTCTTTTTTATCTACCAGGGGTAATATATATTGCCAGCCTCGATTGCCACTATATACTAATGTAGCTTTGTTCGGAAGTACTTCACCCTCTTTCGTTACCATGCTCCAATACTTCTCCCAATCTGGATTAGATTTCAAATGATTCATGAATGCCATTCCTATTCCATCTAACTTTTCTTCCTTCAATTTAGGCGTTAAACAATCAAACGTCACTGTTAAATCGAAATCGTTCAAATTCAAATAATTTTGTGTCATTTGTATCGTCGAGTGACCAAGAGCTTTTGAGATCATGGGTAGTGGAATACCGGATCGCAATAACTGGGTTGCGTAAGAGTGTCGAGCCACATAAGAGGTCAATTTAATTGGTAAATCTAATTCTTTACCAATTTTATCAAGCAATGTATTATATCCAAAAATCCGACTATTGATGTATGTATATAGCTCTATATAATCTAAGTGTTGCCTCTTTAGCGGAATAATCGGAAATAAATATTTACCCCTATCCTTTGAAAATTTGTATTTATCAATAATCATCATTGATATTTCAGGAAGTGGTATATTAATAGGTTTGTGGGTTTTAAATCTTATATAAGACAAATGGTTATCGGATATATTATCTTGTGTTAAAAAAGCCATATCTCTAAACGAGATTCCAGCAGAATAGTACATGAACTTAAACATATCCATTACAAACTCCCACTTTTTTTTGCGGGGTTTATAGGCAAGAAGTTTTTGCACGTTCGATTCAGATAAACCACGTTTAATAATTGGTTTTTTGGTAGGAGTATAAGTCAATGTAATATCTGACACTGATATACCATCATTTTTTGCTTTTTTAACTACTGATTTAAGCCTATAAAACTTATTCAAAACCGTCTTAGAATCATTGCCACCAGCAAGGCACCATTTTATATATTCAAATAAAAATTTGTTATTAATATCAGACATTTTTACATTTCTATTTTTTGTAAAAGAATGCATTTCTCCTAACAAATTACGATACATATTGAAATTGCCAGTTCCTCTTTTCTTAAATAAATCTATCAAATGTTCAATATATTCAAACAACGATTCTTTTGATGCTGCTGCTTTTTGGTAATTGATCAATTCACCTGATGTAAAGTCTCTTTTAACTGTTTCCCAGGATAATCCAACTTGAGTGTATTCAACTTCTGTGTCCTTAATTAAAATATTAAGTTCATCTGCATACATACACCCTTTCCGAACCTGTCCCAAATCCGGATTCCAATGTTTTAATTCTAATTTTCCTTTAATCTTGTAAGACTTGAAAACAGTCTTACCATCTTTGCATATAGCAAGATTCAATTCAATCATGGTGTCACCTTTTGCGCCCTTGTTAATCAAACTAGAGTATTCACGGCAAACGGTGCGTATGGTAAATCCCATATCTACTCGAATTGTGCGGCAAATTTGTACATTATTTTGTACATTTACAAGCGAAAATGGGGCAAAAACAACATGTTTTTATTGGTATTTCGTATTTTCTTTTACAAAAAACAACAACACAACCCACTATGTATTAATAAATTATAAATTAATTATTATACACGATAAATACTAGGAAATCCGATTATTATTTTCTATTTTTATAACATAGAATACAAAACAAGCCGTATGGGATGCTTGTAACAGGGAAACACCGAATGAATGGTACGCATTTTGTTAGAAGTAAATAAACCAATAGTCAATGAATTTGTCATACAAAAAAGAAATTAATATTATTACTATGAAGATAGCATTATATTTTTCAGCATTAGCAGTCCTATTAGGCGCTTGCTCTTCCTCGCAAAATTTCACACGAGCGCAGGAAGATGATATCTACTATGTTCCTGGTAAACGTTCCCTCTTCGCTCAAGAAATTAAAGACAAGACCGGAGTGGACATCACCTCGAATACTTCTTCTAGTTCTCAAATTAGTAAAAACACAAACAATGATAAAGTTTATCCGAAGGAAATAGATAACAGTGTAAACCCGAAATCTCACTCCATCGGCATGGCTCGTTATGCAACTGAAAAACAGGTGCAAAAAGAAGAGACCAGAACCGGACAAACTGTTAATCGGATTGCAGTTCCGGCAGATGACGGGTACTGGATCGGAGGCTTTAAAGGTAGTGAAAATGATTTAGAAGAGTGTGTTCGAATCATGAATCGTTACCCGGAAGGTTTCGCCTATTTCGGAAACGGATACGAAATTGCCCAGAATCTTTCGTTCAGCTCCGACTGGAACGTGTACACGATTGATGGTCGCTACTGGTGGTTCCCCAGCAGTTCGAACGTGGGACTATACTCTCAATTAATTTTCGGTAATTACCCAAAATACATTTGGACCGTGATTTGGAACGATCCTCGTTTTGATAGTTTCGCATGGAGTAACAACGTAAGTTTCGGCTGGAACCGCTGGGGATGGGGAGCCTCGTTCGGTTGGGGAAACTCTTGGGGATGGGACCCATATTGGAACAATTACTATGGTTACGGTTATAATCCGTGGGGTTGGGGGCATGGATTCTACGATCCATGGGGCTGGAACCCTTATTGGAACCACTACTACGGTTATCATCCACATTGGGGACACCGTCCGGGACATGGACATCATGGCCCAAACTGGGGTAACCATCGACCGGATTGGGGTGGTGCCAGCAAACCAACTGTAACTACTCGGTATGCACCTAAAAAGCAATACACGACGAATAGAAACGCCCGGTCATATAGTACCTATTCAAGAACTTCAAGAAGTTCCGCTATACAATCCAGATCAAATAGTAGCCGCTACGAGTCCGGCTCAAACTACAATCCCTTGCATAACAACTCCAGCAATTCATCAGGAAGTTATTCCAGAAGAAACAGCGGATCTAGCTCGTATGGAAGTAGTTCAACAACACGCTCCAGCAGTGGAGGTAGCGGACCTGTTCAACGTACAAATTCGGGTAGTAGAAGATAAGTCTAACTAACATCAATTGTCTATGAAAATATTATATATACTTCCGACATTACTCCTCTTCTCCTTCTTCGTTTCGGCTCAAAACGAAGAGGATGCCCTTCGATTTTCCAGACAAACCCCATTCGGTTCTGCAAGAGTTACCGCAATGGGAGGAGCATTCGGTGCATTAGGTGGAGATTTAACAACCCTATCCACAAACCCAGGTGGTATTGGAGTATTCCGTAAATCTGAAATCAGTTTTACATCCATGCTCGATTTTGCTCACGCAAAAACAAAAGGTATTGATAATGAAAAAAATATGTATCTATTAGGAGGATTGGGATTCGTATTATCATTCCAACCAATGAGTAATAAATGGAAAAATATCAACATCGGTTTTAATTATACGAACCTAAATAATTTCAATCGAAATATTTTTCAAGGCTATTATGAAACTAATGGAGATTCATCCTTATCAAATATATGGAAAGAGGAAGCAGACGGTTTATCCCCGAAAGAATTAAATGATTTTACCACAGGACTTGCTTATGATGCATATATGCTTTATTTAAGCCCGGAGGCTTTAGAAAACAAGGACTATGACTACGAAACTCCAATTAGAAGTATAGATCAGTTACAACATTATAAATACACGAGAGAACGGGGTTTTCAAAGTGAATATGCCATATCGGCAGGGGCTAATTATGATGACAAATTTTACTTTGGCATAACTTTAGGAATTCAATCACTACATTACAAATCGTTTTCCGTGTACACTGAAGAAATTATTGGAGAAACAAATAACAAATTGGAAAAGTTCAGTATGTACCAAGACTTTACAAGTAGTGGTGTCGGGATAAATTTCAAAGCAGGTTTTATATATCGTCCGATCCCAGTTCTCCGTCTAGGTTTTGCTATTCATACACCTACATATTACGATCTTGATGCTTATGCCAATAATAATGTTTCTGCTAAATTCACTGAACTTCCGGTTGAAGATGCCAAACCTACGGACAACTTTGAATATGGAGAGAGTGCATGGACAGATTACTCCTACAAATTAAAAACACCGTGGAGATTTATGGCAAGTGCCGCAACAGTTCTAGGCCAAAGAGCTATTATCAGTTTGGACTATGAATATGTTGACTATACCACGGCAAAATACTCAAATGATGGTGCCAAAAATGAATATTTAGAAACTAACAATGCGATAAAAGCTATTTACAATAGTACTCATAATTTCCGTGCCGGAGCAGAATATCGATTTAATAGCGTGTTCTATTTACGGGGTGGTTATGCCTATTCTGCCTCACCTTACACGAAAGGAGAAATGAATGAAAAGAATGACATTCAAATAATCACGGGTGGTCTAGGATTAAATTTCGGAGTATTTTACGCCGACCTTGCTTATCTTCACAAGGCCTCCAAACTAAATGGTCTATTCTATTACTACGAAACTCCAAAAGGTCAAGTAATCGAATCACCTGAATTCCAAACGAAATTCAAAGACAACGAATTCAGACTAACATTAGGAATCAGATTTTAATAAATAAGAACGGGGACCAATCCAACAAAGTCCCCGTTTCTTCTTTTGCCATCTACAAATTATTTCTTCATCTCAAATCCTAAAAGAATCTCATCATACCCATCCATTAGTGAAGGAGTCGTTTTATCTGATTTCTTCAAAGCAGAAGATAATACACTGACAAAGTTCATAAGTTTTTCTGTATTGAAAAGTAATGACATCTGTTCTCCTGATTTCACCAACTGCACTTCCACGCTTTTCACCGTGATCGTTTTTGCCAACATATAACGCAATGTCAATACTCGTGTTTTCTCGTCCAAAGAATACGTTCCCTTTAATACCTTCTTTCCTATCGTATTCGTAAACGTACTATCACTACTAAACGTATAGCTGAAATTCCCCGGAACAATCCCCAACTTCGTGTAAATATTCACCATTTTTTTCTCCAATGCCGAAGTCACCAACGAACCGCTCGCTTCTTTCAACAAATCCCCACTCGTCATTTTGCAAGCAGGCTCCACGTAGTTCCAAGTTCCTTGAAGATCCGAAAATTTAATCACGTTACCTGTTACAAGATTCACCACATCCTTTACCTTCGATGAATTCAAAATGTCCTTCAATGATTGGGCTTGTGCCATTTCTACTCCCCCAAAACACATCAATACACAACAAATCACAATAACTCGTTTCATAAAATATAAAGTTTAGGTTTAAACACAAAAAACCTGTCTATCAGACAGGCTTCTATTTGAGCCAATTTGGGGACTCGAACCCCAGACCTACGCATTACGAAAGAACCTGCCAAATAAGACATAACTAATTATTTATCAAAATATTAAAAACACTCAAAAAGAAGGCTTATGTAACAATTATGTAACAATGTCAATAAATAAAATCTCGTGTAACCACTCTAAGCCCTACCTTAAATCCGCTTATTTTTCAATAAACGGATGCAAATATAAGGTTTAAATTTCGCATTTCAATACCATAAAGCAAACAAGCTATGCAGTAACAAAACTAATAATTCATACCCCCCGATCGTTCCTCTTTTGTTTCCACGTTCACGATCTTTACCCCTAATTCCTGCTTGTTTACCATCCCCATTGTCGTGTCTGTATTCTGTCTATCCGTCTTCTTGCCAATACCCGGATTTCAAGTTTCACAAAATATGGAATGAAGAATATAATTCCTTTACATGAGATTTAGAAACGGGTAATTCCTCCGCTCCAATAATCAATGTTTTCTTATTAAAAGCTTCCACATATCCTTTATTCACGATGCGGGATTCATTAATACGGAGAAATATTTCACCAAGAGATGTCTCTATCTGTTCTAAAGAAATGGGTATAGTTATTTGAGAATCTTTCATCTGGATTCTAGTGCCGTCACCTTCTGCCTTAAAATAAAGCACTTTATTAAACCAAACTCTGGTAAATTCCTCCCCGTTCTCTACAAAGATCGATGACGTGTTTTTCTGTGTTTCCATAAGCATGGGGTTTTATTAGTGATAAAAGTAAACAATCCTCATTAAAATCATTTATCAACCTCTCCATATAAACAAAATAATGCATCTTTTACCTCCAACGCTTCTTCAAGATAATCACGATACCAATAATTCAATTCATGCTTAACGAAAAATGATTCACACCGGTAATCGGCTTCTACAAATTTCATATTACAATGTTCCTTATCAATTAAATTCCCCAAAAGATACACATCCTCACTTCTTCTACTGTCTTCTTTCAAGTAATAACGATTGATCTCCACTGTTAAAACGGGAAGATTCTCCAAACCTGCCGTATCTAAAACAAGCTTGTTCTTTGACAAAATTTTTTCGACTTCTTTCTTTTCCATAAGTTTATCTTTTAAATTTCACCAAAATTAAACATTAAAAAAAGGAACAAAAAAAATATCGTACAATATTTATCTAAATAGATATAATTGTATATATTTAAAACTTATACATCACTCCAAAATTTAGTTCTCTCGTAGTCCATTCTGCCCTCAAACCTATATCATGGTAAAAGAACCCTCCCCCAATCGAAAAGGAGTTATGAGTGTAGAAAGAGGCTGAAACAAAAGGCACAAATACCCTTTTCTTTACTATTGTGATTTCCTTGTGTATAGGTGTAAAAGAGTATGATAACCTCTGCAGTTCGTTACATTTTAAGGAAAGAGCGATAGACAATTTACCGTTATCGTCATCGAAAAGTAATTTATTGTATTCTCTCGTCCGGTTCCAATCCCTAACCGTTTCCGCAATACTTTCCTCCCGATCGATCACGGGTACATCGTTATAAATCGTGTCTGTTTTATAAACATACTTGTATTTCAGTTCCCCGGCCAAGTAAACGGTATCCGGAACGAGCTGAGCAATCGTGTCTCGGATTGTTCCCCCTTGTACATATTTAGTCACCTCTTTTTCTTTAATAGAAACCGTCTGCCTACCGGAAATAAAGCCGATAAACAGACAGGTAACTACCAATATAATATATTTTTTCATCGTACTTGAATTACTATCTTTTCCCCTGAAAGCATAGCCTTTTCAATCATCTCCGTCAACTTTAACTCATAACCAGTGGAGTTAATCACTCTTCCCTGTTGCTTGTTTTCACCAACCAAAATACATCCGGACGTATCTTTATCCGTGTTTCCCCGGTGGATCCTGATACCGGAAAAGTGGGGAACATCCAACAATAACGGTAACTTACGCCTAAACTTTGCCGACACGTTAACAATCACCTCGTAAGTCCCTTCCGGGATCGCAGTTTCATTCATTACCTTTTCCTCCTTATCGAGATCACGACAACAATCCTCTAACGTGTCGCAGAAATATTTCCTGTCCACGAATAACCGCCCGATCGTGTAAAGCGGTTTTTTTGCTATTCTATTTAGTTCCAGCATCATTAATAACCTCCTTTTCTTTCAATATTTCAGCCAAGACTTTAGCGAAATCATCTTTATTTTCAATAATTACTTTCATCGTGTTAGCGGCATCTCGTAACTCCTTTTTCTTCCAGCTCTTTTCTGTCACCGAGCGAAACTCACAGAAGCTGCAATAACAAGCCCAGAGTAAAGTAAACGCCGGAACTGGAATGTAAACTGATGTAATAACATCTACTACAGTAAGACATAGCATCGGCGAAAAATACTTTTGCGCTTTCGTTGCTGTCATTTTAAAACCGGTAGAAGTCCGATCGATTTTCAATTGCCTAGCCTTTTTAACTCCGAAAACAAAGTCGATACCCATCGCGATCAACACCCCTGCATATGCGACTCCGACACCAACAGAAAGTTTGAACAAATGCTCGTTTACAAACTCATTAAACAACTCTTCCATTTCACACCTCCTTTAAATTATTATTCCAAAACATTCCAATATTTCATTATTAACATTACATTTGTACGACAATCGTGTCCATCGCGATTGATTAAACTAAAGGCGGGGCCGTGACGGTTACCCGCCGTTTTGTTCCAAATAACGATCGTCAATGTTTCTTTTTCTCCCTTTCTATAGCCGTTTCGTATATTAATCTGTAAATTTGTAAAATTGTTAACAATTTAAATTTATACGCATGAAATTTAGTCCAGAAAAGCGAGAAAAGATCATCGCTGCCTTAAACTAAAAACACATCTCGAACAAATGTCCAGAGTGTGGTGGTGAAATGCTTCCCAATGGTTCCGAAGCCCAACAATTGTCTTTCTTTAAAGATGAGCAAGGCATTAATATGAATCATGATTACCAGTACTTACCCATGTTTACCATGTCTTGCGAAAAATGTGGATTCATGAAGCATTTCAATTTATGCAATCTCATCGGGAAGGATGAAACGATGAAGCTTTAACCATCTTTGTCTAGCGATTCGCTTGTGGTAAATAATTCATGAATCGCTTGGAATCCCACTTTTTACATCCACCAGTGATCTCTTGCCTGATCAGCTCGCACTGGTGGATTACTTTTTCAACATCTTCCACCGTTTCCAGATTCATGGCTATCACGGAATATCTTTTCTGTTCTTGGGGCACCACTTTTCCCCTGATTGAATAATCGTCAATCGATCTTTAACTGGAAATTCCAATGTAATTGACCCCTAGAATCCAACTTAAATTGCCCCCCTGTAAATTTTTCCCAGAAACGGCTAAATTATCTCGTTGTACGCGCGCATAAAATTCTACCGGTATGCCATTATTATTATTAAATTTTATTCACAAATATAGTAATTTTATCTTTTAGCTTGCAATTTTCTAATAGAGTCCCCGTGTAATTCAATTCGAATAGCCTGGTGAACAATCCTATCCAGGACGGCATCTGCAATAGTTTTTTCCCCGATAATATCGTACCAGTCTTTCACGGGGACTCGTGAAGTGATAAGCGTTGATTTTTTCCCGTACCGGTCTTCCACGATATCCATTAAATTCATTCTTCCCCCGGCATCAAAAGGTTGTATCCCGAAATCATCCAGCACCAGTAAGTCCGCCCGTTCTATTTTTTTTAGTTCTTGTAAAATTGTACCTTTCGCTTTAGCCATTTTCAACTGGCCCATTAACCTGGCCGTGTTAGCGTAAAGTACTTTCATCCCTTTCTGGCAAGCTCTATATCCTAGCGCCGTGGCTATGTAGCTTTTTCCCGTTCCCGAGCTGCCCGTGATGAACAAGTCCCTGGATTCCTTGACGAAAGATAATTCCGCGAGCCTTTCTAGCAGGTTGCGCTCGAGCCCTCGTTCCAGGGAATAATCCACTTCTTCCAGGGATGCCTTGTAACGAAAAGAAGCTTGCTTGATCAATCTTTCTATCATCCGGTTACAACGGTCGTCCCACTCGTTGGAAACCAGCCACGCCACGAACTGGTCGGTTGTCATCGATTCCGTTTTGAAACTCTCCATGCTTATTTTAAAAGCGTTGTACATGCCTAGGAGGCGCATCTGGCGCATCTTGTCCAGCGTTTCTTGATTCATTTCCATTTTTCTCGTGATATTTAGTTATAATATTCTTTTCCCCTTATGTTCTCGTGCGAGGGCATGTCCGATCGCTCGTTATCATCCTCGTTTTCTTCCAGGGGTAATTCATCTTGCCTGTTTTTCAGTATTTCTTCTATGGCCGGGTAATTGTACAAGCCATGGCTGGAAGCCCACCGGCAAGCGTTAACCAGTCTCTTCTCGCCCACTCGTGAAGCGAAATTCAGAATCCCGCGACAGGACTTGCAAGCTTGTTCCGGGTGAACTTTCACCTCGATCACGTGACGAATGTAATCTTCCACGTCCGGGTGCATGGAGGCAGCTTCCGAGAGGTACTTTCCCGGGTTCCAGTCCACCGGGACCCGTTGGCTGGGGGCCAGGTGATCCACGTCATGGGTGTAGCCATACGGCTTGTATCCCCTTTGATGAACCGCAACTTTCTCGTATTTTAGATAGATCTCCACTTTCTCGCTATTATACAGGATGTTGACCTTTTTCCCGATATGGCGGTACGGCACGCTATAATAATGACTTTCCAGTCGCACGTAACCGTTCCTTTGCACGGTTGCCACGTGACGTCGCTTGAGTTCAAAACGGATCGGGTTTAGCGATCCCATGCAATCTCGCTCTATTTCCTAGTATTGTTCACGACGGCTATAACTTCGCCCGGTTAACAGGCTATTGTTGTGTAACTCGAGTGCCACGCGGATCGCGGCATTGAGAGATTCCAGGTCATGAAACACGCGGCCTTCAAGACGAGTGTAAATACCCCGGTAAACGAGCTTGACCGCTCCCTCCACGAGTGCCCTGTCCCTTGGCTTACGCACCCTGGCGGGAATGACAACACACCCGTAATGCTCGGCAAAAGCCGCGAAATCCTCGTTCAATTCTGCCTCGTAACGACTCGGCTTGTTCACGGCTGATTTCAAATTGTCCGGAACGATGACCGCCGGGGTTCCCCCGTAAAAAAGCAAGGCGGACTCGCAAGCGTGAATCAAATCTTCCTTGCGCTGGCTCATCACCGCCTCCACGTAAGTTAGCTGGCTACACGGGAGGATGGACACGAACACTTCCACGGGTATCGTTTGACCAGTGTCGCGATCCACTAGCGCGAGCTTGTCCCCGGCGTGATCAATGAACATCTTGTCTCCCGCCTTGTGTTCCAGGTGGGCAACCGGGTGAGATAATGCCAGGTAAGCTTGGAAATAATTACAAAAACGACTCCGGGCGTAACCGTCAGGATGACTGGAGCGGTATTCCTGGAATAGTTGCTGGCGAGTTACTCCTTTCTTTTTTAAGCGTTTAGCATAGCCAGGGAGGAGCGTTTGCAATTCCTTGTAACGGGCGGGCGGTTCTTCCGACGGCTTGTCTTTCTCCTGGAACAGGCTACAAAGAGAAGAATCATCCATGGAAAGAATTACTTCAAGTGACAAGCCGCTCTTTTGATAAACCTGTAAATACTTCTTGACCGTGTTGCGGGACATGTTTAACATACTACTGATACTCCTTATTCCGCTACCAAAGGCATAACATCGTAATACTTGACGAATTTTGTTCATGCTTATTGCTTTATTGGGCATATATCTGTTTTTTTATTTATTTAACAGATAAGGTAGTATTCTCGCGCGTGTAAAACAAATATTTGATCATTTTCTGGGATCATTTTCCCTGGGATTAACCAGGTCAATTTCCCGTGGATTTAAGGGATCTATTTATATTGGAAAAGATGGGGCAAATTAGTGCGGATTTTCCACGTGACGCTCGACCGTCTTGATTTCAAGCCTTCCGGCCTTCCTTTCCCCGGACAAAACGTCATCCACGTATTTATTCATTTTCTTTATATACTCCTTACTTCTCGCCATCTCCAAAATTTCTCATGAATTTATCGAATTCATCTCCTTCCTCTTTTCGACCCTCGACTTTCACCCGGGAAGCCGAAGCCGGGGTAATCCCCAACTCGCTGGCCAACCGGGTGGCATTAGCCAGGTACTCGCTGGCCATTCGATCCAGCGGGTTACGAGTCGCTTTCATTAGAATCCCATCTTCATTGTGCAATTCGATCACGCACCCTTTCTTTTTTAACTCCTTTTCCGCCTCGATGTATTTCCCCATCTCGCTAGCGTACAGGAGAACCGTGTTAATATTCACGACATCAAGGACACCCTTGTCCGCTAGTTGTTGGGCTGTGACCTTGAAAACTTTTTTCGCCTCCACGCACAGGTAAGATGGCGGACCCGGGATTTCTGTTATCTTGTCGAATGTTATTTCCTCGCGCATCCGGCAGGGCTGATCTGTCCCTTTCAATTTTTTCAAAGCGTTAGATATTGGTTTTCGTCCTTTTCCCATGTTTACCTCCTATTTAAAAATTTTCCAATTTTGCACGCACGTTAATTAAGCTGGGGGTATGGTCTTACAGATTTTTGCCATAGAGATTTATACCCCCCTTCCCCTCCAATTTTATTAATATATTTTATTTCAATCACTTAACAATTTTATCTATTTTTCCCCTTCAAACACCCCAAAAGTGCCATTTTGCAATGTCGAGATAGCAAAATTAATGTTCACTAAATTATTTCTTTATTGCACATTGACCTGTTTCGCTCCTGTTTTTATCCCGTTTTTTAATCGTTTAAGGCCTTCTTAGAATAGTTCGTCAAGTGTATGAACTGCCCTGTTATTTATCCTCGTTTCTTCCTCTATGGCCCTTAAATAAATCTTAGTAGTTTCGATGCTAACATGACCTAACATTTGTTGCACGTCATAAATCGTGGCCCCCGCCTTCAAGGAAAGAATTGCCGCGGTATGACGGAGAGAGTGACAAGTAAGGAACTTGCTATCCAAACCTATCTCCCGCAATCGTCTTTTCACGATCCGGGACACCATCACCGGGTTTAGCTTGGCTTCCTTGTACCCCCGGGCGTGAGAAACAAACAAGTAATCAGACTCGGTTATATCACCACGGCAAACGATGTAGTCATGAATGGCTTCCAGCATCTTACCCGTGATCCCGACCTCCACGTCCTTCTCCAGGTGTCCCGTGAAAAATAAGGTGGACCTTTTGTTCTCTGTCGTTTCAGCCCGCTTCTTTTCAGGCGAAAATCTTCTCGACTCTAAATAGAAAAAACTTGATGTCAAGCACACCCCTGAACTGGGCCCTGAAGGCCTTGAGCTTGGCGTTAAAAGACTCGGCGGAAGCGTTGGTACTCCTGTTGTTGAAAAAGTTCAATATCCTGGTCGAGTGCGCGAACACGGAAG
>OGJI01002675.1_pt1 | contig 15554 bp, 18 predicted proteins | sample 1572031 | NCBI WGS metagenome assembly OGJI01 (sample SAMEA2582119, study PRJEB24529) | metagenome | biome: Human gut stool | place: China | collected 2011
CACCGGACGACCGATGCCCTTGTTTACCGGGTATTTTTCGCGCTTAGCGCTCAACCCTGCCACAAAGGCTCAGGAGCGTTTTGCTCACACAGATACCTACACACTTAACGATTACATGTTAGCTCGTGGTGTGGCCTCTATCTATGTATCCGGTGTTGGTACCTTCGACTCAGAAGGTTTCATGACCTCTGGAGACTATCAACAGGTTCTGGCCTATAAAGCTGTCATCGACTGGCTCAATGGTCGTGCACGCGCCTTTACTAGCCGTAGTAGACAGTATACCATCATTGCAGATTGGGCATCTGGTAAGGTGACTACTACCGGACTTTCATACTTAGGTACCATGTCCAACGCCCTTGCAACAACTGGTGTCGACGGTTTGGAAATGGTTATTGCTGAAGCGGGTATTTCTTCTTGGTACGACTACTATCGTGAAAATGGACTCCTCGTCAGTCCTGGAGGATACCCTGGTGAAGATCTCGACACCTTGACCGAATTTACCTATTCTCGTGCCCTATTAGCTGGAGAATACCTACGCCACCAAAAAGACTACCAAGCCTACCTCAAAGAGCTAAGCACAGCCATTGATCGTAAGCATGGGGACTATAGCCAGTTCTGGCATGACCGTAACTATGTGCAGTTCGCAGATCGTGTTAAAGCTACTGTTGTCTTTACACATGGTAGCCAAGACTGGAATGTCAAACCGATTAACGTCTATCAAATGTTCAATGCTCTTCCTGACACTCTTGAAAAACACCTCTTCTTCCACAATGGTGCCCACGTTTACATGAATGCTTGGCAGTCTATTGACTTCCGAGAAAGCATGAACGCCTTGATTTGTCAGAAACTCCTTGGTTTGGAGAATGGCTACACACTGCCTACTGTTATCTGGCAAAACAACCAGTCTGAACAGACCTGGGAAGTTCTCGATAACTTTGGACACGACAATGGTAAAAACATTCAGCTTGGTGAGGCTGAAGCTAGTATCGCTAACCATTATGAAGAGGAAACCTTCACCAAATATGGTAAAGCTTACCAAAGCTTCAAGGATGACCTCTTTGCAGACAAAGCCAATGCCATTACCTTGGACTTTGAACTGGACCAAGATATCCAGATTAATGGTCGTGTCCACCTAGAGCTCAAGGTTAAGTCTAATACAAACCGTGGTCTCATTTCGGCCCAAGTTCTAGAAATGGGTGACAAGAAGTATCTCGCACCTATTCCCGCACTCAAACGCATGAATTTAGATAATGGCCGTCTCTTCAAGGAAGAAGCCTTACGTGAATTGCCATTCAAGCAGGCAAAATACCGTGTCATTACCAAAGGACACCTTAACCTGCAAAATCGCAAGAACCTCCTTAGCATTGAGAATGTCACTCCAAATGAATGGATGACTATCGGTTTGGACTTGCAACCAACCATCTACAAACTCAACAAGGGTGACAAACTCCGACTCGTTCTCTATACCACAGACTTTGAGCACACTATTCGTGATAATAGCAACTATGAATTGACTGTGGACCTAAGCCAAAGTCAGATGACATTGCCTTATTAGCTTTTTATAACAAAAAAATCCCATAGGATGAGAACTCTCATGGGATTTTTTGATTGTGTGGAAATAAACAAGATTTAGGCTTCAATTTTTACGATTCATTTTAATGTTATTTAAACAAATGATATATCCAAGACAATGGAATAATACAAAGATATGCCAGTAAAAATAGAGCATAAAGCTATCAGATTTGATTATCGAATAAAAAAGAAAAATTGCAACTAATAAAATAGAGAACCACAGCGTCTTCTTAACGAATAAAAAGTATTGATGCCATATCTCTTTATCACCCAAAGTAACTTTAGATTTTTTACTTAGGAAAAGATGCATCAAGATCTCTACTAGACTGCTAAGTACTGTTAAAACCAGAATCTTACTTAGAGGAATACCTAAAAAGAATCCCATCCACTCAATAAGTAATTGGGACAAAACAATGGCCGTAAGGGCACGTAGATTTTTTGACATAAAACTTAAACCTCACACTTCTCTCAAACAGAAAGTTTTTACAATACCTAGAAAGTTACCAAAGCATAGATAAGCACTTACAGCCTCGCTATTTTTATAGGCGTGTCTATCATAAACTGCCATTCTAACCTCGTTCACTTTGTTTAATGATTTTAAGCACTCTAGGTGTCAGAAAAACTAGTAAACAAATATCCAAAACAATCACAACAATAATGATTAGACGCCATTCGGCATCTCTCACCGTCAGCAAACGATAAATACCAGCTAAAATAATAGCCAAATGCGCCAAGCCCATACCAGCGTAAATTTGTTTAAGAGTAAACTGTCGTTCTTCAAGTGGACGACGGTCAAGCTCTCGCTTAATCAACAGGGGCAACACAAGTAAAAAGATTGATAGCAATACTAAAGGCAGCCAAAATAAGAAAGAAGAACCATTATATAATAATTCTAAACCAATATTTCCACCTATCAAACCAAAGGCAACAACCATGAGTCGTAAATAACGTAACGTTCCTGAACGAAGTCGGTTAAGATAAGGTATCGCACTCTCCTTTCATCACAATCACTTGTCCGCTTGGCATAATCATAACTAGGACTTAAGGATCTTTCTCTGCTCCTCAACAGATTGGAAAAGAACCTTTTTGCCCCATCTTCCTTTTCTCACTGGACAACTCAACCTTAAAACCAAGAAATCCTCCCTAATGACATCAATAGCCATAACGAATCGCTAGCAATTTTCGCAACTCTGCTATTCGCTCCTCGATAAAGGGAGACAAGGTCAGCTGGTCTTTTCTGACCACTTCGGATATTTCCAGTGACATCCTGCTTAAGATATAGGGAGTGGCTGAACGAGAGTCTGCAAGTTCCGTTCGGTAGGAGTGCAGGACCTGCTTCAAATCAGCATAATCTGGCTTATCTCCAATAGTTTCAATTACTTCATCGATAATAGCTACTGCTTGTTCTCGTCTCTCTTTGCCTCCTGCAAACCATTTAAGTCCTGTCATTAAGAAAACCTCCTTATTTCTTTCAACTAATTTTTCAATCACATCTTTAGTATAGCATTCAAGTGTCTCTATCAGAGCTAGCGTCCCAAAAAGTGGCTATACGTCCCGAGTAGTAAAAAAAAGACTGAATATCATTTTTGATTCAGTCCATGTCTTATTGAAAAAGCTTTAACTAATTCTTTCTATACTGCCTATAGACTCCAAATAAAAAGAAAAAGAATCCTATTGATGCTAACAAAAGTTGATAGATATTTCCTGATGACAATAGTACTTTGCTATATAAATATATCATCACAATAGTCGAAAAAATGATTAGGTATTTCTTCATTTGTATCACCTATCTCAAATGAAGATTATTCAGCTGTACCATAACAAAATGCTGTGCTACCGCCTGCAAATCCAGCTCCTGCACCGTCGTTATGAGTTAATTTTGTAAACATTGCTTATACTCCTTATTTTGTCAATTACTTACTTCTCTATATTATGGTTGATATACTTGATGCCCCATAAAAATAGTACGAAACCCAATAATGAAAAAAAACCTACAAATATAGCGATAACTTTTTGATAATAGAAATCTGTTGTCAAAAAACGAAGGCAACTAAGTGTCAGTAACAAGAAACAAGCTAGGGAAGCTTTTAATTGATTTAACACAGTTGGTTCTTCTCTTCTTGTCATTATTTTTCGAATGAGCAATATATCAACCACAACCACTAAGAGGGCTGCTACGATGTAGACCAATTGGAATACGGATGATAAGTTATGAAGTAATTGACTAAAAAAAAGTACCAGTAAGGATATGCTAACTACTTGGGCAATGACAAATAGCACTATATCCCTTTTTGAAACTCTATGTGTCATTGTTGTTCTCCTTCAACACTAGCAAGTGTTTCAAGGTCGAGGGTGTTAAAGTTTTCAATTGTTTGAGTTGCCATGGCAACTACCTCCTAAAATTTTTATCGTGTGATCTCTCAATCACATCTTCAGTATAGCATTCAAGTGTCTCTATCAGAGCTAGCGTCCCAAAAAGTGGCTATATGTCCCGAATGGTAAATTCATACTATAAATATCACATGATATTTTAATCTTATTTTCATCTCATTGTATAACTAAGTCATATTATGATATACTATTACATAATTTATGAATATTTTCAGAAAAGCTACAGCTAGTAAAGATGGAGGAAGCTCCCCTTGGAAATTTATATTTTAGAGGACAATCTCATTCAACAAGGACGACTGGAGATGGTATTGTCTCAAGAGTTAAAAAAATACAATAAAGACTTATCTATTGTACACACCTTTGATAAGCCTCAGCAATTTATAGAAGCGATTGATTCAACAACTTCTAACCAGCTCTTTTTTCTTGATATCGAAATTAAGGGAGAAAAATTAAAAGGGCTCGATATTGCTAAAATCATTAGGGAAAAAAATCCCTACGCTACTATTATCTTTGTCACTACCCACTCAGAGTTTATGCCACTAGTTTTTGATTACCAAGTATCTGCCCTAGACTATATCGATAAAAGTCTCTCTGAAATAGAATTTAGGAAAAAGATAACCAGAGCTTTAGCTATAACTATGAAACCACTTGGAATAGAGAATGACGAGATTTTTGATTTTCAAACACAACATACAGCTATTCACATCCCTTTAAACCAAGTTATCTATATTGAAACTTCTCCGCAAAAGCATTATGTGATACTCCATGGTACAAACAATCAAATGACCTTTCGTGCAAATCTAAAGGACCTTGAAAAAGCTAGTCCTTCACTCGTATCTTGCCATCGTTCGTATCTCATTAACCCTAACAACATTATAAGAATCAACAAATTAAAACGTGAAGTCGAAATGACTGATGGTAGTATCTGTCCTTTTTCACGTACCAAAGCTAAAATGCTGATGGATACTTTTAAAAGAAGGAACCTTCAATGATTATTTTTTTATTTTTGCTTACTGTTGTCTCTGAATGTTTCAATATTTGCCTGTTTCTTTACTTAATAAACAAAAGAGTTTCAATTGGGCATTTTCTTATTATCTTATTTTGTCGCATAGCATATACCAAAATATGTAACAGTCTATCCTGGAAATTCTTATTCTACTTTAACGAAGAAATATTCTATCTTTTATTATCTTTTTTTATATCACGAAAGCCCTACTTACAATCAAAGCTTAAAATATTCAATGCTCTTCTCCCCACAACTCTTAATAATATCAGTTTTAGAGTAATCATTTTCTTTATATTTCCTTTGTTTGGAATCAGTGTTGAAACAATAAAAGTTAATTATCTTATAGCTGTCTCATCTTCTTTCCTAACTATTTTACTATCCTTTCTTTTAATAAAATTATTCAAGGAAAGCTTTGGAGTTATACAAAAAGGACGATTAGCCCCTCTCATATCAAAGAGTATTATTATTGCTGATATCATTATGATTGCTTATACATTTACCCAGCAATATCTCGTCTACCTCGAAAACACTACTCATACATCCACTCTGATAATCAGGAAGTTAATTGTGGTTATTTATCTAGTCTTGTTCTTTATCATGCTTATCTTCTTAGATAGAAATATCCGAGCAACAATACAAAGTCAGTTGGACTTTCAAAAAGATATTCAACTATCGCATCTTACGAATTATAACAAACAGATTGAAAACCTCTATCAGTCGGTTCGAAGTTTTCGTCATGATTATGCCAATATTTTAACAACACTCAAACTTGGTATCGATCAAAATGATATGGCTATTGTAAAAGAAGTCTACGACTCAGTTCTAAAAGATTCCGATAAGCATTTAAAATCGAAAACATTTGATTTAACTCGCTTAATAAACATAGAAGATAACACTATCAAAAGCCTACTTGCAGCTAAGTTCCTAGAGGCAGAAGAAAATAACATTGATATCTCCTTAGATATTCCTGAAACTATCAAACTCGAGGGTATGGAGATGGTCGATTTTATTACTGTAATATCTATCTTTCTAGACAATGCGATGGAAGCATCGATTCAGTCTGACATACCAAAAATGCATATTGGCTACTTCAATCATGGTAATAAGCAAATCTTTATTGTCCAAAACTCAACCCAGGAAGAATTTATTCCTATCTCATCACTTTTTGAGAGAGGTGTCTCCAGTAAAGGGGATCATCGCGGTATAGGTTTGGCCAACGTTAGGAATATATTAGACAACTATCAAAATATTTCTTTAAAAACTGAAAGTATGACTTTTGCATTTACACAGGAACTTAATATATCGAAAAAAGCTTGACTAGTTTCAAGCTTTTTCTGTTGCTCCATCTTACTACTTATGAAAGTATCTTCTAGATTACCTACAGAATAATCAAGTGAAATCATTTATTGTTTAAAATAGTTTCTGACTTGCAAGTAAGCTAGAAAATCACAGAGGATTAACAAAAGCATTAATACGGCTAGTACTATACGGTCTGTGATATCACTGAATGTAAGTAATGTGTAAAACTCTACACAAAGCACAAGAAATGAGATGACAAGAAAGACAATGAAGGACTGCCGTATTGTTAACGGATTTACTGAATCTGGACGTTTCTTAAGCAAACGGTAGAGCAGTCCATTAACAAAAATGACTACTAAAGCTAGTGCTCCGACTGCTAACCAAATCTCTGGAGAGGTCTTGCTTTTGTAGAGAGAAATACTGGTACTTATAAGGAAAACTGCCAGTACAGCAGTGACGACCCTAGAAAATCGCAATACTCTTGAACTAATATTCTTTAACTTCATGATAAAACAATTAAGCTATGAATAACCTCAGTCAGTCTTGTAAACTGAATAAGCTATTACATTTAACTATATTCCTTTCTGTATTTCATATTTCGTTTATACATTGCTATCTTTAGTAGGCTTGAGAATAAGCCCTTAGCGATTAAATTCTACTGGAGATGTAATACAATAGCGTCATTAGTACTGATACTTTAAATAAGCGAATATACATATCTTTGTTTTTTCTATTACAAAGATATGCAATCAAATATAATATAATCTCCGCTATCATTAGCAAGAATAATTTTACTTCGGGAACATCAAAAATAAGCATTTGCAAGCACCTCACGTTCAAAGGGGCCACAAGTTACTTTTTAAACTGTGCCCATTTTTTTAAAAGCAGACTATAAAGAAGCAAGGTTAGCCCAAACAAGTTAATGGTATGGTGAACAGCATCCAAACTTCTAAATAGATTAGCAAGGCCCATTCCTATGAGAATGGTAGCCAGTAAATACGGTTTTGAGTTTTTAAACATACTTTTCTCCTTAAAGTGTTTTTAGCTATCTGTGCACAAGCTATGAATTTTATTATAGATTGGAAGCCGATAAAAAAGTAGTGACATAAATGTCACTACTTGTCTGATTTTATATCCTTGATAATCGTACACATAAGAAAGAGAAAAAGACATAACCCAATAAGATTTAGGCATTGAAGTCCAAAACTCAGTTTTTCTCCCAAGTTATGTAAGGCAACAAGGATGAAGCCCATAGACATCATTAGAGACACTAGACGTTTTTTAGTCATAAGTACAAATACCTCTTCTTTTATATCGAAGTTTTCAACCACTATTCACAAGCTATTCACAGACTAGCAATTGACAAGGTATCTCAATTAAGATTTCTTTTTAATGGAATTGGTAGATTTGTGTTTTTCAAGCAATGACATAATAGGCTTATCCAAAAAAGTCATCAAGGCCATGCAAACCATCCCTAAAATATAACTTTTCAAATCAAACATAATCCATCACCACCAGCATGTTGCTCCATAACCAACACCCCCTACGATAGCACCTCCAGCTGCTCCTGCGACAGCACCTTGCCAAGTACGTGTTTTGATACCTAATCGTAAACCATTACCAACTCCTGTAGCTACTCCTTGTTTAGCAAAACCTCCCCAGCTACATCCACCACCTTCAACGTTTGCAAGTGCCTCGAGATCGAGTGTTTCAAAAGTGTTCATTGTTTGTGTTGTCATTCTAACAACCTCCTAAAATATTATTTTTTAGCTTTTTCTCTCAAGCTATGGTTTTATTATAGGGTGCAAGCCAACAAAAAAGTAGTGACATAAATGTCACCACTCGATTTTGATTTTTAAGAAATCTTTTCGAATATAGAATCTATGGTCTAGACTAGCTTACTCTCCTTCCATTGCACCTGCTTGTAGGCTGTACATCTTGTGGTAGGTGCCGCCGAGGGCTAGGAGCTCCTCATGGGTACCGTGTTCGATGATGCGGCCCTTGTCTAAGACATAGATGCAGTTGGCATCTTGGATTGTCGATAGGCGGTGGGCAATGGCAATGGTTGTGCGTCCTTGACGCATTTTTGCTAGAGAATTTTGGACAATAGCCTCTGTCTCTGAATCAATATTGGCTGTCGCTTCATCTAGAATCAAAATCTTAGGCTGGCTAGCAACGGTCCTAGCAAAGGCTAGAAGCTGACGTTGACCGGTTGAAAAACTTGAACCTCGTTCAGAAACTGGAGCATCATATCCTTCTGGAAGTTTGTCGATAAAGTGATTGGCATCCACAAACTCAGCGGCCGCTTTAATCTCTTCATCAGTTAACTCCTGATACATGGCAATATTGGATTTGATTGTACCATGATAGAGAAAGGGTTCCTGAAGGACAAGACCAATGTTCTTACGCAACTCTGTCTGACTATAATCGCGAATATCCACACCGTCAAGAAGAACTCGGCCTGATTGGAACTCATAGAAACGCATAAACACGTTGATAATAGAGGATTTTCCGGAACCTGTAGAACCGACAAAGGCGATGGTTTCACCTTTACTGACAGAGAAGGAAATATTATCCAAAATCTGGTGCTTGCCATCATAGGAGAAGGAGACATTTTCAAAGCGAATATTCCCCTCAGTAACCTTGGCATCTGTATCTCTCTGTTCTGGCTCATAGGTGCGCTCGTCAATCAAGGCAAAGACCCGACCGGCTGAGACCATAGAAGTTTGCAAGGTTGAGAAGTTTTGTGTCACTTCAATCAAGGGATCAAAGAGGCGATTAATGTACTGGATAAAGGCATACATGGTCCCTGCTGTGATTCCCAGATAGATGCCTCGGTAGCCAAAGTAGGCCATGAGAACAGCATAGCCCAGGAGCTTCAGTAAGCTCATGGCTGGGCGTAGAAAGAGAGAGTCCAGTGACATGGAACGGCTAGCATAAATCAGGTGTTCCTCATTAATAGCATCAAACTCTTTTTTGAGGCGTTTCTCTTGGTTGAAGGCCTGAATGATGCGAATCCCTTCGATACTCTCTGACAGTTTGGCATTTATATCTGAAAGCAAGGCTCTGGTCTTTTCAATGATAACCACTGATTTTTTTCGGTAAAGGTTAACCAAAAGAACAATCAAAGGAAGAAAGAGTACAATAAGCCCGGTCAGACGAATGTCCAACATCATCATAGTGTAAAGGGTAGTGACAAAGATAAATATAGCCGAAATAAAGCTAGACAGAATCCCTGAGAACATCTCACTAATAGTCTCTGTATCATTGGTCAAGCGAGAAACGATAGAGCCTGCTGGAGTTTTGTCAAAGTAAGACATACCCAGTTTTTCCATATTGGCAAAGGCATCTCGGCGAATATCCCTGACAATACTGTAGGACACACGCGCAAAAAAGAGATTTCCCAAATACTGAACTAGTGTCTGCAAGAGATAAAGACCATAGTACCCAATCAGAATTAAGCTTGCTGCATGATTCATATCATGAAGATAGTGGTCGATAAAATAAGAAGCCACGAGGGGAATAATACTCTTGATAACTGTTGTGGACAAGAGAAAGGCCAAAGCTAGAAAGGTCAAGAATTTGTAAGGCTTGAGATAGGTCAAGAGACGCTTAAACACAGACCATTGGTTTTGATTAGGCATCGGCTTCTCCTCCTTCCATTTCTAACTGTTGAGACTCATAGGTCTTGGCATACCAACCACCCTGAGCTAGCAAATCCTCATGACGGCCACGTTCAATGATACGACCATCCTGCATGACTAAGATAAGGTCAGCGTGCACCACCGCACTCAGACGATGGGCGGTAATGATGGTCGTCTTGTCCTTACGGGTATGTTTGAGATTGTCAATAATAGCATATTCTGTCTTTGCGTCCACTGCCGATAGAGAGTCGTCCAAAATCAAAATATCTGGATCCAAAATCATGGCCCGACTCATGGCCAGACGTTGTTTTTGACCGCCTGATAGGCTGACACCCTTTTCACCAATGATCGTTTCAAAGCCTTCAGGCATATCCTTGATGTCATCATAAACTTGAGCCAGCTTAGTCGCTTCTTCTACCTTGTCAAAGGAGATGTCCGGATTACCAAAGCGGACATTGTCTAAAATGGAACTGGCAAAGAGAAACTGGTCTTGAGGAACATAACCCATCAAGCTACGCAAGTCTGATAGGCGATAGTCTCGGATGTCATGGCCATTCAAATAGATGGCTCCTTGATTGACATCGTGCTCCCGCAAGAGCAACTTGACAAGAGCCGTCTTTCCTGAACCGGTCTGTCCAACCAAACCAAGGGTTTGCCCCTTGTCCAAGGTGAAATGAATATCTCGCAAAGTATCCTCATCCTCAAAAGCAAAGCGGTCAATCGCATATTCTAAGCAACCATTTTCAATACTTGGGAGAGGGTGCGCAGGATCTTGAACATCTGATTCCTGCTCCAGAAGATTTTCAATACGTTGGTAGGACACATTTCCCCTCTGTGTGATATTAAAGAGGAAGCCAATGGCCATCAAAGGCCAAACCAACATGTCCAAATAGGTAATAAAGGTTACCAAATTTCCGACCGTTATCTGACCAGCCTGAATCATAAAGGCACCGACAAGAAGGGTCAAAACATAGGATGAGCCAACAAAGAGTAAGACCAAAGGATCAAAAAGGCTATCATACTTCATGGTATGCATATTCTTTTTAAAGGTCATCTTATTGGTCTCTTGGAAGGACTGAAGCTCAGCCTCCTGATAGCCAAAAGACTTGGTTACCTTGATTCCTGATACCGACTCTTGAACCTTATTATTAAGTTCTGAAAAGGCTGCCTGGGATTCTCCAAAAGCTTTATGGGTCTTACGGCCCAAACGACTAGTCGCAAAAGCCATGAAAGGTAGGGGTAAGACAGCCACTAGTGTCATCTGCCAGGAAATGCTGAAAAACATAGTGATTAGGGTTACCAAGGCTGTAATAGAGGCATCCACGGCTGACATGACACCCCCACCAGCCAAGCGAGTTAAAGAGTTGATATCATTGGTTGCATGGGCCATGAGGTCCCCAGTTCGGTACTTTTGATAAAAAGAAGGCGACATCTTGGTAAAATGCTCAAAAAGGCGTGAACGCATAATCTGGCCCAAGCGATAAGAAGTCGCCAAGATATACATGCGCCAAACATAACGCAAATAGTACATCCCCAAAGCTGCCAAAAGCAAATATACGAGATTCAGAAGCAAGATCTGATTGGTCAATTTTCCCGATGTGATAGCATCAATGACCCGCCCCATAACCATAGGAGGAATCAGATTGAGAACCGAAACCAGACTCAGTGCCAAAATCCCGACAATATACCGGCGTTTTTCCAACTTGAAAAACCACCAAAGTTTTGCAATGATTGATTCTTTAAAAGACAAGTTACTCCTCCTATCCTTACAAATGGTTAATAATAGACCTCGTATAAGTCTCGTATGATAAGGTTACTTCCAATAGCGATAGATTGTGCCATCTTCTAACTGAAAGTGACCAATATAAGATAACTTTCCAAAATCAGTAGACTCTGGCAATTGATAAGCAAAGGAATCAAAATTATATACCTTATTTCCATCATCCATAGAGTAGCTATCCTTATCATGGATAACGGATTCATCCTTCTTAGGGTTCCAAATGCGTCTGATTTCATCAGATGTCTTATACTCTCTGACAAAATTGTACAATTCAAAGTTAGTTGCCTCACTGAGATAGCGACCATCGGTGTTGTAGTTAGCTAATTGAGGCTCTCTCTTAGCCTCAGAATAATTCCAAACCTGTCCTCTTTCTCGCATGATATCGGCATCACGGCCACTTTGATAAGTATCTGCCTTAACCATCGTCATTGTTACTCCTAACGTTAATACGGTGACTACTGTCATCATTAAATGTTTCATTATTTCTCCAAACGTGTTTATTCATTTTTCCCTCTTTTGAATATGTTGTATTTGTATGATAGAAAATAAGTGAAACCTGAGACGCGTAAGCTCCCAGGTTTTTTACTCTTTTAAATGCGTTTGAATCAGTTTTACAAGAAGGCGGTAGGCAGCTAATGCCAGCAAACCTCCTAAAGTATTGGTCCATAAATCATCTAACTCAAAGACACGATTAGCATCAATGAGAAGGTCTAGAATGACTTGTCCAACCTCAATCGTCAAAGACATGACAAAGGTCGCTAAAAGGACCTTTTTCCAAGACCTGAATCTGGGGTACAAGGCTAAAAGCCCTAAAATCAGCGGATTCAGCAAGAAAATGTTGGTCACATTTTGCCCAAGCACAAAGACAATCTCTTTAAGACTATCCAGCTGATAAAAGTTGGTCAAACTATTGAATGGGGTTAATAGGACCACGACACGACCAAAATGTTGAATACCAGGGGTTTCAACACCTTCAACTAGCCCGTACTGGGGTGTCCAACATAGGAGCACTAAACAAAGGAGATAAGCACAGACCAAAACTCGGCTTAGCTTTCTTCCTTTTGGTGTTAGTTCTCCATCCTTATCTACCCAAGTCTTAAGCTGAAACATCTTACTTACCTTCTGATTTACCAGAAGCTTCTGCCACTGCTTTTTGACGGTCGCGTTTCATAGTGTTTGAACGCAATTGTCCACAAGCTGCATCGATATCTGTACCGTGCTCTTGACGAACCACGCAGTTAACTCCATTTTTCTTGAGCACATCGTAGAAGGCCGCCACACGTTCTTTCGTTGAACGACTATATTGGTCGTGCTCTGATACTGGGTTGTAAGGAATCAAGTTGATGTATGACAACTTACGGATTTTCTTAGTCAAATCAGCCAACTCTTGTGCATTTTCAGGATGGTCATTGACCTCATTAAGCATGATATACTCAAAAGTTACACGACGGTTGGTTGTCTGGATGTAATACTCGATAGCTTCAAAGAGTTTTTCAAGTGGGAACGAGCGGTTGATACGCATGATGCTTGAACGAAGGTCATTGTTTGGAGCGTGAAGTGACACGGCAAGGTTAACTTGAACACCTTCGTTAGCAAATTCCTTGATTTTTGGTGCCAAACCAGATGTTGATACGGTAATGTGACGCGCTCCAATGGCAAGACCATTGTCATTGTTAATGGTACGCAAGAAGCGAAGCACATTGTCATAGTTATCAAATGGCTCACCGATACCCATAACAACCACGTGGCTGACACGTTCACCGTCACCACGATCGTCAAAGTATTTTTGTACCAACATGATTTGCGCCACAATCTCACCAGCCGTCAAGTCACGTTGTTTCTTAATCAAACCACTGGCACAGAAAGTACAACCGATGTTACATCCAACCTGAGTTGTCACACAGACAGACAAACCATAGTGTTGACGCATCAAAACCGTCTCAATCAACATACCATCTGGCAATTCAAAAAGATATTTAACGGTACCATCTTTAGATTCTTGAACGATACGTTGTTTCAATGGGTTCACACAGAAATTCTCATTCAATTTAGCAATGAAATCCTTAGAAATGTTGGTCATTTCTTCGAAAGATTGCACACGCTTCTTGTAGAGCCAATCCCAAATTTGAGTAGCACGGAATTTCTTTTCACCGTGTTCCATAGCCCAATCAATCAACTCATCACGAGTAAGACCATAAATAGAAGGTTTGTAGCCTTCCATATCCTCTAACTTCTGACGTTTACGACGTTCTGGTTTTGCTTGTGTTGTTACTTCTGACATAGTTTAATTTCCTTTTTTTCTGATTGTGAAATGCTGACCATCTGACTTGGTCTGGCTTTGTTTCTTCGATGGGGTGTTTTGACCTTTAGATTTTGGAGCTTGCTTCTGACTCTTCTTGAAGTTAGGCTTACGCTCACGACCACCATCCTCGGATCTAGATTTGAACTTAGGACGACGCTTGATTTTCTCAAAGCTTGGGCCCTCTTGATCCCTATCTCTTCGTTTGGACTTGTCTGGCTTTTGCTTAGCAGAAGCTTTTTGCCCCTTATTCTTTTGAGAAGCATTGCGCTCTCTATCTCTAGATTCCTGAGAAGAATTACGACGATTATTAGAACGACGGCGCTTGCGACGAGGCTCCGTCTCCTCTTCAAAGACTATTAACTGCGGCTCTTCATTTTTCAAAATAAAGTAGGCACAGCCAAAAGCACAGTATTCACGCAAATACTCCGACAATCGGCTAATGCAGTCTGTCTTACGCGTATTAGGGCGCTCGTCCTCGTAAAATCCCTTAAGGCGAAGCTGATCATTGGACCAGTCCCCAACGATATAATCATACTTGAGCATGATTTCAGAAAAACGTTGCCCAAAGCGGGTAGCGTCTAAAGCATCCTTGTGATTTTCAAGAACTGTAAACTGACAGGCATCTGATTTCAGAAGATCAGCCACATACACAAAGTCTGGCCCTGGATATTTATTATAATTAAACATTTCTGGCAAGATTTCTTTACGCATGTGCCATCCTTTCTGCTCTCTGTTATTTTCTATCCTGATGCTGTAATAATGTCTCTATATCTTATCCCAATTGGCACCATTTTTTCCTAAATACTTGGCCACAAGTTCCCTTAACAAATCCGGAAAAAGAAGAGTAACTTCCTTTTCCTTAATTGTAGGGAAGTAAGAAGCAAAGTAGTACTGGTCCACAAGGACCAAACTAAACTTCTCATTGGAATCTACAACCCTTCTATTATACAACAAATTACCGTTTTTGTAAGCAAAATTCCCCGTGATTACTTCACCAAATGTCTTCCCTCTAAATCCCATACCTTTAATAGCTTGATTTTTAAGGAGTTCAGCCTTAGTAAAAACTTCCTGACAGATTTCTTTGAGCTCTTGGCCTGTCACGACTAGACGTGCCATCCGCATCTGGTGAGGAAGGGCTTCTTGCAGGTCTGCCATGGTCACTTGAGGACCTAGTGTTTTCATGATAAGTCCAGTATTTAAAAGCGTTAATTGGCTATGAGTTTCCTGACAAACAGCCTGTAAAACCAATTGACAGGTCTTCATCAAAATCTAGTTCTCGACCTAGATTAGCTACTTTTTTCTGAGCTAAACGACGATGGCCTTCCTCACGCATAGCCTTGATAAAGGCTTCGTCCTCCTTGTCTAAATCCAAGATGTAGGACTTGGTGGGGATAGCCTCAATCTGACATCCTATCAATTGCCCATTTTCCACAGTAAGGTCAATACAGCCAAGATAATAACCATATCTGTCAGCAGCTGCCAAATAGGTTTCATTGACTAATTTGCTGATGTACTTTCTTTTTCTTTAATGGATGCTTTGGATTCTTATCCATAACAATC
>OGJI01002682.1_pt1 | contig 15534 bp, 12 predicted proteins | sample 1572031 | NCBI WGS metagenome assembly OGJI01 (sample SAMEA2582119, study PRJEB24529) | metagenome | biome: Human gut stool | place: China | collected 2011
ATTTGGCTGATGAAGTTGAGAAAGCTTTACGGAAGTATGCGATTTACAACCATCCGCCGCAGCCACACGCCGGCGGCCAGCAGGCTGAGGTAGCCCGCACCAAGGGTCAGCGTGTAGCTCCAGCCCCGGAAGCCGATCCCAGCGGGCAGCGACAGCAGAAAGCCGTTCAGAAAGAACAGCGGGAAGCCGAAGCAGGCGGCAGTGACGATATGCCGCCTGTCGACCCTGCCGTTGCGGACGCTCTTCGTGCCGTAGCAGCCAAGCGCGAGGAACAGAAAGGCGCAGAGTTTCGTAATGACGGGAGAGGAGAAAAGAAGAGTTGTCCGCTGGATATCGAGCAGGAGACGGTCGGCATAACCGTAGGTCAGGCCGCATGACGAGAGCCATTCGTAGCAATACCAATACACGTGCAGCACCAAAAAAAACACGCCCAGCCCGCGGGCGAACTGCACGATATTTTCAAGGGCTTTCAAATCATCTTCCTGTTGCATGGCAGAGAATATTAAAAGTCCCGAAGATACATCTCCGGCAGAAAAACAGGTACCCATGTCCGCTCCAGTCCGTCACTGTCCGCACCGCATAAAGAACGCTCCGAGAGATGAATCCCCGGAGCGTGATGCTGAATAAAAACAGACTGCCTATCGCTGGCTGTAGGCAATCAGATTGTTGCGCAGGATGTCGAGAAAATGCGTCAGACGCAACTTTCGGTTGATGAGCGTATGGCGGCACTGCTCCGGGTTGTTGATACGGACGTTGAAAGTTCCGGAAAGCACATCGACAAGTGTCGCCAGATCGACCCGTGTACCGTCGATGCGGCGTATGGCTCCGGAGAGTTGCAGAGCCGTAGCGAGCTCCATGATATCCGTAGGTGTGAATTGCTCGGAGAGAAACAGCGGCGACTTGGGGACTTCGACCGACACCGGATCGGCGATGGACGGATAACGAAGCCGGGTAAAGACTAAACGGATCTCGAAATTCGTCAATAGAAGCGCCGATTTGAGCAACAACACTTGCGGAGATTCCTTTTCGACAATTCGCTCCTGCAACCGCATCAGGCAGGATTGGAGGCGGGCAAGTTCGTGCAGCAGGTCGAGGGACGATTTACAGGATTGAACAGTAAGACCGTGCAGCAGGTCGATGTAATCTTCATAGGCAGCGTCAAGAGTCTTCTGCTCAGGGGACAGTAATCGTCGGTTGAGAGATGTTTCGAGCAGGACGATAAATTGGCTTTTGTCCAAGTTTTCCATAATTCGACTTACACAGAATTGGTTGGTTTGCTTTGCAAAAATGGGAATTTTCAGGATACCCAATTACATGTCCGGATATCCGCCCGGATATAAAAAATCGAAAAAAATCATTCATCTTCCTTATTCAAGGAATAAAGCAGTGCATCGGTAAATTTTGTGCGATCTTTCTTGCGTTCCAGAACACGGCGTTTGACATCAGTCGGATCGCCGAGTTTAACATGCAATGTATTCTCGAAGACCCGAACAACCAAATTGAATGGAGCTGTCGAACCATCTGCCAGCACGAAAGGAGGTGGAGTCATCCGATCGAGTCCGCAAAGGATTTCCGAAACGCTGATCGCAGGATAGTGTTTGGACCAATGGAGCGGTGAAGTAAATGCAGGTTCAGATATGAAAGATCGCGGGTGTTCAATACGATGATATAACAACTCTTTTTCCAAGCAGATAAATTCGAGAGTCATGTCGACAACCCGGTGTATATATGGCGGAAGCGAAACGGACGGTTCATGAATTCGAGAAAGCAGAAATCGAAACTGGATTTGCGTATAATTTAACGTATGTAATGCCGACAGACAATCTGTGTCATCGCAAAGTGCTGTAATGAGGCGGGCAAATTTCAAAAAGTAAGTTTGCAGCCTTTTTTCAGAAACAACTTTTCGATTCAATGATTTTAAGATGGCTCTGAACAAAGATGTATGCAACAATTTGTCCATCTATATTTGTCGTTTATTACAATGAATTAAATTGCATATATTGTATCTGTAGGATAATTTTCTTATCTTTGCCAAACGGCGAATAGCTGTCGAATCCTGTCATCGACACCTGAAAATGCTACAAAGACAAGATGGACGGGATGATAGGGGAAATCGTGCAAAAAACAGCACGGGCTTCTCCTATCTGTTCATCGGGTTGTAGCATTCCTCAGGTGTCAATAGGTTAAGTCCGTGCTTTTATTTTATGCTATTTCATTTATGGTTTAACCGAGAAGTTTGATTTTGCTACAATAAATTTATAATTTATGCGTTTCATAAAGAAAATACCGGTTACGATTCATTAAAAGTGAATTTTTCAATACAAAAAGACTTACAGATGCTCACATTCTGAATCGGTCAACATTTACATCCGGATATTTTCTTATTGCCGTTCGAATATTCTTCGAACGGCTTTTTTATCCGAAAGTTAAAAACACCCGCACACCTCAAAAGATGTGCGGGTCGAAATCGGGTCGCTTACAGATGCTCGACCGATTCTAATCAGAGGAGTTATTCGGCCGTAGCCTCGTCGTAGGTGATGGTATAACCGCTGCTGACGAACGTCCAGTCCTGCGGGCGGTTACCATTCTCGCAAGTAACGGTTTCCTCCCAAGCTCCATCGGCAATGGAATTGAACAGTGACAGCTGGTTCCGTTCAGATGTCCGGCGCAGGTTGAAGTGCATGATCGCTCCGTAACCGGCCTCGGTCAAATCATAGGCTCTATCCCCATAATAAGATACATTGCTACCGATGGAACCCAGATTGATCGACAACGGTGCATAGCGCTCCTTGGTTACGCCGGAAGTGCTGATATACGTGTTGTAACCGAAGTTGGAATAGACATGGTCGAGCTTGGCTCCGGCTGTCGCGTTGATCTGATTGTAGCCGATATTGTACTGGAAGAGGGTAATCAACTTGCCGGCGGGCAGCTTGGCGCGCAGTTTGGTGATCAGGTTGCCATACGAACCGGAAACGGAGGTCACCGTGCCGCCGTACTCGTTGTCGAATCCGATACCGTCGAGTCCGTACTTATTTACGGCATAGGCGAGAATCGTTGCAAGCTGATCGGCCTGCGTGTCATTGAGACTCGTGAAGTCGATATTCTGCCAGTTAGGCAGGATGGTGAGCACGACTTTGATGCCCTTAGCCTGCAGACCGGCTACATAGGTGGCAGCACCGCCGTTTTCGAGCAGGTTGGTCATCTTGTCGTTCAGATAGAGGGTCGGACGCACTACTCCGTTGACCGTCTCCTTGTTGAGATTGGCGGCGAAGAACTCCACGATATCGGCGTAGGCTGTACCGTCGGAGAGCATATAGTCGCCGGCATTGAGCGGGTTCACGTCGTTGGTTTCGACATAAATGGTGACCTTCGGAGTTTTGTCCCCGTAAGCACGTGTTTTGACGACAGGTTCCTGGGCCTTGTCCATCGTCGGTTCTTCTGCCTGCTGGCAGGAGATCATCATCGCTGCACTGGCTGCCAATGCTGCGAATAATTTGAAGTTTTGTTTCATTTTGATTTGAATTTTAATTGTTTGTTTGCTCCGGTTAAAGAGCTGTGAGAGGATAAAATGGAAGAACACAGGTGTATTTTGTCGACCGTTTTTATCAATTCCAGTCTTTCAGCCATTTGCCGTAATTCTGAATACCCTCGGATAATGTCCAGAGTCTGTTCAGATCCAACAGATAGGTGTATCCTTTTTTGCTTCCGAGCAAATAGCTGTTTTCTGGATCCATAAAAATGCAACACGCTGCAAACGTATTGTCCCAAAAACCTTCGTAACTGTCCTGGAGATTGCTGTGCAAATCGTCGAAGACGATGATGTTGTTAGGCTTATAATTAGGAGTCCAATCTAAAAGGAATTTAGGCTCCCGCATCATGGCCTCTTCTTCCGTTTGGGCAGCAGGATAGATGGGAAAGTTGATGCAGCCGTACCGATCCTTGGGCAGATTGGCAATCGGCTTTTGCGTATAGGTGGATACATACTCCAGTTCGGGATGCCACGGGTCGAGCAGCTGCGGGGCTTCGCTCTCGCTGTTGTAGCCCGACCATGCATAGTCGATATAGTCTCCGACGGCGATGCCGCCCGTCGCTTCCGTATTCCAGAAAGTAGCGGTCGGCTCCTCGTAAACGGTCAGCGTCAGCAATTTTTCCGTGCCGAGGGCTTCGCGCAGCGCCTTGATGAGTTTGGGATAGGAGGTCGTATTCACAGCCGGCATGCCCTCCTTGCCGTAGCCGGAATTTCGATCCCAGAGGTTTACACCGTCGAGTCCGTATTGTTCGATAACGGTCTTGACCTGCGCGGCGAAGTCTTCGATTTGGGTATCGGTGAGGTTGCAGAACCCGAGCCCCGTGCCTCCGCCTTCGATGCTGATACATACCTTGCGTCCGTGTTCCTGCAAAGGACGGATATATTTCGTCGATTGGCTGAGCACATAGGTCATGTCGGATCCAAGGTTGAGCAGGGCTCGGCTGGTTGCAGCATCGTAGCCGACCTGGACAGTGCGCAGGTTGACGATGTTGCCTACGGTACCGTACCACGCCACGGTCGTGCCGCGTGCCACTTTCTTCCGCATGATGTAGTCCTGCGCCAACAGCGGCTGAAAATCGTTCGTATTGACATAGAACACGAAGAACAGGTCGTGGCCGTCGTGCAGGGTGTATTCGTCGGTGTAGGGTTGGCGAACCGAAACGTTGTAGTAAAGCGTCTTGTCCGCGTCCGGTGCGTCCTGTGCAGCGACCGTAAGCGGTAGTACATATTCCCCGGCGGCAAGTCCGCTTGCCGAGAACTTGATACGTTTCAATTCCGAACGCTGCGTTGCGGCCGAGAGGTCGAGCGTCTTGCCGTCGGGGAACTCGTAATTCGCCTCCGGCAGCAGCGTGCGTTCGATTTCATCTCCGGCATCGTAGTCATTGAGCAAAGATGCATCGCACCATGCGTCGAGCGAATATCCCGCTGCCGCCGGCTGTGTCTGCCTCAAGTAGAAGTTCTTCGTCATAACCCCTCCTTCGGTCAGCAGCACATCGACCCTATTTTCCACGGAATTGCTGCTGCACAACATCACATGAACCTCTTCGATGGAACCTTTGTCGGGCAACTTCCCGCTTTCCTGCATCACGGGATCGGCCTCGCAGGCCGTAAGGCCCGCGAGTGCCGCCGTGCAGAGAAGCGTTACCACCCCTGTTTGCAAATCAAAAATCGTCTTCATAGTTACTCGTTGTTTTCGTTAAGTTTCGGGATCTCGATGCCCTGCGGCCAAATGATGTCGTACTTGGCGACGCCGTCGTTGCCGTACATCGAATAGTCCTTTACGGTATTGCCAGACCCCTCGTTGAATTTCCAGTATCCGAGTAGCGTCGAATCGTTCTCCGGGTTTTCGATTTCATACATATTTTCTCAAATCTGTTCCAGCGTGCGGGCCACAGACCATACACGCGCCTCGGCGATCTTGCCGTTCAGAGGCCGATAGTCGTCGTAGGAGCGGCCGATGAAGAACTGATAGGCCTCGCTCAGGCCATCGTACCCCAGTTCTTCGTACTGGGCCTTGTCGCCCTCGGGAGCGGTGTTCCACAGGTCGTAGAGCGCCCGCATGGCCAAGTTGATGCAGTTCTTATCGTTCTGCGTCGTGATGCCCACGCCCGTGACTTCGCTCTGAATCTGCCCGTCGACGTAGATGCGGGCCGTGCGGGTATTCTGGTCGTAGGTGCAGGCCACATGGTACCAGCGCCCCGTTTCGAGATGCTTCATCGCGTCGCGTCCGGGAATCTTGCCGAAGCCCGAGCCACTGCCCGAACCGTCGAACTGCAACTGTTCGCGCTCGAAATTCGTGTCGCCGATACGCAGCAGCAGGTACTGCTCGACGCCCATGACGGACGAGATGTTGACGGGATTGCCTTCAGTATTGGTTTTCACGAATTCGTCGATGTAAATCAGGGCCTCGTAGGTCACAGCCCGCAGGCCGTTCCAATCCTTGCTGCTTTCGGAATACTTATCGAGGGTCGGGAACTCGATCCAGTTGTCCGTAAGTTGTGCCGCGACGGTGATGGCCGAGGAGCGTTTGACGACGTAGTAAGCCACGTCGGAGCCGTGCAACACATCGATCGATGCGCTACCGATGCGTACTGGAACCAGATAGGTTTCGTCGATTGGCAAAGCTCCGGTCTGCTCATCTCCTTCTCCGGTGAGTTCACGGAGGCGCAGCGTGACAGCATCGGAGGTCGTCTTCCCTGCCGGAATGGTCACAGTTTCGGACAGCAAAGAATAATATTTTGAATCGAGCATCGTCCACTCCGTACCGTAACGGGCATTGTACGTCCCGACGAGCGACGGGTCGACCGTGAGCGTCACCGCCACATCCTGTCCTGCCGGATATGTCAGTACCGCCTGCAACGCGCAATCGTAGGTAGCCCGGGTGTTGCTGAAGGTCGTGAGCTGTGCGTCGCTCGTCGAAGCGACGTCGAGGTATACGACATTGTCGAACTTGTGATTGTCATCGCCGTAGTTCTCGCAGGCCGTGAAAGCCACAAGCGAAACGAGAACCGCCATTAGTATCTTTTTCATGTTCATGACTGTCTTTATTTAGAGGGGTTCAACGTTTGTATCGCCTGCCGGATGGTTTGGTAGTTCATCTCGGAATGGTAGTAATCTTTGGCAATATTGTAAGCCGCAAGCCCCGCATAAGGCCCGAGTTCGACGACGCGGCGCGACATTTCGTCGACGGCGGCGTGCTCGGTGCGGTCTTCATCAAACAGCGCCGCATTGATTTCGGCGGTCAGCAGCAGCCGATTGGCCTCGATGCCGGCATAGTTAACAGCGTGCAGGGCATGGAGTCTCACATCCAAAACATTTTCGAGTTTCTCCGTATCGAGGATGACGTAATCCATCTTTGCACGGTCGGTGGCAGCGAGCGACAGGGGATTACCCTCGAAAACGAGGAGCTGACCGTCAGTTCTGGCCGTGGCAAGCCTATCAATAATGCGAGCCGTGGCATCCGCAGCCAACGGGTCGGTCGTGAACGAGTAGCCGTCCATGCCATTGGCAGCGACGGCAACGACGACCTTATCCAAGTAGGCGTCGAGCGCCGCCGCATCGGCGAATTCCTCCGCACGAGCGGCATAGTCGATCTGATAGAGCACCTTCGTGCCTTTCTCGTGCATGACGGACATGTCCTCGGCGTCGAATTTCGAGAAGTTGTCGGCGTTGGTCAGCGTCACGATGTCCAGCGAATCCGGAAGGCAGCGCATGAAGTCCTGCTCTCCGGTCGCTTTCTCGGGAGAATTGTGCATGCGGGCATAGACGATGAAATGCTCCGACTGCTTGTAGGCCCTCAATGTCGCGGTGTACTCGGCCCATAGGGCAGGATCTTGCTCCCAAGGCTTTTTGACCGTACTGTCGAGTGCCTCCGTTTCCGTCCAGTCGCTGCACGAGACGAGCGACAGCATCGAAAACAGCGCCAGCAGCGTGAATATAAAGTTCTGTTTCATAGCTGTTAGTTGTTATAAGATTTGCAATCCCACCATACACGGGTTCCCATGACGTCGCCCGTGCGGTTGCCGTTCTGCTGCTCGCCATCGAGCGTCTGGATGGCCAACTGAAGGTTGGCGTTGTTCTGCTGGTACTCCTCGACGGGGTAAGGCAGGCGTCGTGCACCCTGCGCTACGTCCACCGTGCCGCCCGACTTGTCGGTGGGCACGGGCAGCAGTTTCGGATAGCCCGTGCGGCGGTGCTCCGACCACGCCTCGACGCCCAGCGGGAAGATGGCGATCCATTTCTGCACGATGATGCGTTCAAGGTTGCGTTCGAAGTTCTCGGCTCCGTCGACCCACGGAATCCCGATGTCGCTCTGGGCCATCGCGCTGTAGTTGCCGACAGGATCGGTGTAGGGCGCGGGCTTGACGTCAGTCTGGGCCAGATAGGCGTCGGCGCCGCTGGCACCGCGCTCCTCGAACGAAAGCCTTACGGCTGCTTCGTAGAGTGACCGTGCCGTTTCTTCCGAGCCCCAGCGCAATTCATATTCCGCACGCAGGAACGTTGCCTCGGCGGCATTGAACCATAGGTAGGGCGTATCGCTCGCAACGATCATATTCGAATACTTCGACACGGCCTGCGACTTGCTCGTCACATCGATGCCGATACGGATACCCACATAGTCGCCGACATCGTTCGCAAGGAACATCTTCTCCATACGCGGGTCTTTGTAGCCGTTCATGTAGCAGAGGATGTCGGCTCCGACACGGTGGTCGCCCCAGTCGTTGTAGATGAGCGTCGTGCGGTTCTCCGCGGCGTGCATCGCCGCATTGTCGGCATTAGCCTCGATAACACCCCCGGCAATAGCCTCGGCGGCCTTCGCACGGGCGACGTCGGACTTCACATACGACAAACGCATGGCCATGCGCAACTTGAGCGAATTGGCATATTTGAGCCACTGCGCGATATTGCCGTAGTAGACGCCGTCGTAGCGGCTCCACGCTTCGGCCGGGAGCGTCGTGTTGCGGCCCAGTATCTCGATAGCCTCGTCCAGCTCCTCGAACATCTTCGTATAGACCGCCTCCTGCGAATCGTACTCCACATAGACCGACTCGTTGCTCTCCAGCTTCGAATAGGGAATCGGACCGTAGGAGTCCGTCACACGGTGCATGATGGCCACTCGCAACAGGCGGGCGAAAGCGATGGCCACTTCGTCTTCCGTGCCGTTGACGATGCCCTTATAGGGGGTATAGGTCTCGGTGATGACGTTGGCGAAAGGCCATTTGCGCCAGTCGGCCGAGGGATTATAGGTCTCGAACTTGGTCTGCCATGTATCGACCGTAGCACCGATGTAACCGCCGAACGGCCCGCCCGAAAGCGATTCGTTGAACTGGTACATGTGCTCCTGCACGGGAATCACAAGACTCTGCAGCGACTTGAATTTCGTGCCGGTCTTGTAATTGAGGGCATCCATCTGTTCTTCCGTAACCTGATTGGGATTGCGGTTGATGTCCTCGAAATCACCGGTGCAGGCAGCCAATCCGAGCAGCGCGACCGACAGCAACACCGACTGCCAGCTCATATTGATCTTTCTCATAGTTTCTGCGCTTTAGAATTGGAATTTGACATTGAAACCGAGACTGCGCATCGAAGGCATCATGAAATAGTCGATGCCCTGATAGTTCAGTCCCGTCGAGGCGACGGCTTCGGGGTCGAACGGCGCCTTGCAGTAGATCATCCACAGGTTACGCCCTACGAACGAGACGGTCATGCGCATCTTGTCGCGGAACCATTTTGTCGGCAGGGTGTAACCCAGCGAAAGCTCTTGCAAACGGACGTTCGTCGCCGAATAGAGATAATATTGCGGCAGACCGGACTGCGAGCCGATGGCTTGGTACCACTTCTGCGCATCAACCATCTCACGGCCGTTAATCAGCACGCCGCCGGCATCACGTGCAGCGGCCGAAGCCTCCGAAACGCCGTACAGATCCAAATTGGCCTGCGTCGCGGAGTAGCAGACACCGCCCAGACGGGCTGTGAACAGCACGCCGAGATTGATGCCCTTCCAACTGAAATCGTTACGCCATGCGAGATTGGCATCCGGGAACACCGAACCTAAATAGATATCCTCACCCTCATCGGTAACCTGTAAGTTACCGGCATTGTCCACTTCGACATAGCCGTTTTCATTATACCGCAGATTGGACGTCGTATAAAGGTCTCCCAACGTACCGCCTTCTTTAAGAATATATTTCGCCTTGCCTAATCCCTTGATGTCGAGCTTGGTGAGATTCAGAGATTCGCCCGTCACGGGGTTTACGGCATTAGCCGCAAGTTCGCGGATTTCGTTCTTGTTCCACGAATAAGTGAAGTTCGTCGTCCAGCGAAAGTCACGCCATTGGTTATCGTACCCGAGCGAGAGTTCGACACCCGTATTGCGGACATGGCCGGTTTGCAGGTAGATGGTCGTATAGGACGACGAGGGCGGCAGCGACGGGTCGAAGGTCTGATTTTTCGTATCGGCCCGGTACCACGAAGCCGAAAGATTGATGTGTTGCCACAGACGGGCATCCAGACCCACCTCGTAGGTGATGGTGCGCTCGGGTTTCAGGTCGCCGATGGGATAGTGCGTCTTGTCTTTCCACACTTTGTTCGTAGCGTCGTATTCGTAGGTCGGAACCGTCAGGTGACGCGGGAACGGCATACCTACCGAGGCGATCGAACCGCGGATCTTCAGATAGCTGATCGCATCCGGCATGTTGAATGTCGCCGTCGGAACCCACGAAAGGCCCACCGACGGGTAGAAGAACGACGACTCGGGCGAATTGGCCAGTTGCGAAGCCCAGTCGTTACGCCCCGTCACCGTGAGGTAAAGCATCTGTTTCCAACCTACTTCGACCGAGGCGAAGATGGATTGGGTCTGGTCGTGCCAGCCGACCTTTTCGGCACGTTTTTTCGTGTCATCCAGATCGAAAACATTGAATATGTTGGGAAGTCCGTTCTCCTGAATCGGCCCACGGTATGACAACTCATCGGTCTTGATATTGTTGATCGAGGCGCCGATATTCGCGTTCAGAGACCAATCCTCGCCGAAAGTCTTGTTGATGTTCAGCATCACGTCGGCATAGGTCTGCGTATCGTAGGCACGGGCTTCGGTATAGTGGCCGTTCTTGCCGCCGTCGGTGATGGTCGTATTCGACGAGGCATAGAGTTTCTGCGTGTAGAGCGAATTCGAATTGTCGAGGCGCACGCGCCCGGCGACATTCAGCCACGGGAGGATGTCGTAGCTGGCCGAAAACGACAGCATATAACGCTTCTTGTCCGTGTTGCGCAGGTTGCGGTAGTTGATCCAGTAGGGATTCTGCATGCGCAAATCACCGCCTTCCATATCCGCACTCCAGAATTGCTCCATGAGTTTCGTCCCTTCGTTGTAACGCTCGAAGCGACGGTAAAGGTCGAAATTCTCACCCCGCGGGAACAGGTAGGCCGGAACCAGCGGGTTCGAATAGACTCCCTGATTGGTCATGTTCTGGTCTTTCTGATAGATGTAGCTGGCGCTCGCATCGAGCTTGAGCCGGTCTTTCAGAAAGTACGAAGTGTTGCGGAACGTGAAATTGTAACGGTCGTACTCGTTGTTGGGGATGATTCCGTCCGAGTTGACCGAAGCTGCCGAAAAATAGGTCTGGTTCTTATCCGTACCGCCCGAAACCGTAACGGCGTTGGTATAGACATGCCCCGTCTCGAAATAGTCGTTCGGCGTATAACCGTAGCGGGCCGCCGGGAGCAGCTTCTCGCCCCAGCTGTAAATCCCCGAGCCGCTGCGGGTGCCGTTCAGGCCCGTGCCGTAGCGATTCTGGAACTCGGGCAGCACGAAAGGATTCAGGAATTCCGTATTGCTCGAAAGCGTAACCTTCAGCGCTCCAGCCTGCCCCTTCTTCGTCGTAATCATCACGGCTCCGTTCGCGGCTTCCGAACCGTAGAGAGCCGCAGCTGCGGCGCCCGTCAGCACCGACATCGACTCAATATCCTCGGGGTTGAGGTCTGCGATGGATTCCGTAGCACCGCGCGAATCGAACTCCGTACCGCCACCACCACCGAAGTTGTACATCGGAATGCCGTCGATAACGTAAAGGGCGTTCGAAGACTGCGAAATGGACTTGTTGCCGCGCAGTACGACCTTCGAGGCACCGCCGACACCTGACGATGAGGCGTTGATCGTGACACCGGCCACTTTACCCGTCAACGAGTTGATGAAGTTGGCATCCTTGACGGTTGTGATGTCTTCGGCCTTGATCTGCTGAACATTGTAGGCTACGGCCTTTTCCGAACGCTTAATACCAAGAGCAGTGACCACGACTTGTTCGATCTCGGCGGACGACTCCTGAAGCGTAAGGTCGAAAGCAGTACGGTTACCCACATCGACCACCAGAGTCTCATAGCCCAAATAGCTGACTTCCAATTGCCGGGAGGCAGCGGGGGGGGGTATCTGAAGCGAGAAAGAGCCATCGGAACCGCTGCTGATGCCGATTGAGGTGCCCCGGATAACAATGGTCGCTCCGACGATCGGGGAGCCATTGATATCGCGGATAGTTCCGGAAATGTCAACAGGGAGCTTTGCCTGTTTTTTTGAGAGAATGATGTTGGAACTACTGATCTGATAGGTGATGTCCGTCCCTTTGACCATTTGGTCGAGGGCTGCTTGCAAGGATTGGTTCGTCACATTTACCGTAACGAGCCTGTTAACATCTACATCATCATTGATTCCGAAAAGAAATTTTGTCTGTCTTTCAATCTCATTCATTACCTGCTTCATACGCACGTTTTCCATCTTGATGGAAACCTTCTGCGTCTGTGCCTGCACCCCAGTAACAGGGATACAGACGAGCGTAAGAACTAAAAGAAAAGACAGGCAGATTTGCTGAATAATCTTTTTATTCATACATTTGTCAAGTTTGGTTCAATGGTTGGGAATTGGTTAATATTCCTGATTGAACTATACGCCGGTGAGTGTTCGCCCACTCATCGGTTTTTCATATCAGGAAGCAAATGTTCAGAGTTGATAGTTCGTGGTTTACATCATAGGCATCTAAAGAATTTGAGATAAGTTAATAATTGGATGGACTATTTAATGATGATTACATCGGTAACAGCATCGTGTTCAAAGGTGAAATCCGAGGCGAGTTGTAGCATATGCAAAGCGTGGTCTATACCGTCCGAAACACGGATTTTCAAACTTTTGTATTTTACGACGGGCATGGTTTCGCGCCGAATCTCTATCTTCACGTTATAACTACGCTCCAACTTGCTCATCAGCTGCTCAAACGGCATTCCGTACACTGAAATAATACCATCCATCCACAGATAATCGTCTTTATCTTCAAGTTCTTGGATTTGAAACCCTCCATCTCGAAGATTGACGATATCGTTGGGCTGCAGAATGACGGATTCTCCGTTTTTTTTATTCGTCACGGCAACCCGGCCGCTAAACAGAGCTGTTGAAAAACGATTCTCCGCTTGGTTGGCGATTACATCGAAATGCGTACCCAATACTTCTACATCACAGGCAAAAGTTTCCACGATGAACGGGCATTCAGAGTTATGGGCGACATTGAATATGGCCTCTCCACTCAACTGGACACGCCGCTCCCCTTTTGGGAAAATCGCAGGATAAACGATGCGGCTCTGCGCATTAAGTTCCACGATGGAGCCATCCCCCAACGTTAGGCGAATATGCTGCCCTGCCGGAACCTCGACAGTCGTTTGCTGTTGTAACCACCGGTTCATGCGTTGACTCAAAAGCACATGGTCGACAGCAATTCCGAGCAGTAAAATGGCGGCAGCAACTCCGGCATAACGCAGCACTTTCGGCCATCCGAAACGTAGGAAAGAGCGTGAATTATTTATACCCGCCTCCGGATTAGGTGCACACATTATGCCCAATACATACAAATTATATGCTTTATCGAGAACTTTCTGATTCTTTTCCGGATCTTCGTTCAGCCAAGCCGAAATCATATCGGTTTCTTCCAAAGTCGTTTGCTCTGCGAAGAAACGGAATAACATTGCATCTGTAACCTTTTTTTCCATTCTGTCATAATATCGCATCTATTTATATAGTTCCACAACTCAATAAGATTCCCTCCTCTAAAATGCGTTTTTTTGCAAATAATTTTTTTTATTAAATTAACCTGTTGCAGGTCAATTATATGGGTAAATATTTTTTTTGCATTATAATCTTTTTAATTTTTTCTTATCTTTGTTCTTGGAATGAAACCGGATACTATCATACTGACCCAGCAGTCGTTCGACAAGTTATTTCGCCTATACCAGCGAAAACTATATGCTGTGGCATATAGCCTTGTACATGATGCAAATACGGCAGAAGATATTGTCCATGACAGTTTCATGACAATTTGGGAGAACCGGGAAACTGTACAGTTTACGAGCATAGAGGCCTATCTTTTCGGTGTCGTAAAAAAACGCTGTCTGAAATATCGTCGGGATAGATATACGGGGAAAGCCGTGTATGAGAAAATCCTGATGAAGGAGCGCGGAGTGATGGATTTTTATACCCGCACGATCGAAAGTTGCAATCCGAACGAATTATTCCAGCGGGAAATCATCGAGATATGCCGCAAACAACTGAAACAAATGCCGGAATTGACCAAACAGGTATTCATAGCTCATAAACTGGAGGGAAAAAGTTACAAAGAGATTGCTGACATGCTATGCATCAACCTCAAAAAAGTAGATAGGGAATTACAACAGGCGGCAATGAAATTACGCTTGTCTTTGAAGGATTATTTGCTCTTATTGCTATTGATAGTATATTCTGAAATATAATCGGCTGATCTGTTCTTGGGTCAAATTTTTCTCGTTTCTAATTTTAAGAAAAAATCAAAAAAAGAGCTTTAGGAGAGGGAATCTTATTGAGTTGTGGAACTATATATTAGATGGCATTGTTTTGTCGGATCTAATATATAGTATACAAAATGAATCAACTTACTCAAAACTCCCGACAATCGCTTTCTCCTCTCCGTTGGGTTCCGAGTTTGTACTTTGCGATGGGCCTTCCGTTTGTGGTTCTGAACATGGTCTCTGCGGTTCTGTTCAAGGATCTGGGGATCTCGGACGCACAAATCGCGTTCTGGACATCGCTTATCATGTGGCCGTGGACGATCAAATTCCTGTGGAGCCCCTTCTTGGAAATTTTCCGTACCAAAAAATTCTTCGTCGTCACGACGCAGCTCCTAAGCGGCATATTGTTCGGCCTTGCTGCTCTGTCGCTTCACCTACCGTCGTTCTTCGCCGTTACGATCGCCGTCTTTGCCGTCGTTGCGTTCAGCGGCGCCACGCACGACATCGCGGCCGACGGCGTCTACATGTCGGAACTCACGACGCAGGATCAGGCGAAGTATATCGGCTGGCAGGGTGCGTTCTACAACCTTGCGAAACTGGTCGCCACGGGCGGCCTGGTGTGGTTCGCAGGTTTTCTCTACGAAGGCTTCAGCGCCGTGGGTGCAGCAACATTCGACGCCTACGTACGTTCGTGGACGGTGGTGCTTGCCATTCTTTGCGGCCTGCTCGTCCTGCTGGGCGTCTACCATGTCCGGGCGCGGCGCTGCCGAACGGCATTCGCTGCGGGATGGCCTTTCGGGCCTGAAAGAGGTCGTCGGGGCCTTCTTCCAGAAAAAGCATATCTGGTACTACCTCGGATTCATCATCCTCTATCGTCTGGGCGAGGGCTTCGTGATGAAGATCGTGCCGTTGTTCCTCAAAGCCGATACGGCTTCGGGCGGTCTGGGCCTCACGAACCAGCAGATCGGCCTTTACTACGGGACATTCGGTGCCGGGGCTTTTCTTTTGGGTTCGCTGCTGGCGGGCTACTATATCGCACACCGGGGCCTGCGACGCACTCTTTTCATATTATGCTGTATCTTTAATATCCCGTTCGCGGTCTATGCGCTGCTGGCATGGCTGCAGCCTCAGTCGATGTGGATCGTGGGCGGGGGCATCGTGCTGGAATACTTCGGCTACGGGTTCGGATTAGTGGGCCTTACGCTGTTTAT
>OGJI01002736.1_pt1 | contig 15206 bp, 10 predicted proteins | sample 1572031 | NCBI WGS metagenome assembly OGJI01 (sample SAMEA2582119, study PRJEB24529) | metagenome | biome: Human gut stool | place: China | collected 2011
TGGTGACCATGCTGCGGCCGTCCATGCCGATGCCGCCCACTTCCAGCGTTGCCCACACGGGGTCGCCGGAGAACAGCTGGTTGTAGCTGGGGATGCGGGCAAACTTGACCATGCGGAACTTCATGACCATGTGGTCGATGAGCTCCTGTGCCTGGCACTCGGTCAGGGTGCCGTTGTCCAGATCGCGCTGGATGTAGATGTCCAGGAAGGTGGAGATGCGGCCCACGCTCATGGCGGCGCCGTTCTGGGTCTTGATGGCGGCAAGATACCCGAAGTACAGCCACTGGCAGGCTTCCTTGGCGTTCTTTGCGGGCTGGGAGATGTCGCAGCCGTAGGCCTCGGCCATCTTCTTCATGCCTTTCAGGGCGTTGATCTGCCGGGCGATCTCCTCCCGCAGGCGGATGACGTCATCGGTCATGGTACCGTCGCCGCAGTTAGCCAGATCCTCCTGCTTGAACTGGATCAGGGCGTCGACGCCGTACAGAGCCACGCGGCGGTAGTCGCCTACGATGCGGCCGCGGCCGTAGGTGTCGGGCAGGCCGGTGATGATGTGGGTGTGGCGGGCGGCCTTCATCTCGGGTGTGTAGGCGTCGAACACGGCCTGGTTGTGGGTGCGGGTGTAGTCGGTAAAGATCTTGTGCAGCTCCTCGCTGGGCTGGTAGCCGTAGGTGGTGCAGGCCTGCTCGGCCATCTTGATGCCGCCGTAGGGCATGAAAGCACGCTTGAGGGGCTTGTCGGTCTGCAGGCCGACGATCTGCTCCAGATCCTTCAGGTTTTCGTCAATGTAGCCGGGGCCGTAGGCGGTCAGGCCGCTGACGACCTCCGTCTCCATGTCCAGCACGCCGCCCTTGGCGCGCTCGGCCTTCTGCAGCTTCTGCAGGGCACCCCACAGCTTGTCGGTCGCCTCGGTGGGGCCGGCCAGAAAGCTCTCGTCGCCGTCGTAGGGAGTGTAATTCTTCTGGATGAAGTCGCGCACATTGACTTCCTCTTTCCAGATGCGGCCCTCAAAGCCTTCCCACTGTTCAAAATTGATCATTGGAACCTCCTTGCTCCATTCTATGCGTTGGTTAGCATAGCCTAACTATTGAGCCTTTGAAAAGCCGCTCCTTGTTGGCGGCTTTCTGGGGGCGGACTGATCGGAGCAGCTCTGAACAAAAATTTGTCAAAGCGCCTCCTTGGACACACTGCACCCTTGAGAACCGCCCTGCTGCCAAAAAGCAGCGGCGAGATGTGGAGTTGCAGTGCTGCATGAACTATAATAACAAAGATATCGGTCAAAAGCAAGAGGAAACTGATGGATTTTGCACAGCCTTAGCCGGCTGTGTCTGTACAGGATGCACGAATCGGGCAGAAAAAACTTTACTGCAAAAAAGTTCCGGAAAATTTTCAAATAAGGGTTGACAAGACTAACTGCGTATGGTATTCTGTTCTCGCAACGAGGTTAGATAAACCTAACCGCTTGAAACGCGTTGCACCAGAACAGCAGAGGTACCTGCAATGCTTCTGCGCAAAACTCAAGTCTGCTATAGCGGTTAAGCTATATCGGACGTCAGGTTTGTCGTGGCGAGGCCACTCCATCTTGCTTGCGCAAGACCACCTTGTGGCTTAAAAGCCTCACTGGGGCTTTCATTGCTGCGCAAACGCCAATTCCTCCATTCCATTCTCTTTTTCAAAAGGAAGCTGCAGCATGGTTTGCTCTGCGGCCTCCGGCGCGGCATTCGGTGTGATTGGTACCGCATCGCGTGCAAAGAAAACAAAAACGGGACGTGCAGCTTGACCACCTGCACGCCCCGATTTTTGTTTTAAAGGTATCAATATAATGAAAATTTCACAGTCACTTTGAAAAATCACTTTTTCGTGATATACTTTTGACATATTGGAATGAAGGGAGAGACATACTATATGGCTGTAAGCTACAAGAAGCTGTTTCATATGCTGATTGACAGAAATATGACGGCGGCAGAGCTTCAGAAGGAAGCTGGGTATAGTGCCAATATTTCGACGCGAATGCGCCGGGATGAATATGTGTCCCTTGAATCGATGGAAAAAATATGCAGAGTGTTGAATTGCAGAATAGATGATATCGTAGAGTTTACTCCGGAAGAGGATAAGGTGCCAAAGAAATGAGATACATAGGAAATAAAGAGTCGATGGTAGAGGAAATCGATTCTTTTATTGAAAGCAGAGTGGAGTCTGAAGAACCCCTTACGTTGTTTGATGCATTTTGTGGAACGGGTGCAGTGTCAGATCGGTTGAAAAATAAATTCAATCTCATCATTAACGATAACCTTAAATGGGCGACTGTTTATACAGCAGGCAGGCTGTATGCCCCGTCTTGTCATTTTGAACGGCTTGGGTTTGACCCCTTTGCGTTCTTGAATCAGAGTGACGAAAAGGTTCAAGGGTTTATTTACAAGAATTATGCGCCAACTGAAAGCAGTAGAATGTATTTTACGCCTGAGAACGCTGCGAGAATAGACTACTTCCGAAAACAGATCGAAGAATGGCACAAAAACAAATTGCTTTCAGAGGCAGAATATATGCTTCTTTTGGCAAGTCTTGTGGAGTCTGTATCGAGGGTATCCAATACGGCGGGAGTGTATGGTGCATTCTTGAAAAAATGGGATGGGCGTGCGCTGAAACCAATCGAATTTATAAAACCTGCTTACAATGCATGTGATTCGCTGAATATTAAAATTTATAACGATAAAACAGAGAATATCATTTCAGATGTCGAGTGTGATATTTTGTATCTTGATCCGCCCTATACACAGAATCAATACGGGACACAATACCATTTGCTCGAGACATTGATTTTGAATGACCATCCTTCTGTCAGCAAGGTGACTGGCTCGCGGCCGGTTATGCCTATGCGGTCGGATTGGTCTAAGGAATATAAAGCACATATTCTTTTGGACAAGATCATTGCGAACACGACAGCACGCTACGTTGTTATGAGCTATAACAACGACGGACTCATGTCCAAGGAATACATCGAAGCTGTTATGAAGCGTTACGGAAAGCCGGAAACGTACTGTTGCAAAAAAATCAGCTATAAAAAATACCAGAACTGGAAATCACAAAATCACAAAGAACATTTTGAATACCTGTTCTTCGTAGAGAAAAAAGACCCGGCAGATGTGGTGTATGAATCGCCGCTGAACTATATCGGAAGTAAAGCTCGTGTGATTCCGGCAATACGGGAAAACCTTCCGAGTGATATTGACGATTTCATTGACGCATTCGGAGGCGGTTTTAATGTTGGAATCAATATCCGTTCAGAAAGCGTCGTGTACAACGAATACAATCATTTTGTCAAGGAACTCATAGAGTCATTCTGGCAATATGATACCTTTTCTTATATCGTATATATGAAGAAAATGATCCGGCGTTTTGAATTGGAACCTGGAAGAAAAGATGCTTATCTCAATGTGCGGGATTACTATAACTCTCTGCCGGAAGATAAACGTGACCCACGGTTGCTGCTTGTGGTGATATTGTATAGCTTTCAGCAGCAGATTCGTTTTAATAGCAATCACGGATTTAACAATCCGGTTGGAATGCGGTGGTTCAACGACAACCTTTTAGAAAAGCTCATCAGTTTCTCTCGTCGAATCAAGGAGTTAAATGTTTGTTTTTCCTGTGCAGACTATACGGATACGTTCCGGTATGTTGATGACGGACATACATTTGTATACCTTGACCCGCCGTATATGCTTACGAACGGTTCATACAATGACGGAAAACGAGGCTTTAAAGGCTGGGATGTATCGCAGGAGGCAGCCCTTTTTGAATTTTTGGATAAATTGAACCACGAAGGAAGTCGTTTTATGCTGTCTTATGTATTGGAGCATAAGGGGAAAGTGAATCAGAACCTGGTGAACTGGACGCAGGATAACCATTACCACATTATTGAATTGGGGGATATTCTGGGCATATCTGGTAGTCGGAGAAAGGAAATACTGGTGACCAACTATGAAAGATAAACCGCTGTTTGTGATCAAGAAAAATCTGCAAAAAACTGCGCAGACAGGAATTACATTTCAGAGCCAGTTGAACGATACGATTCTAAAAGACATCTGCAAAAAGATAACGGGACGTACAGATTACGACTGCCAATATGTAGATGATGACTATAGCGATGATGTTTTGTCGAATACTTATAACAAGGGGCGGCTGGCAATTCTTCGCGACGGCGAGTATGTGCACTTCATAACGTTTTCAGAACAGAATATCAGGGGGCGGAATTCAAGCGTTCAAAGTGTACCGACGGCATTTAACCTGTTTTACCTGTGTCCCAGAAAAAAGAAAAAAATCTACTACTACTTCATCTGTGAGGATGGAAATTCAGCAACCGATTATCATATGTTTGTCTATAGACTTATGAAGACGGTAGGATTTGTTTTTCTCAACGCCTCACTTGCTTTGCCGATAAACAGCTTTGTGACGATAGAAGACATGATGCGTGCTCGTGCCGAAAATCGCGAAATCAACAAAAGCAATCATTCTACCTTTATCAGTAAAAATGAAAATGGTGAGTATGAGGCATACTGCAAAACTTTTGGTGCAAGTAAATATGAATCCAGCCTTATATGCTATGCAATGTCGATGATTCACGGGCAAGCAGGAAAAATAAGGCTGTATGAAATATTGGAAGGGAACTTAAAGAAACTTCCCAAAGCGAGTTTGCAGGTCCTTGAAAAAATGGGAACGGTTGATATCATTGAAACGGACCTGACCTTTGAAAAAAGAGCATTTGAGGCAAGCCGGGGAGATTGCCTTCGCTCACCGAGATATCAATATAATTTACTCAAGAAACTGGGAGAAAAACATTGTGCACTGTGCGGATGTACAATCCCGGACTTGATTCAAGGGGCACATGTTTGGCCGGTTGCCAGTATAAAAGCGGATCGTTCCATCAGCGCAGAGGATAAAGTTCAGATTGCAACGGATGGCGATAATGGTATCTGGCTCTGTGAGAACCATCATAAACTGTTTGATCGAAATATCATTGCAATATCCGGGGATGGTACAGTCAAATACAATCGCGATCTGCCGACAGAGTATATTCCGTATCTGCAAGATTTTACAGAGAACCGACAGTTACCGTCGGTGTATCTGAACGAAAAGTTCAGGCATTATATTGAACTTCGGAACAAAGCTTTGGATGCGGCAAGGTACACGAACTTTTAACACTTACTTGCCCTTTCTTTGAAGAATGGCGCAAGTGGTTTATAGGATGATTTTATTCCACGATCTCCGCAAGCGCCTGATACAGCTCTGCGGCCCCGCCGCCGGAATATTTGACATTGACAAAGGCGCTGTTCACGATGCACACCCCGTCGGAATAGACGGTAAGCAGCAGCTGATGATTCTCTGCGTCATCGTAATAGCTCACGGTGATGGAATCCACCGGAAATTCGTGGGAGTAGGAGGAATAGTTCTGGCTGAGCCGTCTGACACAGCGCACGCCGGAAAGCACGTTTGCGATCTGCTGATAGGCAGGGTCGTCGGCAGAAAGCAGCTGAAAATCCATCTCTGCGGAGCGGGCAAAGTTCTGAATGTGCTCCACCCGGACACTGGCCTGTGTGCTGGCGCTGATCTTTGATGCAAGGTCGATCTTGCTGGAAGGCAGGATGAGCACCAGAAGCAGCACCACCAGCACCACAAGGCCGAACCGGGACGGGATGCTCTTATCTTTCATGGCAGGTCAATCCTCCTTTGGCGGTGTCCGGGTCAGACGCCGCTGGGCGAGGAAAAAGCCCACGGCGCTGGCGGCAAACACGAAATAATAGCTGGCGATGCGGTAGAGCATGAGCACGCTCATCACCTCACCGGAAGGCAAAAAGCCGCTGAACAGCAGTAAAAATGCGGTCTCGATGGAGCCCATGCCTGCCACGTTGGGCAGGGCGTTGGAGACGAACAACATCAGGCTGGTGAGCAGCTGCACCCGCGCAAAACTCAGCGGGGACAGCTGCATGAACCGGATGCACAGCCACGGCAGGCAGAACAGCAAAAACAGCTTGAGCGCCTGCAGGGCAAAGATCTGCACACAGCGGGCCTTGTCGGCCAGCAGCAGGCGGCTCTCGGTGCCCAGGACATCCAGCTGCTCCAGCCAGTCGGCCCGGCGCTGCTGCCATTTTTCGGTCTTGGGCAAAAAGCCCAGCGCCCAGCGGGCCAGATTCTGCACCAGCGTCGACACGCACACCAGCACCAGCGCCACGATCACCAGCGCTACCACAGCATATGCCATGGGCAGATATTTCAGCACGCCGGTGGTGTTGGCGGCCAGCCATTTGTGCTGGAGCAGCAGCATCACGGTGGCGTACAGCAGCACCGTGGTCTTGTGGAACACATATTGCAGGGTCATCAGCCCCACGCCGGGGCCGATAGGCAGCCCTGCCTGATGCAGATACCAGGTCTGCACCGGCACGACACCCGCGCCCAGGGTGACCACGTTGCCAAAGGTGCCGCACCAGGCGTTGTCGATGCCCTGCCGCAGGGTGAAGCCGGGCAGCCGCCCCCGCACGATGACATAGGAGACACAGCCCTCCAGCAGCGGGTAGCTGATGCCCAGTGCCAGCACCACCAGCACCTGCCACAGGTTCAGCTGGGCAAGGGCGGCGGTGATCTCGGCCCAGTGATCCCGGAAGATGAGCACGATCACGCAGGTGAGCGCCAGCAGGATCAGCAGAGAAAACACGGCCTTTTTGCGGGAAGGCTGAGAGGCGGCAGATTGGTTCATGAGGGCAGGGACTCCTTTCAGACAGGATGAAACTTTTTTAAAAGTATAGCACAGCCGCCGGCCGTCTTTGTGAACGGAAGCCGAATTTTCTTGTGCAATCCGGCCCGGATGATAAAAAAGATGTCCGGAACGGAAAGAAAATGACAAATATTGCAGATCGTTTTGACACACTGCGTGCAAAAACGCCCCGGAAGATCACACGGATTTTCCGGGGCGTTGAATTCAACAAGAATAAAACAAAAAGCTTAGCGGGACTCGGTCAGCTCCCGGATCAGACGGACCAGGGTGGAGACATAGGCTTCGTTGGTGTAGTAGCGCTCGTAGAGCTTGCGGCAGTCGGCCTTCATAGCGGCCAGCTGGTCGGGGTGCTCGATGGCATGGGCCAGCACTTTGGAAAGCTGGGCGGGGTCATCGTTGCGGTACACAAAGCCGTCCACTCCTTCCGTGATGAGCCCGGCGGTGCCGGTGTGCTCCGACACGATGGAAGGCTTGCCGAAGATCAGGCCCTCGGTCACAAAGGTGGGCATAGGGTCATCGCGGGAGGCGCACACAATGCAGGTGCACTGCTCCATCAGCGACTTGATCTCCGGGCGTTCCAGCCGCTTGCGGTAGAACACATTATGAGGGAACTGCTCGGTCAGGGCGTGCACATGGGCGGAGACGTCCCGGTCGGAAGCCTTGCCCACAAAGAGGAAGGAGGCCTTTTCCCGCACCTCCGGCGGCAGCAGGCGGATGGCTTCGCAGTAGATGTCCTGCCCCTTGCGCATCTCCATGGAGCCCACCGTGACAAACAGGGGCCGCCCGCCGGCATAGCTCAGGTCGTAGCGAGGGAAGCTCTCGCGGGCGTAGTCGGGCAGGCCGTAGATCAGCTGCTCCACCTTGAATTTGGGCCGCACCGAGTGTATGGCGGCGGTGGCGTGGGAGCCCACAGCGGCAATGTGCACGTTGTCGGCCAGCTCCTTGGGGATCTTGTGGGTGATGAAGGGATAGCCTGCAAAGGCGTCGTGCAGCCACCACAGCACCGGCACAAAGCCGCCGTTCAGGGTGCGCACGGCGGGGGCTTCCACCACCGTGTTGGCCAGCACAAAGTCTGCGCTGGAAGCCAGCTCCCACAGGGTGGAAGAGGTCACGCAGTCGCGGCGGGTGACCACGGCAGCTCCGGCCTCCAGAAAGAGCGGCAGAGAGCCCTCGTCCGAGGGGCCCAGAACCACAACTTCATAGCCAAGACTGCGCAGCACCGGGATGGCGCTCACCAGCACGATGGGCGCACCGGTCATGGTGAGTTCATGGCTCAGCACCACGGCGCGTTTGCCGGTGGCCGAGAATACGTCCTCGGCGCACAGCTCCCGGCGGAAGTGCAGCAGTGCCTGCGGGACGCAGCGGCAGTTCTGCGCCAGCTGGTTTGCCAGCCGCAGCAGTTCCAGCACATCGTCTTTGCCGCGGGCCGCCGCGCGGCAGCGGTCCAGCAGGGCGCGGGAGAGCAGGGCACAGCGCTGGCCGGACAGGTGCTGGTCGGTCTGGTACAGGGCACTGCCGCCGTCGTAGCCGAACACGGCATCGCACACCACAAGGTCAGCCCCCTGCTGCAAGGCGGCTGCAAAATAGGTGAGGGCGGTGGAGGTGCACTCCACATCCTCGCTCACCAGCAGCACACCGTTCACGGAGGGGGTCAGCTCACCTTCCAGCCGGTCCACCAGCCGGAACTTGCGGTGCAGCTGCTCGGCCAGAGAAAGGGTCAGGGCGTTGCGGCGGCCCGGGGCGTACACCAGCAGATAGGTGCTCTGGGTGTCGGTATAGGTCTGTTCCCGCAGCTGGCGGCGCTGCAGGGGGCTGTAACTGCTGTACATGTACGAACCCCCTTCAATGTCGGTGGAACAGGCCCAGCAGCTTGCGCAGCGGTGCCGTGAGCTTCCAGCTGCTGCTGCCCAGCACGTTTTCCAGCGAGGCCTCGTAGGCGGCCCGGCTGTTCTGCAGGTCGGCCAGATGCTGCTGCTGTTCTGCCAGCTGCTTGCGCAGCTGCTGGATCTCAGCGTTTGCCTCCAGCAGCTGTTCGGTGCCCTGACGGGACACGGCCTCGGTCTCTTCCTTGAGCACGGTCAGCGCCCGCAGCAGGGCCTTGCCGGGCTGCTCATGCAGGTAGCGGCCCAGGGGATAGTAGCGATATTTCACCGCAAACCGCAGCCCGGCGGGGAAGCCTACGGCACTTTCCACTGTCAGGTTGGGGTCGATGTTCATGAACAGCATGGTGCCCTCCTGCAGGGCGTTGCCGTTGAGGATGTGGTAGCTGAGCCGCTCGTCTGAGAGGGAAAAATCGGTGATGCAGCAGGCAAATTCACCGGGGTCCAGACGCAAGGCCCTGGCCTCCACGGGCAACTCGAACACAGCCGACACTTCGTGGGTCAGCTCGTCGTAGGAGTCAGGGGCAACGGTCAGGCACTCATGGGGCGAAAAACCGGAGCCGGAGTCGTAGAACAGCTGGGGCAGAAGCAGAGCACCCTGTTCGGTGTCGGCACTCTGCGAGGCCAGCACGGCCTCATATTTCAGCACCTGCTGCTCCAGCTCCAGGCACCGCTGTGCCAGCCGGGAAACGCCTTCGTCCGACAGCCGGAGCTGCTGTTCCAGTTCGGCCACGCGGCTGCCTGCCGCGTCTAGGGTCTGGGGGGCATCGTTGTTCATAACCGGATTCTCCTCTTGTTTTATAGGATACGGCTGCACCGCAGCAGCCGGGGAAATCAATGCTGCGAAAGCGCGGGGGTGCGCCGCTGGGCCTGCCGCCGTGTGGCCGAGGCTTTGACGATCCAGCTGCGCCGCAGGTTCAGCAGGGCACACACCAGCCCGATGGAGGCAAACGCGATCACGTTCTGCAGCAGCATACCCCGCAGCGGGTGGTCGGTGAAATGCGCCGCGAACAGATACCACGGAATGGCGATAAGCTCCACCGTGTGGATGCAGAAGATGTTCAGCGAATTGCGGCCGATGGCCTGCAGGCCCTGTGCGATGGGGCCAGTGAAGCGGTTGAGCCGCATGAACAGGCGGATGAACAAAAAGCCGGTGGCGGCATCCAGCAGGATGCTCAGCGGGCCGAGGGTCCACTCGCCCATGGAAATGCAGTCTGTGCTCTGGGCAAGCAGAGCTCCCACAGTGGTCAGAGCTGTGCCGCCCAGCAGGATGTACAGGGTGCGGCGGGGCAGGGGCTTGTCCAGCCAGCGGTTCTTCTTGGCCAGATAGCCGATGTAAAGGTAGGGCACGATCACGGCCCCCTGCGAAAGGCTGAAGGGCAGCTCCCACACCAGTGTGGTGCCCCAGCCCAGCAGCATGATGCCGAGCACAGCCCAGTGTGTGTATTTCTCCGGGAAGATATTCAGGATGGCGTCCAGCAGCACCCAGCCGATCAGCAGCGAGAGCAGATACCACATGGGGCCGGTGGAAAAGAACTGCTGCCCGGCATAAGTAGTGGTGTGGGGCAGCCCCAGCAGAAAGCCGCCGGCCACCTTGAGGGTCTCGGTGACGCTGCTGGGGAAGTAATGGAACGCCATGTAGTGGCACAGCAGATGCAAGAGCGAAGTGCACACCGCCGTGATGCAGTAGGGCTTGAGCAGCGCTCTGAGCTGCTGCTGGATGCACTTGCCGATGGAGCGCTTGCGGAAACCGTAGCCGCTGGCAATGAAAAAGGCTGCCATCAGGGCCTCACGATAGATGAACGGGAAAAACGCCGTGAGCGACAGCCCGCCGGAGATCTGCATGGGGTAGAGTTCGGCGGTGTGGGCCAGCACGATGGTGATCATGCCCATGCCCTTGAGCATGTCGAACATGCCGATGGAGTTGACGGTGCTGGGTCTGGTGCCTTCCATGAAAAGGGTCCTTCCTTGCGCCGTCCGGAAACAGGTGACCAACAGGCGCATACAGTAAAAAATGATCCATTTATAAGGATATAAGGCTAGTATAATGCTTTTTGTGCACACTGTCAATTTTGAATTGCCCACCGTCGGGTGGCAATTGTTGTCTTTACCGATAAAAAAGCCTGGTAGAAGGGCCGAATTTCTGGGCAGACGGCACAGGCTGCCGGATGGAAAAAATAAGATATGCAAGTTTTAATTGCCAAAAATGGAAATTAAATGTTGCAAAAGCCTTGCATTGCCAGCGGCGGTATTGTATACTGAACACAATTGAAAAAGCGGCCTGGCCCGGGTGGACCCGGCTGCAGGAATGTAAAAAACAATGACGTGGAGGCTAACATGGTTCATTCGTTGTATCAGTCCCTGAACAATCTGGAAACGATCTACGCAGACCGGATCGGCATCCGTTATTATGATGAGGCCAAGGGTGGTGTGGTGGAGGTGCCCTTCCGGCAGTACGCTGCAGACCTGCGCCGATTCGTGGCATTTTTGCGCAGCCGCACCCCGAACCCCCTGGGACAGCGTGTGGCGATCCTGGCCCGCAACAGCTACCACTATGTGATGTGTATGTACGGCGCAGTGCTGGCCGGAGCTGTGGCAGTGCCGCTGAACACCGGCAAGAACTGGGACGAGATCCGCTACGAGCTGGATCTGGTGGAGCCGGTGTGCGTGCTCCATGACGGCGAATACCTGAGCCGGGAGCCGGCCCTGGGCCAGGAGTACGGGGACCGTCTGGTGCCCATGGATGCCTTTACCGCCTTTGAGCCTGCGATGGAGATCACCGAGGTGCCGGACCTCAGCGCAATGGCCTTTATCATGTTCACCTCCGGCACCACTGGCCGCAGCAAGGGCGTTATGCTGTCTCAGAAGAACCTGTTCACCGCCATGCCTGCCTTCCTGACCCCCTTTGAGGACGTGCGGAGCCAGACCGGCTGGAACACCGACGAGTTCAGCTCTCTGTCCTGCCTGCCCATGTTCCACATTTCGGCCATGACCAGCCTGGTGTCCTGGAGCGTCACCGGCCACTGCGTGAACCTGTGCAACAATCTGAAATATTTCTACCGGGACCTGGGAGCCATGCGGAGCGACGTGATGGCTGTGGTGCCGGTGCTGCTGAAGAGCATTTATAATGATGTGATGAAGGGCAAACGGGAGCGTCTGAACGGCCTGCGTGTGCTGACCTGCGGCGCAGCCATGTTCGACCCTGCCGTGCTCCAGGACCTGATGGACCGGGGCTTCTTCATCGCCCAGATGTACGGCCTTACCGAGACCTGCGGTGACGGTGCCTGGAACTCCTCCCAGGAGGGAAAGTACCTGACCAGCGTGGGCCATGTGGACGACAGCTGCCAGTACAAGCTGGAGGACGGGGAACTGTGCATGCGTGGTGACCCGGTGATGCTGGGCTACTACAAGGACCCGGAGGCCACCGCCGAGGTGCTGGACGCCGAGGGCTGGTTCCACACCGGCGACATTGCCCGGGTGGAGCCTGACGGCTATATGTACCTGACCGGCCGCAAAAAGAATGTGATCATCCTGGGCAGCGGCGAGAACGTGAGCCCCGAGGAGCTGGAAAAGCTGCTGGCTCCCTGCGCTGCCATCCGGGAGTGCAGGGTCTGCGAGCGGAACCAGCGCATCTGCGCCGTGGTCTGCTGCGACCCGGACCAGCAGGACGCTGTGCGGGACTTTGTTACCAAGGTGAACCGCACCCTGCCCCTGTACAAGCACATGGTGGTGAAGTTCTCGGCCCAGCCCCTGCCTCGCAACGCTGCCGGCAAGCTGCTGCGGTCCTAAATCTTAGCGGAAGAAGCCGGTCTCATGGTGGGAAAAGTTCCCACAAGGCGTTATGGTCGTGAGACTGGTTTTTAAAGAATAGAGAGGGAAACGATCATGGAACTGCATAAACCGAAAAATCTGTATGAGCTGCTGACGCTGAACATGGAGCAGCGATTTGCGAACCGGGTGGCCTTCCGCTGGTACGACGCCGACCAGGATGTGGTGGTGGAAAAGCACTTCGGGGAGTATGCGCAGGACATCCGCCGCGCGGTGAACTACTACCTGAGCACCATCCCGGACATTCAGGGCAAGCGGGTGTGCGTGTGGAGCAACAACAGCTACCACTACGCCGTGAACTGCTACGGTGTCATGATGGCGGGCGGCGTCATCGTGCCCATGAACCAGCGCAAGAGCTGGGAGGAGCTGCACCGGGAGCTGGAACTGGTGGAGCCTTCCGCTATCCTGACCGACGGCGATGACTACGGCTGCAACGAAGAGATGCAGGCGGCTTACGGCAGCCTGCTGCGCCCCATGGATGCCTACAAGGCTTACGAGCCTGCAGAGCTTGTGAACCGCATCCAGCCCGAGGAGCTGATGGTGCTGATGTTCACCTCCGGCACCACGGGCCGCAGCAAGGGCGTCATGCTCTGCGAGCGGAACTTCTTTGCGGTGATGCCCCACCATGTACGGGTGGGGCAGCGGTTCTGCCAGCTGAAAAATGATCCGGACCTGCTGGTCAGCCACATGACCCTGCTGCCCATGTTCCACCTGGGTGCCTTTGGCTGCCTGTTCACCTGGGCCTGGATGGGCTGGGCCCAGAACCTGGGCAGCCTGCGGTCCTTCTATAAGGACCTGAAGCGGATGTCCAGCCAGGCCATGGCCGCCGTGCCGGTGCTGGTGCAGTCCATTCACCACGACCTGATGGCCGGCAAGCAGGACAAGCTGGGGGATCTGTGGGCTCTGAACTGTATGTCCGCAATGTTTGACCCCCAGACCCTGATGGACCTCCACGACCACGGCATGGTGATCTCCCAGCTCTACGGCAGCACCGAGACCACCGGCGGCGGCCTCATCAACTTTGCGGAGGATGCCAAGCACATCGGCTCCATCGGCAAGGACGACGGCCACTGCGAGATCAAGCTGGACAACGGCGAGCTGTGTATGCGGGGCGGCGATGTGATGCTGGGCTACTATAAGGACCCGGAGGGCACCGCTGAGGTGGTGGACGCCGAGGGCTGGTTCCATACCGGCGACCTGGCCCGGGTAGATGAGGACGGCTATTACTTCCTCACCGGCCGCAAGAAGAACGTGATCATTCTGGACAGCGGCGAGAACGTGAGCCCCGAGGAGCTGGAAAAGCTGCTGGTGCCCTGTGCGGACATTCAGGAGTGCATCGTGAAGGAAAAGGACAAAAAGATCTGTGCCCTCATCTACTGTGACCCTGCAAAGCAGGATGCGGTGAAGGAGTTCGTCACCGGGGTCAACCGCGGCCTGCCGCTGTACAAGCGCATGGTGCCGGAGCTCAGCGCACAGCCGCTGCCCCGCAACGCCATGGGAAAACTGCTGCGCTGAACACAGGAGGAAACAGAACAATGCGTAAGATCAGAGTGCTGGATAATGTCTACGACCTTATCACCATCAACATGGAAGACTGCTTCAAGGATAATGTGGCCTTCCGCTTCTACGACACCGCAAACGATGCCGTGACCACCATCCTCTATAAGGATTATGTGCAGGATATCCGCAAGGCGGTGAATTACTTCCAGTCCACCATCCCGGAGATCAAGGGCAAAAAGATCTGCCTGCTCACCAAGAACAGCTACGAGTATGCCGTGAACACCTTTGGCGTGGTGGCGGCCGGTGCGGTGCTGGTGCTGCTGAACCAGCGCAAGAGCTGGGACGAGCTGAGCTACGAGCTGGGCCTTGTGGAGCCGGACGCCATCCTGACCGACGGCGACGACTACGGCTTCAACGACCAGCTCAAGGCTGCCTACGGCGATATCCTCCGCCCCATGGATGGCTTCCGAAGCTATGAGCCTGCGCAGCTGACCCGCTGCATCGACCACGAAGCCCTGATGATCCTGATGTTCACCTCCGGTACCACGGGCCGCAGCAAGGGCGTGATGCTGAGCGAGAAGAATTTCTTCTCGGTGATGCGTGCCCACACCCAGATCGGTGAGCACATGATGGCGTATAAGCACGAACCGGACCTCGTCATGAGCCAGTACACCGTGCTGCCCATGTTCCATCTTGGCGCTTTCATCTGCCTGTTCTCCTGGGCCCACGCAGGCTGGGCGCTGAACGTCAGCAGCGACATCCGCAACTTCTATAAAGAGGTAAAGCGGATGCCCAGTCAGGCCATGGCGGTGGTGCCGGTCATCATGAACTCGCTCCACCACGATGTGATGCGCGGCCGCAAGGACCGTCTGGGTGAGCTGTGGGTGCCCATCTGCTCCTCTGCCATGTTCGACCCGCAGGTGATGCTGGATATGGCGGAACACGGCATGTTCGTGGTGCAGACCTACGGCAGCACCGAGACCTGCGGCGACGGCATCATCAACTACGCACAGGACGCAAAGCACATCGGCGCTGTGGGTCAGGGCAACGATTATCTGGACTACAAGATCGCCGAGGACGGCGAGCTGTGCATGCGCGGCGACAGCATCATGCTGGGCTACTACAAGGACTCGGAGGCCACCGCCGAGGTCATTGACGCGGACGGCTGGTTCCACACTGGCGATCTGGCCCGCAAGGACGAGGACGGCTACTATTTCCTGACCGGCCGCAAGAAG
>OGJI01002740.1_pt1 | contig 15179 bp, 10 predicted proteins | sample 1572031 | NCBI WGS metagenome assembly OGJI01 (sample SAMEA2582119, study PRJEB24529) | metagenome | biome: Human gut stool | place: China | collected 2011
CCGCAAAATGGGGCGTGCAGATTGTGGGAATGATTTTTCAAACACGCTCTAATACCTGTTCTTAATTTTACAGCATCATCGCCCGGAGAACAAGTTTATTCCGTTATATGTTTATCCCATATCATTCATTTATTTTTTCAATTTCTCTTTTTTCGTTTCGTCATCAACCCTCCGATCCTTCCGGTCTCTTTTGCAGACAGACTTTTCCATCCATCACTCAATACTCTGTCCAGCAGGCCCATTTCCTCTGCAATTTCATACTTCATTCTGACCTCCGGCAATAATTCTCCATCAAGATAAGCTTTTATTTCCTTCTCTTTATCCAAAACAGCCCACACTCCTTTTCTTTGGAGTATGGGCTGTTTTCTTAATTTTTATACTGTATTTCATTCAAACGGATATTCGCAATCCGCTTCGCAGCCTGCCTGATTCGGTTAAACTTCTGTCTATTACAGATTGGATCCTGAGATTCTGTTATCTTTTCGGAATAATAATTGCCGCAATGATATATGCCCAGATTCCCGCACCGCCAAAGCAGGTAAGGATCACCCATGCCAGACGCACCAGCGTAGGGTCAATATCAAAATATTCTGCGATTCCTCCACATACACCGCAAAGCATACTGTTTTCTGATGATTTGTATAAACGTTTGTCACCCATGTTCCATTTCCTCCTTAAATCCAGATTAGTCGAGCAGATAAAATCATCCGCTTCGCTACTTACTCTACACCGAATAACTTCCTGATTCGGTTAAATACCACTTTTATTTCTGCACGTCAGAGTATATGCTCTTCAGGATATCTGCAAATCTCTGTGCTCTTTCCCGGAGAAATCTACTGATATATTTCCCATACCGCACTCCAGATCCAGTTTCCTGTCTGCGCCTTTATTGGAAATGCTTTTCTCCCGTCCAAGTCCGCTGTAAGAATCAGAACCTACATCCAGATTTCCTACTCCACATTCCAGATCATAATTATAATTCTCCTGTGTACCGGTCAGTGTCAGATCCAGTTCACCCAGACCACATTCTCCATCTGTCTTCCTGGCGCTCAGATCTGCAAATGTCATACTTCCGGTTCCGATTTCCAGATCTGCCTCCCTTGCAGTCACCGGATTCTTACTTTCAAATTCCCCGGCTCCCATCTCCACACTTAGCTTCTCTGTCTCAATATCTCTGTTCAGATAAGCAGTACCTGCACCCATCTCAATCTCCAGCTCCTGAAGCTTAATATCTTTCGGATAGGAGATACACACCTTTCTGTTTTTAGACAGTTTTTTCGTGCTTCTGACCTTAAGAGTATCCGAACTCTCCTTCACTGTCACATTCTTCCCACTGTCATCATAAACTCTGACACAGAAACTGTCGCCCTCTTCCAGAATCAGCTCATCGTACTTCAGCTCTATATCCAGCTTTGTGGGCTGATACTTCAACTGATATACAGTGCCATCTTCCTCATTCTCATCAACAGCGCGGGCATAATCCTCACTGTCGTCATAATCATCGCTGTCATAGTCATCGCTGTCATCATAATCATCATCGTCATCATAATCATCGCTGTCATCATAATCATAATCCCCATCTGCCACCAGAAGCACCCTTTTCAGACTTTTCACCCCTGTCAGTTCCGACATACTGGCTCCCATAACACCACCGGCAGCTGTCAGCCCGATTCCCACAGCACCAAAAATCCCCGCTGCGATCAACATTCCTTTTGTAAACTTCTTCATTTAACCTCCTCCTTTCTCTTTCTGTAAAGCAACCTGTTAAAAAAGTCAGTAATCTTCCGAAACCACTTCGGCACAATACGTACTGCGACACTGATCAGCCCCAATACCATAAGGATTGCCAGAGCAATCATCAGACATCCAATTCCTATCGTCATGATCCCGGTTCCGGTCATTACAGCCAAAAGCCCTGCTCCAGCCACAACAGCTGCAATTCCGCCAACCAGTAAAGCCATAGCACCTATGCCCAATCCAATGATCAGCCAGAACGGAAGCAGTAAGATTCCAACTGCAAATGTCAGAATCCCACCAACAGCCCCCTTAACAAAAGGAGAAATAAAAACCAGCAGGATCACCGCAAGGATCAGCACCGCCTGATTCCCCTTTCTGAAAAAACGCTTCTCTGTTCCCGACTCTTCTCCATATTTCTCAGGCATCTGTCCTCTCTCTTTAGTCCGGGCATCCTCATAGCCATGCTCCGTATATTCTCCATACTCATAGCCTCCTGCCGAACCTTTCAGATCCGCCTTGATGATCGCTGCAACCTTCTTGGGACTTCCAAGTTCCCTGAGCACCGAAGCTTCATTCTCAGCTCCTGCATCATCGAAATAACTATTATAAAAATCAAGGGCATCCTGCCTCTCTGTCTCGGAAATATCAGCAAGCAGCTTCTCCAGCTCCTGCATAAACTGCGCCCTGTCCATCATCCTATTCCTCCCTCAAACATCCCGCTTATCTTGGATGCATAAATTTTCCATTCAGCTTTATAAAACTCCAGCTGCGCAGCACCTCTGTCCGTCAGCTTATAATAACGCCTGTTACGCCCTGCATACGCCATATCGTAAACCTCCAGACAATCATCCTTCTGCAGCCTCCTGAGCACCGGATACAAAGTAGACTCCGAAACATCCAGAACTCCACGCACATCCTGCGTGATCTTATACCCGTAAGTCCCTTCCTTCTCCTTAGAAACAACCGCCAGAACAACCGCATCCAGAAGCGCAGCACCCGTATTAAAAACCATATGCTCACTCCCTCGTTTCAATTATGTTCTGTACAGACAGCATCATCTCTGCAATCCAGTCTTAGAGCGTGTCTGAAAAATGCTCCAGACTATACCAAAGGTAAACGCCATTTCACATCTGATACATTTATTCCATCCTGTTCACATACTATACAGAACATCAATATTGTTTTGTTAACGATATTATATGATGTATAATATGATTTTGTCAATACTATTTAGCAAAAATCATTTATACTTTATAATCATATTGATACCTTTACTGAAAATACCTCCTTAACGTCTTCCGGTTCACTATAGCGATCCTCATAAATAATGCATTTGAAAGTATTGTTACATATCAATTTCTTATTTCATAAATTACTGCAAACAATCCAGTCCATCATAGCGTGAAGTCCTGCTGAACTGTCTTGATTGCATTATTTTATGGAATTGCTATAATATTTCATAAACTTAATATTCCATAAACCTCACGTTATACTACAGTCATTTTCAGTAAACAGCGCAGGAAAATATATCTGTCTGAGTGCATTTGCAGGCATCTTAGATCTTCTTAGCCGGTAGAAATCTGCGTTATGGAGAAAAATCGCAACCTGTCTGAGCGAAGCCTGCAGCGGAGCGAGTTTTGCATTTTTCTCCATGCTTTTAGCAGGTTTTTACCGACTTAGAAGATCTTAGATGCCGAAACCGCACTCAGACAGATATATTTTCCTGCGCGTCCCCCACCCACCAATCAAAACTACAGCAAAGGAACCCAACCCATTATGAACGAAAATACAACACACCTCCACTCCGCATTCCTCACCCGAATGAAAGAAATGCTCGGCAACGAATACCCCGCATTCCTCTCTAGCTTCAGCGCTCCCCGAACCTACGGCCTGCGCATAAACACCTCCAAGATCACCTGCGAAGACTTCGAAAACCTGTCTCCATTTCCAACCCGTCAGATCCCATGGATCAAAAACGGCTACTTCTACGATGAAGACATCCGTCCTTCCAGATGCCCATACTACCAGGCCGGCCTCTACTACCTTCAGGAACCCAGCGCCATGACCCCCGCCTCCCGCATCCCCATCGAGCCGGGTGACAGAGTCCTGGACCTCTGCGCAGCCCCGGGCGGCAAGGCAACTGCAGCAGGCGCAGCACTTCAGGGACAGGGACTTCTGGTAGCAAACGATATCAGCACTTCCCGCGCCAGAGCCCTCCTTCGCAACCTGGAACTCTTCGGCATCCCAAATGTCTTCGTAGCAAACGAAACACCTGCAAAGTTAACCAAGGCATTCCCCGAATTCTTTGACAAGATCATCCTGGATGCTCCATGCTCCGGAGAAGGAATGTTCCGTAAAGAAGAAGCCCTTGCCAAAGACTGGACTCCCGAAAAATCCATGGAGCTTTCCGAAATCCAGAAAGAGCTTATCCTCCAGGCAGCCGATATGCTCCGTCCCGGCGGACTGATGCTTTACTCTACCTGCACATTCGCGCCTGCAGAAGACGAACAAACTGTTTCCTGGCTTCTGAAAAACCGTCCTGACATGGAACTGGCAGAAATGGAAGATTATGAAGGCTTCTCCCATGGAGTTCCTGAATGGGGAAACGGAAATCCTGAGCTTACCAAATGCATCCGGATTTTCCCACACAAAATGAACGGAGAGGGACACTTCCTTGCGCTCTTCCGTAAAAAAGGACAGGCAATCAAGGAAAGCTCCCGTCCTCACACAAAACCGGACAAAAACGCATTTCCACTAATTGAGGAATTTCTGAACGAAATCGGTCTGAAAACCCTCTGCGGCCAGCCATTTGACTGGGAACGTGTGGAAATCCGCGGTGATAAAGCCTACTATCTTCCCCCGGTTGCCCACAACTTCCGCGGCATCACCTTCTTAAGAAACGGTCTCTATCTCGGTGACCTGAAGAAAAACCGCTTCGAGCCGTCTCAGCCACTTGCACTGGCGATCCGCAAAGATGAAGCAGAAGCAGTCATCTCTCTCTCCGCTTCTGACGAAAGGATCACCAGATATTTAAAGGGCGAAACCTTAAATATCGAACCCGAGGAAGCAGCTCACAAAAAAGGCTGGCATCTCCTCTGTGCAGATGGATATCCCATTGGCTTCGGTAAACTGGTCAACCAGATCCTGAAAAACAAATATCCGGCAGGGTGGCGCGTATAACACGCGCTTATCCCTGCCGGATATTTGAATTCACAATAATAATTTTTATTCCGCTCACAGCAATATCTCTTTCTGCAATGTAAACGAATAAATGATCTTCTCCTTCACTCTTTTCCCCGTCATCCGCTCCAATGCCCGGGCATAATCCTCAAGCTGCACATGATACAGATCGATCAGCTTTTGTTCCTGTCCTCTCTTCACTCTATCCGTTTTATAGTCTACAAGAACAATCTCATCCCCTTCCATAAAATAGGCATCAATAATTCCCTGCACCAGCACTGTTTCGTTCTTCCAACCATCATCGAGCATAGAAGCACTTCTCTGAATCACAAAAGGCTGTTCTCTGTAAAGATGTTTTTTCATGGCAGCTTTCTTCATCCTCTGCCCCAGTCCGGATTCCACAAACCTCCTGATATCCCGGATCCGGATACATTCCGCTTCCTGCTCTGTCATTTTCTGGCTCTCCAGAAGTCTCTTTAATTGAGCCCGAAGCTGTTCCTCTGTATCTGCTTCTGCATAATCCAGACATTCCATTACTCTGTGGTAAGCAGTACCTCTGGCAGCCCCCTTATACTCTTCCTGCTTCTCTGCCATAAATGCTGGAACCGGCGCTTCCTGTTCTTCTTCCTGCTCTTCGGCAGACACACTGATATTCTCTTCCAGTTCACTTTCATCATGCCAGCTTCTCTTTTTCAGATCCGAAACACTGACTTTAACCGGAATATCTTCCAGATATTTATACGGATATGCAAAGGAAAATCTCTTCTCTATCTCTTCCTTCACAGCCTCATCATACACTTTATTTTCATCCCAGTTCTTCAGATATTCCTCCTGCATCTGGTTTCCTGCCTGGATGAGAACTGCCTTTTCTGTCATCTGACGGACAGTAATCTTTTTTATCACAAACTCAGAGATATCATCGTAAATCCCCGGCTGTTTCTTCATGAGGATTCCATATTCCCACAGAAGTTCACTCATGGCCCGATGCCGCACCAGTGCAGGCAGTACAAAAGCCCAGTAATTCTTTGCTTTCATTCTGGTTCCCAGTGGGAGCAGTTCTTCTTCCTCATCCAGAAAACGCGACAGCGACAGCATCTGCTTTTCCAGCTTTCCGACTGTTCCTGTAAGGATCAGTTTCTCTTTTGCTCTTGTCATGGCAACATAAAGTACCCTCAATTCCTCTCCCAGACTTTCCTTCAGAAGCTGTCTTCTGATCACCTGCTTATTCAGCGAAGATGCGATCACCCGTTTCTCCGGTATGATAGCATCAGCCCCTATTCCCAGTTCCGGATGAAGCAAAAGACCTGCATTCATATCCTGAAAATTAAACTGTTTTCCCATACCGGCCACAAATACTACCGGAAATTCAAGTCCCTTACTCTTGTGGATCGTCATGATTTCCACTGCGGTATTGCCCGCTCCTGTCAGATTGACTTCTCCATAGTCTACCTGATATGCCTGTAGCTGTTCGATATAACGAACAAAGTTAAACAGACCCCTGTAGCTTGTCTTCTCATAGTCCATAGCTTTCTCCACAAGCATGGTAAGATTTGCAAAACGCTGCTCCCCTCCCGGAAGTGCCCTTGCATAATCTCCATACCCGGTTTCTTTCAGCACATAAAGGATCAATTCGTGGACCGGCGTATATGCAGCCATATTTCTTACCTTTTCAAGGAGACTCAGAAATCCTTTTAATTTAATATTCAGAGAGTTCTTTTCATCTGTTCGCAGATTACTGTTTAACAATTCAGATTTCAGCTTATCCGGATCCAGTTCTTTTTCGAGGATTTCATTTTCTCCTGCATATGCCGAAACACTCTCATAGAGCAGACCATCAGGATACTGTATTCTAAGCTCTGCCAGTTCCTGTGAAGTGCATCCGACAATCGGTGAACGAAGCACTCCCATAAGCGGAATATCCTGCAGCGGATTGTCACACACCTTCAGATAATTCAATACAGTCACAATCTCGGTTGCAGAGAAATATCCGGTTCTTGATGTACAATATACGGGAATCCCCTGAGATGCCAGCACTTCCCTGAAGGTTTCTGCCCATCCATAGGCAGTGCGCAGCAGGATTACAATATCCCCGTATTCCACAGGCCGGTATTCCTTCGTCTCTTTATCTACGATCTGTTCTTTTCCCACAATTTCTTTAATTCTCTGTGCAATGGCCAACGCCTCCAGTTCCTGCCCGGTCTGATTTTCCATTTCCCTGCGGTTTCCCGATGCACCTGCGTCTTCATAGTCCTGTACATCAGACAGTTCTTCTCCGTCTCTCTCGACCAGAAGAACCTCTGTCTTTACAAATTCCTCTGACTCTCCTTCTGGAAAAGAAGCTCCGGGATAAAGGGCCGCATCTTTGTCATAGGTAATCCCTCCCAGGTCTTCCCCCATGATCTGTCGGAAAATAAAGTTTACACTCTCCAGAACCTGTTCCCTGCTCCGGAAATTTTTGTGCAGGTCAATTCTCTGCTCCTGTGCTTCTTCTGTGGAATAACTTTTATATTTTTCCATGAAAAGCTCCGGCCTTGCCAGACGGAAACGATAGATACTCTGCTTTACATCTCCTACCATGAAGATATTTTTCTTCTGGTTGATCCACCCGGATACTGCCGTTGTCAGAAGCTCCTGCACTAAGTTACTGTCCTGATATTCATCCACCAGGACTTCATCATACTTTGCGGAGAGCTCTCTCGCAGCCTGAGACATATGGATTTCTTCTCCTTCTTTCGTCATCAGTATTTGCAGGGCAAAATGTTCCATATCCGTAAAATCCAGAATATTCTTTTCTCTCTTCGCCTCTCCGAACCGCTCTTTAAATCCTGCGGTCAGCTCGACTAACATCTCTACGGGGCCTCTGATATATCTGATCACTTCCAGAAGTTCCTTCTCTGTACTCTGGAAATATCGCTGCCCCAGTTCCTTCAGAATCCCCTTTTCCTCATCCCGGAGATCTTTCACTCTCTGCTTCTTCTGTTCATCTACATCCGCAGCCTTCTTTGTGCTCAGCCGGGCAAATGAGGGTTTCATAAGTATTTCTGCAGTTCCATTATAATCTCTTTTCTCTGCCAGCTCCTGCAGACTTCTTATAAGAAGCAGATCACTGCTCAGTGCCTCATCATACAGATACGGACCATCCGGCTCTGAGCAGATTCTTCGAGCCTCCTGCACCAGAAGCTTCGCTTCCTGCAGTTCATCCTTCACTGCATCCCAGAGCATCCTCATCCACTCAGTCTCTCTTAACTCTTCCAGGGAATCAATCCTGTAATCACCCATACACCCGGACAGCCATTCCTGCGGAAAAGGATTGCTCATAGCCATTTCATATAATTTCTGTATCAGGTTTCCCAGATTTTCATCTGACTTTCCTGTTGCAAAGCATTCCACGAATTTCTGAAACTTTTCATCTTTCCTGGCATAATATTCTTCAAGCAGTGCTTTCACAACATCTCCTCGCAGAAGCTTCAGTTCCCCCTCATCTGCCGTCCGATATCCCGGATCCAGTCCGATCAGATGAAAGTAATTCCGGATAATATAGGCACAGAAACCATCAATAGTTGTAATCTGTGCAGTATGAAGCAGGGTTGTCTGTCTCTGCAGATGCTCATTATCGGGATCCTCACAGAGTGCTTTTTCAATAGCTGCCGAGATCCTCTCTTTCATTTCCCCTGCTGCTGCTCTTGTAAATGTCATGATTAGCAGTCTGTCAATATCCACAGGGTGTTCTTTATCTGTGATCTTACTCAGGATACGTTCTACCAGTACTGCCGTTTTTCCGGACCCGGCTGCCGCACTGACCAGAATATTTCTGTCTCGCAGCCGTATAACCTCCTGCTGCTCCTTTGTCCACTGTACGCCCATCTTATTCTGCCTCCCTGTCAAATGCTTTCCATAATTCCTCATCAGAGAAGTTTTTCAGTCTGCGAAATTCATATCCTGACAGCCTGCGGTCAAATCCGCATACCGTCATATACGGACAATAAGTACACGCATTCTTTTTTCCGAGCTCATAGGGAGAAACCTCTGCATCTCCCTCCAGAATAGAACTTCTTATCTTCTCAATCTTCGTCCTTACATACCGTCCAAGCACTGCGAACTGTGTTCTGTCTGCCACAGAAGAATTTTTGCGAAAGCTTCCGTCCTTATTAAATGCGACAGGAATGGAGCCAAGGCTACTGTCCATCCTGTACACAAGCTCCGGATCTGCCTGAACCAGCCCATTCATCTTCAGTTCTTTCATAAGACCTGCACTGACTGCTTTCACATCCGCATCTATCTTCTCCTGGATCATAGGATCCTTGATATTGTAATAGAAAACTCCCGCAGGAATAATCTCCTTATCCGGATATTTCTTCTGCTCTACACGCAGAGCACCATCCAGATAAATCATCAGCTGTAACTGCAGGCCATGATACAGATAAACCAGGTCAAAGGATGTATTTCCGGTTTTATAATCAATCACCTTCACATACACCTTATTCTGATCTTCCATAATATCTACTCTGTCAATCCGTCCTCCCCCGAAGGTTACCTCAAAGCCTTCCGGCTGAAATTCTCCCTGTTCCAGCTGTTTCTGAAGTGCCCATACCGTCCTTCTGAGGATTCTCCTTGTTCTCTCGATCATATATTCATTTCTGGCACTGCTTTTGAGTACCGTGTTTCCATAATCTGCCACAATATTATCCAGACACCGGTCCGCAATCTCATTCCGTTCCTGTTCTGTCAGCTCTGTCCATTTCATGCCTCTTTTTCGCACTTCTTCTGCAAAGCTTTCCAGTGCTTCATGCATAACATTTCCCATATCCATAGGTTTAAACTCATATTCCACACGCTCGGTAAGCTTCATTCCATACTGAAGGAAATGTGCAAATGCACAGGCTGCAAAACGTTCCAGTCTGGTAGCACTGTAAGGTGAAACCTCTCCGTATAATGCCTTCGCCACACTCTGGCTGATAATGTCCTTTGGTTTTCCGGCAAAAGCCGACTGTACTAGCTTCTGTACTCTGCTTCTGTATTCCGGATTCCGCAGATACCAGCTGTAAAGCTCTCCAAACATTGCATCCGTCTCATCTGCCTGCTCCAGAATATCCTCATGTTCTTTCTCTGTCTCCTGTACCAGCTTCTCCAGAAACAGATCAATCCCAGCTTCCGGATTTTCCGGATAATAATAAGAATTTTCAATTTCCAGCTTCGGATACAGACTACGTATACTCCCGATCAGATATGCCGGACTTATACCTTCTCCTTTTGCATTTGTATCACTGTAGGAAAGGATCAGCTTTTCTCCCGGTTTCGTCATATTCAGATACAGATAAAACCTCTGCATATTCATCAGTTCTTTAGGCCCCGGTGCCAGTTCCACTCCCTGCTCCTGGAAGAAATCCCTGTCAAGCTCTGATAAGATTCCGCCTGTCTGTGTGCTCTTTGGGATATTTCCCTCATTCACGCCAACAAAGAACAACGCCTTAATCTCCTTTAAGCGGGATCGTTCCATATCACCCACCATTACCTGATCTATGCTCGGCGGAATCAGCGCTACTTTTGCCTGAGAAAGTCCTGATTCCAGAAGCTGTCGGAACTCCTGTCTGTTTACCGTTTCTTCGCCAAGAATCTCAACCATCTTATCCAGCAGGTCCATCACAATTCCATAAATCTGGTTATATTCTTTTTCCATTGCTTTATCGCCTGACTCTTTAAACTTTCGCTCCTGTCGTTTCAGTTTCTGCCAGACATTGCTTTTTTGGATAAACTCATAGAGAATCCGGCAGTACTCTTCCACTGTCTTCTTCCCGGAACCAAATCCCTGCGCAAGTTCCCTTACTTCTTCCGCAAAGATTTCTCTGATCTCATTCAGTTCCTGTATCTTCTCCGCTTCCATTCCTCTGTACACACGAACCCATTTTTCAGACCATTTCTTATATCCACGGATTCCCAGCGCCAGCACGTAATTCTCCAGCTTATCAGCCTGTTCTCTGGTAACTTCTGACATCCCGCATCTGAGATAACGGAAAACACTCTCATAAGGAAATCCCTGTACCGCCATCTCCATGGCAGCGCGCAGATACTCCACAAAAGGATTCATCATTACCGAATGCTTCTCATCAATAAAATATGGAATATCTGCCTCCTCAAATACCTGTGCTGCAAGTCTTGCATATTCTTCCAGATTTCCTGTGATCACTGCAATTTCACCATAGCGGTATCCGCAGGTACGCACAAGTTCTGACATCCTTCTGGCAGCCTCCCGCATTTCTTCCAGGGGGGATGGCGCAGTAAATATTTTTATCTCCTGCTGTTCTTCGGCATACACGCCCTTTCTGTAACGGAAGATATTTTTCTCCAGAAACTGTAAGGCAGGTGCCTGTGCAAACCGGGACTGTCCGGATGGTTTCAGATACACTGGATCCTCCAGATTTCTGGTCAGCCCTGCAAGTGTCCGTATCATCTGCTTGCTCATAAAGAAAAGCTGATAAGGTTTTCCCGGAGAAAAAGCATCCTCCCGTTCGTCCATAGTCACAGTAACACTTATGCGGTCAGCAATGACCAGAAGTTCCCTGAGCACATTGACCTGAATTGGCGTGAATCCGGTAAATCCATCAAAAAGAAATTCCGCTCCCTTAAGTTTTTCGGAAAAAGGAAGCTGTTTAAGCAGGACATCCATCACTTCTTCTCCAGTCATATAATGCCCCTTCAGGAATTCCCTGAATGACTGATAAAGGATTCCCACATCCTTAAGCTTCATTTCAAGTAATGGCTGATCTTTGGCCTTCTCTTTCATTTCTGCCAGATTCTCTTCTCTGATATCATACTGCATAAATTCTGACACCAGAGATTTCACCTCATCCAGATATCCCGGCTTATTCATCTGGCTTCCCAGATAGGCAAGTTCCCTTCTGTGCTGCTGCACCATTTTCTGCAGCACCATGCTTTTTCCCGTATCTTCCAGAACCTTTCTGTTATCTCCGCCGGTTTCTTCAAATACACGGTACGCAAGACGTTCAAAGCTCAGGATGTCAATATTCAGGATTCCTTTTCCCGGGTGCATTTCCACCAGCGTCTTCTGTGTCTGCATGGTAAACTGCTCCGGAACAATAATATAGTAATTTCTCTCAGGGTGTTCCATGGACTCCCGGATTACTCTCTCATATGCAAAATAAGACTTTCCGGCACCGGAACTGCCGATAATAAACTGTAATGACATTCTTCTCTCCTTACTGTCGGTTACTCACATTCGTTGTTTCAGTATATCATAATTTAAGCACTTCTGTAATAGAATATACAAAACCATCCAGGAGGCGTGTACCATGAGTGCAAAAACAAAAATCATAGTCCTACATATGAAGGAAGTTATATACACCGGCATCTTTCTCCTTCTTGCTGTCATCCTGGCTATTGTACTTTTTTTCATGTTTGGATCCGGTCAGAAAAAAAGTGCCTCAGCCGATGCCAAAAGCCTGTACAAACCGGGAATTTATACTTCCTCCATCGACCTGAATGAAAACACCTTTGACCTGGAAGTAACTGTTGACTCTGACAGGGTAACTTCCATCCGTCTGGTAAATTTAAGCGAAAGCACCGCAGCCATGTTTCCTCTCATGGAACCGGCTCTGGAATCACTGGCCAGCCAGATCTATACCTCCCAGTCGCTGGAAAACATCCAATATTCCGAAGATCAGAAGTATACTTCCATGATTCTTTTGAATGCAATTGAAACAGCACTGAAAAAAGCGGAGAACAACTGATCGTTCTCCGCTTCGCCATGTAAAATCACGCGGATAAAATCCTCCACTCCGCTATGCGATTCTAAATATCCATATTTTCAAGCTGCTCCAGCCATACCCCTGCACTTGCATCACTTGGCATTCTCAGATCACCTCTCGGTGAAACCGCAACGCTTCCCACCTTCGGGCCATCCGGAAGACAGGAACGTTTAAACTGCTGTGCAAAAAATCTCCAATAGAAGGTTTTCAGCCATTTGAAGATTGTCTCCTTATCATACATTCCTTCAAAAGTCTCACATGCCAGCCTGTAAATTTTCTCCGGTTCAAATCCTGCACGAAGCATATAGTACAGATAGAAATCGTGAAGTTCATAAGGTCCCACCAAATCTTCTGTCTTCTGTGCGATCTTGCCATCCTTAGGCGGCAGAAGTTCCGGACTTACCGGTGTATCCAGAATATCAAGAAGAACCTCTGTCAGCTTCTCATCTTTGCAGGTGTCCGCATAATAACGTACAAGATGACGCACCAGAGTTTTCGGCACTGAAGCATTCACGCCGTACATGGACATATGGTCACCATTGTAGGTTGCCCATCCCAGAGCCAGCTCAGACAGATCTCCTGTTCCCACCAGAATCGAGCCATCCTGATTTGCACTGTCCATCAGGATCTGCGTTCTCTCTCTTGCCTGGCTGTTCTCATAAGTCACATCATGCACAGACGGATCATGAGCAATATCCCTGAAATGTATATTTACTGCTTCTTTGATATTGATCTCACTTAAAGTCGCACCCAGACACTGACTTAATTTGCAGGCATTCTGATAAGTTCTGTCTGTAGTTCCAAAGCATGGCATGGTAATACAGTGGATATCCTTTCTGTCCGCACCGGAAAGGTCAAAGGCTCTTGCGATCACAAGCAGTGCCAGTGTGGAATCCAGACCTCCGGAAAGTCCCACTGTTGCCTTATGACAATGGATATGATCCATACGTTTCTTAAGTCCCATTGCCTGAATATTCAGGATTTCATCACAGCGCATATCCCTTTCTTCTTTTCGTGAAGGTACAAAAGGATACTGTGAATATTTTCTGGTCAGTTTTGTCTCTTCCACATTCAGATGGAAGCTCACTTTAATATGATCACTGTCGTCAGCCGGCTGATAAGTAGTCAGTCTTCTTCTCTCATCGTTCAGCCTCTGCACATCAATCTCACTGCATACAATACCATTGTGGAAACGTTTTCCTTCCGCAAGGATCACTCCATTCTCTGCGATCATATTTTGACCGCCAAAGACCAAATCCTGTGTAGACTCACCTTCTCCTGCATTTGCATATACATATCCGCACACCAGACGTGCAGACTGTCCGGAAACAAGATCTCTGCGGTAGCTGTCCTTTCCGACCATCTCATTGCTGGCTGACAGATTCACGATCAGATTCGCTCCTGCCTGTGCATGGAGAACGCTTGGCGGCAGTGTCACCCATAAATCCTCACAGATCTCTGCTGCTGCCACAAGCTCCGGCTCCTCCTCACAGATAAAAAGAATATCTGTTCCGAAAGGAACTCTCTTTCCCTCAATATCCACATATTCCAGACAGCCAAGACCTGATGCAAAATGGCGCTGCTCATAAAATTCTCCATAGTTTGGAAGATAAGTTTTCGGAACCAGACCAATGATCTCGCCTCTGTTTAAAACTGCTGCCACATTATATAATTTTCCATGATTTCTGAAAGGCACACCTACAAAAACAAGGGCATCCACATCAGCAGTTTCCTTTGTGATCTTCAGCAAAGTTTCCCAGGCGCTGTCGAGAAGACGTCTCTGCAGGAAAAGATCCTGACAGGTATAGCCTGTGATACAAAGCTCCGGAAAAGTCATAACCTTCACATGTTCTTTCTCCATCTCATGGATCAGTCTGATAATCTCACTTCCATTGGCATTGCAGTCTGCAACTGTGATATAAGGTGTTGCGGCTGCTGTTTTGATATAACCGTTTTTCATTTTCTACCTCTTCTTCTCTGTGCTCCGGCAGATCCATCTGTCAGTACATTGGCATCTCTTATTTACATTTACGCAGGATTTCTTTCAGTTCTTCCACTGTAAATTCATAATTCTTATTACAGAAATGGCAGTTCATCTCAATGGACTTACCTTCCTGGATCATTTCATTGAGTTCTTTTCTTCCGATGCTGATCAGGGCTTTCTCCACTCTTTCTCTGCTGCAGTTACAGTAAAATTCCGTAGGAACTTTCTCATTGATCTCCATGTCAAAGCCCTCCAGGACTTTCTCAAGCAGACTCTCAGGAGTATGCCCCTCTTCCAGAAGATTTGTGACAGATGTGATTTTCTGCACATTTTCCTCAAGCTTCGCAATTGTGCTTTCTTCCGCAAACGGCATCAGCTGCACGATAAATCCGCCAGCCTGACGTACTGTATTGTCTTTATTCATAAGAACTCCAAGACCAACTGCTGACGGTACCTGTTCACTTGTAGCAAAATAATAGGTAAGATCTTCTGCGATCTCGCTGGTCTGAAGAGCA
>OGJI01002742.1_pt1 | contig 15163 bp, 13 predicted proteins | sample 1572031 | NCBI WGS metagenome assembly OGJI01 (sample SAMEA2582119, study PRJEB24529) | metagenome | biome: Human gut stool | place: China | collected 2011
CTATCCGTGAAAGAATCGGTGCATTCATGAAGGATGTCAACAAGGAACTCTGGAAGCTTGGTGTTTCCGCAAAGACACAGCACAACGAAGTTGCTCCTGCACAGCACGAACTTGCTCCGATTTATGCACAGTGCAACACAGCTACAGATAACAACCAGCTGACAATGGAAGTTTTAAAGAAGGTTGCTTACAGACACGGTCTTGTGTGTCTGCTTCATGAAAAGCCATTTGCAGGTGTAAACGGTTCCGGTAAGCACAATAACTGGTCTATCACAACAGATGACGGTATCAATTTATTAGAGCCTGGTAAGACACCTCATGAAAATATCCAGTTCTTACTGGTACTCGGTGCTGTCATGAAGGCTGTTGATACCCATGCTGATTTACTTCGTGAATCTGCTTCTGATGTCGGCAACGACCACAGACTCGGTGCGAACGAAGCACCTCCTGCTATCATCTCTATGTTCCTTGGAGAACAGCTTGAAGATGTTGTTATGCAGTTAATCGACAAGGGTGATGCTACAAGCTCAATCCAGAAGGGTAAGTTAAAGACCGGTGCTTCTACACTTCCTGACTTAAATAAGGATGCTACCGACAGAAACAGAACATCACCGTTTGCTTTCACAGGTAATAAATTTGAATTCCGTATGGTTGGTTCTGCCGACTCTATCGCTCCTGCAAATGTTGTATTAAATACTATCGTTGCAGAAAGCTTTAAAGAAATCGCTGATGAACTGGAAAAGGCTGATAACTTCGACATGGCATGCCATGATATGATTAAAAAGCTTTTCACAGACCACCACAAGATTGTATTCAACGGAAACGGCTATACAGATGAATGGATTGCAGAAGCTGAAAGACGTGGTCTTCCAAACATTCCTTCTATGGTTGATGCAATTCCTGCTCTTACAACACCAAAGGCTGTTAAGCTGTTTGAAAGCTTTGGCGTATTTACAGAAGCAGAATTAAAGTCAAGAGCTGAAATCAAGTACGAAGCTTATGCGAAGGCTATCAATATCGAGGCAAAGGCTATGCTTGATATTACAGGCAAGCAGTTAATCCCTGCTGTAATCGCTTACTCAACAGAACTTGCGAACTCTGTTCTTGCAGTAAAGGAAGCCGGTGCCGATGCTTCTACACAGGCCGATTTATTAACTACCGTAACCGGTTACTTAAAGGAAATGAAGACACAGCTTGCTGCACTGGAAAAGGCTGTTGCTGACGGTGCTGAAATCAGCAATGTAGAAGAACAGGCGAAGTTCTTCAGAGATACCGTAAAAACTACAATGGATGCTTTAAGAGCACCTGCCGACAAGCTTGAAATGATTGTTGACAAAGACTTCTGGCCATTCCCTTCTTACGGTGACTTATTATTCGAGGTTTAATTTATAAAGAATTTTACTTAAAAATCGTATGATAACTATATAAAATAAGGGTTGTTCCGATATTTCATTGTCGGAACAACCCTTATTTTGGTCTTTATTGCTTTATTACTTTATCCGCAGCTCTTTAAGCGCAAGGCTAAACAGCGCTTAATCACTCCGTATCAGATACCCGTTCTGTCTTGTGCTGTTGTCTACTGCGGATACACAAGACGCTCCGGCGCCGGATTATCTAAGACTTCCTGCTTGAACTTTCTCATATAAATCTTGGCAAGATTTAAGTTGTTGTCCAGATAATTTCCGCAGTCCCTCGGAGAATATCCCGGAATTTCGCCCTCATAAGACAGTACAAAATCTGCGGCCTCACGCAGTACCGGCAAAATATCTTCTGATTTTAAATCTCCTGCAAAAATCACATAAAACCCGGTACGGCAGCCCATTGGTCCGAAATAAACCGTCTTATCAGCCCATTCCCTGTGGTTTCTTAAAAATGTCGCAACTAAATGTTCAATAGAATGAATCCCCGGATTGTCCATCGGCGGTTCTTCGTTTGGTCTTGTAAAACGCAGATCAAAGGTTGTCAGCACCTGATCTCCTAAATAATCTTTTCTTGAAACATAAACACCAGTGAGTAAATCAAGATGATTTACCGTAAAACTTGCAATTTTATTCATTTTTTCTGTCCTTTCCTTCTATTCCTGCAATTCAACCGGAATTGCTGTACATCATCCGCGGATTGCTTTTTCCAACATCTTAAATTCACTTTCAAATATACAGTTGCGGATTTCACCTGTCCACAGCTTGTTCTTACATTCGTCAAAATCAATCCAGCGTACAGACTCCACTTCTTCTTCCTGAAGCTTAAAGTCCGAATCCTTCACCGGTTCGTCATAAATGTAAACGGCGCTTAATTCATGGTTTTTAAACGGCTTTCCGTCAAAAACCGCTTCCATTGTCCCGTCATGCATTCCGATAAATTTAAGCTTCCCCGGGTCTGCCTTAATTCCCAGTTCTTCTTCCAGCTCCCGCACCGCCGATTCCAGATAATCCTGTCCTGCGGGAATATGCCCTGCCGAGGATATATCATAACAGCCGGCATACGCATCTTTTGTTGCGGCTCTTTTTTGCAGTAAAATATCAAATTTCTTTTTATTTTTGTCTGTATAACGCACAAGCCATACGTGCGATGTTCCGTGAATATCCCCGTCCGTATGCACCTGTGTACGCTCTTTGATTTCGCCTGTCAGCTCACCATTTTCTGTACGAATATCTAAATACTCCATGCGCTCACCTTTCGTTTCCTTTTATATATACCATTTTGCGGTTTTCATGAACGGATTCAATCTTTAACACCTTAATGGAACTGATAAACTTCGACAATGTGGAATAACCGTATTCCTTAGCTTTAAATCCCGGATACTTTACATGGATTTTCTGTCCCAGTGCGGCAAGTTCAATTCCTCTGCTGCCGGTTTCCCGCACGCAGGCGATTGCAAAGTCCGTTACCTGCTTTTTATTGCCGTTGTCTTCTTTTAAACGGACAATCACGGTATTGTTGACTTTCTGTAAGTCGAAATTATCAATTTCCTCGATAAATGTAGACAACGAACTGTATCCGTAGTTTCTGACATCAAAATCCGAATATTTCTTCTGCAGACGGCTGCCAATCTCGCCCAGTCCTGTCGGTCTGCCCTTGTCGTCATTTTCAATGACAATTTCAATGATGGCATTTTCAATGACCGCCTGACTGATGATATTTTCAGGAATCCTTTTCTGCTTCCTGACCGGTGTTTCTTCTTCTTCCTCCGCCGCCTCTAACAGCAGTTCCAGATCCGTAAAAACGGAACAGGCTGCCCTGAATGACCGCGGGGTTTTATTTTCTCCCATGCCGATAACGTCCATACCGGATTCTTTTAAGCGGCTCGCCAGCCTTGTAAAATCACCGTCACTCGATACAATGCAGAACCCGTCCACATTCCCCGTATACAAAATATCCATGGCATCTATAATTAATGTGGAATCGGTTGCATTTTTCCCGACCGTATTGCGGAACTGCTGAATCGGCACAATTGAATTTTCCATAAGTGCATCCTTCCATCTGCCCGCCTGCGGACTCGTCCAGTCCCCGTAAATTCTTTTATATGTAATCACACCGTACTTTGTCATTTCGTCCAAAATATACGCAATATATTTTGAGGAAATGTTATCGGCGTCAATTAACACTGCATAGTGCTTATCTTCCATTCCCTTCTGCCTTCCCTGTCCTACATCTGATGTCTTACAATCTTATATTCATCGTTGCTCTGATAGTATGGACAATTCTTATATTCCGATGCACAAAAACGTGCATAATCATCTTCATCCATATTCACATCACATACATATTCTTCCATTTCTTCATCGTAAACTAAATTGTTGCAGTAATCGCAGCTAATCTGTCCCGCCATGTTATACCTCATTTCCGGACGATTCAGTCGCAAAGGTATTTCCCCTGCCATAATGACTATCTGTTTTCGCCCGGAAACAATATAGCCCGCGGCTGGCTTTTACCTGCCGCATAAAAAACCTGTTAATATTATAACAGACGATTCTTCAAATGTATATTCAATTTCCTATAAAAAAAGAGTGCATTATCCATAAAAATTTTATATAATAGAGATAACAAAACAACGTGAACAACTAAATAACAACGCAAGGAGGGGTACTTATGAAATATAAGGTCTTACTAACCGGAAAGAACAATGCTGCAATTGATGAATTTTTCACAAAAATGTATAACAGCTTTGAGTGTCAGACAACGTCCAAGCGCTATGAAGATATGATAAGCCATATGCACGCTTTCAATCCAGATGCTTTTGTCTACTGCTTACAGGACGAACCGGTCGATGACATTACAAAGATTATATCTATGAAAAGCAGGGATGCCGTACAGCTTCCGCTGATTATCATCGGAGATGCTGCCGACTGTGACAAATTTACAAAAGCCGCTGTTAAGGTTGCGGATTTGATACTGCAGCGCCCTTTAACCGCCGCAGTGATTGAACAGCGCATAAATGTCTTTTTAAAACAGAAAAAGCGAATGCACGAACCGATTGCTGAAGAATTAAAAAAAGCAGACCTTGCCTTTAACGAAACATTTCCGCCAAAAACAGATGTGCCGGACGTGACGGATATGCCGGATATACGTGATATTGCAAATATACCAGGAATGACTTCCGGCAAGAAGCATATTCTGGTCATTGACGATGATGCCCGTATGTTAAAAGTCATTAAGCTTCATCTGCATGAAAAATACGATGTAGCAACTGCCATCAGCGGAAAAATTGCTTTAAAATTCTTAGAAACCAAGCACACCGATTTAATTTTACTCGACTATGCCATGCCGGATGAAAACGGTCTTGTCGTACTTGAAAAGCTGCGTGCCAATCCGTCGACCAAAAATATTCCTGTCATCTTTTTAACCGGCATTACCGACCGCAAAAAGATACAGGAGGCACTGGTGATGAAACCGCAGGGTTACCTTTTAAAACCAATTAACAGAAAACGCCTGCTTGCTGCCATCCAGAATACACTTGAATCGTAGTCGCAGCTATAAGAATAAAACTACCTGCGGAAGGAAGATGCCTATGGAAAACGAATTACATTTAACGGATTTAATCGATGTAGAAATGCTGCAAAGAATTCAGGATGCTTTTTCTGACATGACCGGCATTGCTTCCGTCACAACCGATGCTGACGGAGTTGCCGTAACAAAAGGCTCTCATTTTTCAGACTTCTGCATGAAATATACACGTTCTTCACCACTGGGCTGCCAGCGGTGTGAATTATGCGATAAAAACGGGGCGGAGCTGGCACTTAAAAAAGGGGCTTCTTCAACCTATTTCTGTCACGCAGGACTCGTGGATTTTGCCGCACCGATTATTGCGGACGGCAGAATGGTAGGCTGTTTTATCGGCGGTCAGGTGCTGACCGAGCCGCCGGATATTTCAAAAATCATGCAGGTCGCCGATGAACTGGGGGTTGACCCTGCCAGCTACATTCAGGCGGTTATGAAAGTCAATATCGTGGAAAAAAGCCAGATTGACAAAGCAGCAAGCTTTTTATATACCATTGCAAACGGTCTTTCCAATATTGCCTACCACAAATACCAGCTGTTTCAGGCAAATATTGAGATTGAAAAGGCGAACCGCATGAAGTCGGATTTTCTTGCTAATATGAGCCATGAAATCCGTACCCCGATGAATGCTGTAATCGGCATGGCAGAAATGGCGCTGCGTGAAGACCTGCCGCCTGCCGCAAGGGATTATATTACTCAGATTAAAGCCTCCGGAAAGACACTTTTAACCATCATCAATGATATACTGGATTTCTCAAAAATTGAATCCGGCAAGATGAATATTATTCCGGTGGAATATGAACCGATGTCTACAATCCACGATGTTGCAAATATTATTACCACGCGGATTGGCAGCAAAAATGTTGAACTGATTTTAGATATTGCACCGGATATCCCTTACAAACTGTTTGGTGACAGTATCCGTTTTAAACAGATTTTGTTAAATCTTGCCAATAATGCCGTAAAATTCACCAAACACGGACGCGTACTTTTAAAAATTTATGCGGACCCTGTAGAAAACGGTGAAACTGTTTTGCACGCTTCTATTGAAGATACCGGCATCGGCATTAAAAAAGAACAGATTGGAAGACTTTTCCGCTCCTTTGAACAGTTAGACAGCAAACGTAACCGCAATATCGAAGGCACGGGACTGGGGCTTGCCATTTCCAAGCTGCTGCTGACGTTGATGCACGGCACTATTTCCGTTGAAAGCGAATACGGTATTGGCAGTACCTTTTCTTTTACACTGCCGCAAAAGGTTCTGGATGACCGTCCAAGCGGTGTATTTAACAATGATCCGCCGGTTCATGCTGCACTTTTTATTAAAAACAGCCTTGTACAGGAACAGTTGCAAAAGGATCTGGACCGTCTGCATATTGCTTATGACAATTGTACCGTGACCGGGACTGAGCCGGACAATACACCTGATTATCTTTTTATCGATTATGCGGTATTTTCCTCTGCCATGCAGGATTATATTCAGGCACACCCTGAACTGACCGCTGTATTGATTACAGACTTTTATACTTCGGTCAGCTGCAATTTAAAGAATCTGCACATTGTAAAAAAGCCGCTGTACTCTTTAAATCTGATTTCGATTTTAAAAAATGAAGATCTGCATTTTGATGAAGAAGATGATGCCGACCACTTTGAATTTACGGCACCGGATGCACAGATTTTAATTGTCGATGACAATGCTATTAACCTGACCGTTACGGAAGGACTTTTGAAGCCGCTTGGTATGCAGATTGACACCTGCCTCAGCGGAAAAGAAGCCATTGAAAAAATTTCGTCACAGATGTATGACATTATTTTTATGGATCATATGATGCCGGAACTGGACGGTGTGGAAACAACGCACATTATCCGGCGTTTTCATCCTGAATATGACGATGTTCCGATTATCGCCCTGACTGCTAATGCCATTGACGGCACAAAAGAAATGTTTTTAAAGGAAGGCATGAACGATTTTGTACCAAAGCCGATTGAACTGCAGTTTTTAACTGCAAAAATCAAGCACTGGCTTCCTGCGGAAAAGATTGACCGACAGCACGGTATGTCTGCAAGCAGAAATACCACAGGCACTGACAACACTGTAACTGCCACGAATGCCGCTGCGGACAATACGCAAGCACTTCCGGCAATTGAGGGACTTGATACAAAAGCCGCCATACAGCTTCTTGGCAGCCCGCAGTTATATATGACCGTTCTAAAAGATTACTACCGTGTCATTAAACAGAAGGCAGAACTGATTAAGAAATATGAGCAGCAGGAAGACTGGCACGCCTATACCATTGAAACCCACGCATTAAAAAGCGCTTCCAGACAGATTGGTGCGACTGACCTTGCCGAATCCGCTGCCCGTCTGGAACTTGCCGGTTCCAGACAAGATGCGGCACTCATTCATGAACAGACTGCTTCCCTCCTTCATGATTATTTACAATCCCAGTCTATTTTGCAGCCATATTTTCAAAAGGAAGAAAAAATCTCCGCACAGGAAACGATTACTGCACCGGTTCTGGAGAAGCTTTTTTATGCCATGTATGATGCAATTGATAATCTGAACAGCGATACCATGGAATCTACGCTGGAGGAAATGACACACTTTATCTATCCTGACAACCAGCAGGAATTTTTAAATCAGCTAAAGACGGCTGTTTCCGATATTGACGTGGAACAATGCACGAAAATCCTTGATGCATGGAAATCTGTTGTTTAATATCGTATTTTATCAACTACAATACCCCGCAGCGTATTACATTTCTGTTTATACCCTGCGGGGTATTTCTTAAAACGTGTAGCCTTTTTTGTCCATACCGATGATAAACCTGATTTCACGCTGCTTTGCAATCTTATTTTTCTTCTTTTGATATACTTTGCGCCAGTTTTTCTACGGTTTCCTGTGGCAATTCAGCTAATTCTGCGACAGATTTTATGTCATTCCCCATACTAAGAAGTTTTGTGGCAATCTGAATTTTAGTATATTCTTCGCCTTCGCGGCGTCCGCGGTTTAAGATATCTTTTGCTTCATAGTTTAATACTTTTCCGCCCATTGTCCGGCTCACCCCTTTCGCAACATTTTTATATTTAACAGCAAGATGTTCTATGACTTTACGTGACATATCAAGAATAGCAGCTTTGGCATATCTGTTCAAGTCACCCATCTGGCAGGCGATTTCAAGCCGTTCCCTGATTGAAGCATATTCTGCTTCCAGCTGCTTTAACTTTTTCTTGTTTTCTTCCAATTCTTTAAAATCTTTCTCATATGCAAAAATATGAAACGGTATCAGAAAAAACAGTTTCTTTTCAAACAATTCATGAATCGTATAACGTTTTATTTTTAATACCGGCACGGTATAGGATACCCTTCCGCCCGGAGTTAAGACTTTAACCGTCATTTCTTCCGGCGTATTTTTAGTATGTCTAAGCGACACAATTGCTGAATCCGGAAATTGTACTGTCAAAATATTTGATATAAACTCTCTGTTTTCTAATGCAAGCTGTGTATCATACTCAAACATTCGTACAATCATACTGCCGTCTTCCGTACTTTGACATTCAATGTGATATCGTTTGCGCTGTGCTGTATTACAGCCGGCAGAGCCGCCGTAAAGCTGATTTTTTAGTACCTGTGGTATCGGTGTTTCTTTACTACTGATAATTTCAAAACTGGAATCCGTAATCCGTTCCTGCTCACTGCCGTCGGGCATTTTAATAAAATGCTCATTTTGCAGCAGGCAGATGGTTTCTTTTCCGGTATATTTTGTATGAAAAATTTCATTGACAACCGGAATCATTAACTCCGTACAGTCGGTTAAAAGTGTACGGAATACATCATCGTAAGGTGTATTATCCATGCATTGGTTCCTTTCTTTTATTATACTGGACTTGTGGGATTGTCGACAAGCATTTTGACAAATTTTCTAAAATTTTCAAATCTTTTGGAATGAAAACGGATTATAAAAGGGTCTAAATAAATCCATAAGGACATTTCAGAATCCGCAGTAAATTCCAAAAAACGTGATAGAAAATACAGACGAAATCTAAATATTTAGATTTCAAATATAAATCAGACTTTAAACACATAATCTTTATAAAAAACCGTTCTTAAATTCGTTCTTAGAATATATTCTATTGAAATAATAACATAATATCATTTATATTGCAATAGTAAATTGCATCAATAATATACTTTTTATTATATATTTTTATAATTACTGTTCATAACTGCAAAAAAGACCTTTTAGCAGGCTTTAACCGCCTGCCAAAAGGTCTAAAATCTCTAAAATAATTTAAATCATTAAGATAACTTAAATTACTGAAGAAGTGAAAGAACACCCTGATTCTGCTGATTAGCCTGTGCAAGCATAGACTGACCTGCCTGCATAAGAATGTTGTTCTTTGAGTAGCTAACCATTTCTTCAGCCATATCTGTATCACGGATACGTGATTCAGCGGATGTTGTATTTTCAACAACGTTGTCAAGGTTAGAAATTGTATGCTCCAGACGATTCTGAACAGCACCTAAAGCAGAACGCTGCTTAGAAACCTTTGCAAGTGCATCGCTAATTGTATTTACCGCGGCATCTGCATTTGTAGAATCCTTACCTGTTACTTTCAGTTCATCTACACCAATAGACTTTGCACTCATTGACTGCATTGTAACAGTAATCTTATTTTCCGAAGTTGTGTCAGCACCAACCTGAAAACTGAGCAATAAATCACTTGCATTAGAAGCGGTTACTTTTACATAATTTGCAATCTGTTCTGCACCAACTTCTGTTGCTGCACCATCTGCAGTTGCAGCTTTATAAAGTCCACCTTTATATGTACCGTCTGCATCAAAGTAATCCGCTAAACCAGCTTCTGTGATAGCAGTTCCATCCTGCTTTGTTAATGCCGTACTCTTAGCAGTTAACACAGCCTGTATATCTGTTACAGCTGCTATTTTGTCACTTAACTGAGCACCATATTCACCAGTAGTATTAGCTGCTTCCGTATACAATTTCTTGCCTTCCTTTAATGCAACTTTACCATCTGTTCCTACTTCAAGATAATCCGATTTTAATTCATCAAGTGTTAACTTCGTAGTCCCACCTTCTGCATACCATGCTAAATCACCAGCTGTTTTGTTAGCCGCATAACCAATGTCATTTGTAACAGGTGTCTTATAAGAAGCTGAATATGTCTTAGCACCAGTATCATCACCCTTTAACAGATATGTTTCATTAAACTTTGTTGTTTCTGAAACTCTGTCAATTTCACTTACTAACTGGTCTACTTCATCCTGAACATTCTGTCTGTCGTCTTCTGACATTGTTCCGTTAGAAGCCTGTACTGCCAGTTCATTCATACGCTGTAACATAGAATGTACTTCTGTTAAAGCACCTTCTGCTGTCTGTACGCAGGAAATACCGTCCTGTGCATTAGTTGAAGCCTGTGAAAGACCACGAATCTGCTTTCTCATCTTTTCAGAAATTGAAAGTCCGGCTGCATCATCTGCGGCGCGGTTGATTCTGTAACCACTTGATAACTTTTCTGTTGACTTAGACTGCCCGTTTGTTGTAACGCCTAACATTCTGTTTGCGTTCATCGCTGTAATATTGTGCTGTACTACCATATTTGTTTACCTCCATGTGTGTAAAAATGTTTTTTCCGGGAAATCCGTTCCCTTTGATTTATATAATAAGCAGGTGCCTAGGTTCACCCGCATATTACCGCTGTTATTGTGTATTCCTGTATTGCTGTGTTTTACACATCTTCCTGTGTGCGTCTGGCTGCATTTTTACGCTTTTCACGCATGAGAATACTTACAATCTCTTTCTGTGCTTCATCAGAAATACCACTTTCCTTGTAGTATCTGCCTGCACCCGGTTCTGTCGTGTCCTTTTTCTTCCCGGCTGAACTTCTTGCAATATTGATTTCTCTCGGAGCATCTACCAGCAAATGAATGTTATTTGCCGAACCGCCCGAAAATATCACCCGGACATTATCACCGATATCAATAAACTCACCCGGTCTTAACGTAAGCTTTAACATACAAACCTCCTTGTTTTTCCGAAGGAAAAATGCCATGTGAGCTTGCTCACATTCTGCATTCTAAGGCAGTTTGTTTTAAAACAAACTGCTTTGTGAATAATCTTAGGTTTAAGGATTATTCACATTTACCTCCTTGTTTTTCCGAAGGGATTTTTTTCCTCCATTTGCGCCATAATGCAACAATTTGTTATAAACTGTTGCATTCTCATCGCTACATAATATAAATCGGTCTTTAATAAAAATACTTTAGCATTTTTTTAAAAAAAAATTTAAAAAATTTTTTAAGTCCGTTTATCAGCCGGTTTCCTCGCGTTTTTTATAGATTTAAATGCAGAAAAACGTCATCTTTATCATCTTGTTCAATTCCCAGATACCGTTTTGTAATGGCATAGGACGAATGGTTGTAAATATCCATCAGAACTGCAGGCGGTGTGCCGCATTTCCATGCGTGATAACCGAAGGTTTTACGCAAAGAATGGCAGGACAGCTTATTTTCAAAATGAAGCTGTTCACTGGCGTGCCGTATAATGCGGAAAGCCTGTGTACGGCTTAGATGCTGGTCACTGCTTCTTCCGGGGAAAATGTAGCTGTTTGCAGTAACCTGTCCAAGACTGTTCATATAACAGCAAAGTCCCTGGGTAGCATTTTGGTTTAAAGCAATCCGTGTTTTCTTTCCTGTTTTTTGTTCCTGAATGGAAATGTGTGTTAAAAATGAGCTGCGTTCAAAAGAATATACGTCCCTCCATCGTAAATCCAGTAAATCACTGATTCTTAACGCAGAATTAATGCCGAGGCATATCAGCGCGTAATTGCGCAGATTCTGCTCTGTTTCATAGTAATAATTCTTTAATTCTTGTAATTCATTCCTATTTCTAATAGGTTGTGATGTACTCATAGAACCCCTTCCTGCCGTATGCACGGCAATTCTTTATTATACATGTAACATTTTATAACAAATTGTTGCATTCTTTTTTTATTTTATCTGTTACATTTTCAGCTTTGCGCCCACGCTCTGCCCGATTGTAACCAGACTTTTAAAATATCTTTTACTGCATTTAAAGCATAAATAAAAAACGCAGAAGTTCATTAACCGATGAACTTCCACGCTTCTTTTGTACTTTATACTGTCTAAAACATTTTATAATGAATCCACATCAATTTCTTTTCCGTCACGCCAGATACGCTCCAAATCATAAAACAGACGGTCGTCCTGTGAAAATACATGCACAATGACATCATTGTAATCTAAAAGCACCCATGACGCGGTATTATAGCCTTCTACACGCGGGTCGTCATAGCCTGCCTTGTACATCTGTTCTTCTACGTTATCTACAAGTGCCTGCACCTGATTCGGATTAGAACCGCTTGCAATAATAAAATAATCTGCAATGACGGTTACGCCGCTGATATCAATCACACGGATATCTTCGCCTTTCTTATCCTGTAATGCAGCGACTGCTGTTTTCACCATTTCTTTTGCATTCTTCTCTGCCATTTATTTTTCTCCTTTTTCAACTAATTTCTGATAATATTCATACGTCTGAATCGTTGCCGGGTCGATACTTCCGCCTTTTTTCTTTAAATACGCAAGTGTATCTTTTGTCACCTGATAAATCGCCTTTTCCAAATCGGTAAAAGCAAGTTGACGGATTGTATCCAGATTTTGTGCATGGTTGCGGTACGGCTCAATATAATCCGCGATATAGACGATTTCTTCGAGCTTTGTCATACCCGCATGTCCCGTTGTGTGCCAGTAAATTGCACTGCAAATGGACGCATCTTCGATATGGTACAATTCCTTTGCATAATATGCACCGAGCTTTGCATGGAGCAGATACAGACTATTCTTTTCAAATTCAGTCACTTCTATACCATAGCGGTTACATTCCTCTAACTTGACCGTATCCGGGACACATTTTGCACAGTCGTGCAGAAGCCCTGCAATATAAGCTTTCTGCATATCCACGCCATATCGCATGGCAAGGCACGCACTGGTATCCGCAACGCCTAATGTATGACGGTAGCGCATTTTATCTTCTTTTAAAGCCTTTTTGACCTGTTTGCGTAAATCTTCAATATACGAATTATCCATACTATCCTCATTCCTGAGCGACTTAGTCGCGAAGCTGTGATGAGAAATCCGCGCAGGCGATTTCTCATCTGCAATCAGGGAGATTTGTTTTCGCTCAGAAGCAAATCTCCGTGTGAAAAATAAGCGCATCTGCGTTATTTTTCACATTATCACCATTCCGCAGACATTTTCATGCCATTACTGATATAAATGATGTTCTCTGATATACTTTTCAACCGTTTTAGGAAGCATTCCGTCAACGGATTCTCCTGCCTGAAGCTTCTTTCGGATATCGGTTGAACTATACGGCATATCCGGTGTCTTTAAAAATGCAATTTCCGCCCCATAATTTTTCTCCAGCATCCGCTTTTGTTCTGCCAGTTCCGCCTTTGCGTGTACATCACGGTTCGCCGCCAGTAAAATACAATGCTGCATCACATATTCCGGTTCATGCCATTTCGGCAGATCAAACAGGGAATCCGCACCGATAATAAAATAAATTTTCAGGTCCGGATTTTGTCTGTGCAGAGCCTTTAACGTATCTGATGTATACGTATTTCCTTTCCGCTCAACTTCTAAAAGCGACAGTTCCAGATAGGGATAATCTGCAATGGCTCCGGATACCATTTGACAGCGGTGTGATGCTGCAATCAGTTCCTTTGTACTTTTATGTGCCGGTGTTCCCGACGGCATGACCAGCACCTTTGAAAGTTCAAACTGCCGGTATGCCTGTAGTGCAAGCTGTAAATGTCCGTTATGAAACGGATTAAAAGTCCCACCCATAATACCGATTGCGGATTTCATTATTTTCCTGCCTTTTTCGCCGGTGGAAGTTCGATTCTTTTGTTATCCTTTGATTCCTTATATAATACAATCTTTTTTCCAATAACCTGAACGACCTGTGAACGGGTACGCTCTGCTAAAATCTGTGCCATTTCATTCGGATCGTCCGCACAGTTTTGTAATACATTGATTTTAATCAGTTCCCTTGCATTCAAAGCTTCCTCGATTGCCTTTGTATTTTCCGGTGTCAGGCTGGATTTGCCTAACTGAAAAATCGGATCAATGGTCATTGCTAGTCCCTTTAAATAAGAACGCTGTTTACTTGTCATAATTACTGCCTTTCTGCCACATTTTATGGCGCTGTTTTAATCATAATAGTCAAATTCAAGATATTCGCCGACTCTTACTGTGTCGCCTTCTTCAATTCCCAGTGCTTTTAATTCGTCCAAAATACCGGTCTGGCGAAGGAAACGCTGGAAGAAGCTGAATCCCTTTTCAGATTCCAGATTCGTATAACCTAACATTCTGTCAACACGCGGACCGTATACCAGATACGTACCTGTTTCGTCTTTTTCAACAGAAAATGCCTCATTCGGATTATCCAAAAGCGCTTCCATATCAAATTCACGCTCAAATACAACCGGCTCATCGTCCATTGTATCCAGCAGTCCGCGGACTGCGTAGAGCAGTTCTTTGACACCGCTTCCCGTTACCGCAGAAATCGGATAAACCTTGATTCCTTCCGGTTCAAATGCCGCCTTAATTTCCTCTACCGGATTTTTACCGGTGCCATCATCATAGATAACGTCAATCTTATTTGCCGCAATGACCTGCGGACGTTTTAATAAATCCGGGTTATATGCCTCTAATTCGGCATTAATCGCCTTAATATCCGCAATCGGGTCACGTCCTTCTGTCGATGCCGCATCCACAATGTGAATAATAACTTTGGTACGCTCAATGTGACGTAAAAATTCATGTCCCAGTCCGATACCGTCTGATGCACCTTCAATCAGTCCGGGAATATCGGCAATAACGAATCCCTTTCCGCCGTCTAAATCCACAACACCAAGATTTGGATTTAACGTTGTGAAATGATAATTGGCAATCTTTGGTCGGGCATTGGTTACACGCGAAAGCAGTGTGGATTTACCGACATTCGGGAAACCAACCAGACCTACATCGGCAATTACCTTTAATTCCAGACGCACCCACAACTCCTGTGCATCCTGTCCCGGCTGTGCATATTGCGGAGCCTGCATCGTAGCGGTT
>OGJI01002754.1_pt1 | contig 15091 bp, 12 predicted proteins | sample 1572031 | NCBI WGS metagenome assembly OGJI01 (sample SAMEA2582119, study PRJEB24529) | metagenome | biome: Human gut stool | place: China | collected 2011
ACCCGCGGCCTGCTGAGCTGGAGCTTCGCGGCCCAGAAGATCTACAAGGCCGCCAAAGATGCCGGTTATCACTACGACAAGTCTGCCCCGCAGATCCTGCCGCTGACGCTGGTGGTGGGCCCCATGGGCAGGATCCTGTTCACCCATTCCGGCCGCAGCCAGACCGACCTGCCCGAAGACTGCGCCGCCATCCACGAGGTCGTCCGGGCCGTGGAGGCCGCTACCATTCAGGCCCGCACCGACGCGAACCCCCACTGCTCCGACGAGACCCTTACCCTGCCCGACCTGATGGGCTGGGATGACGGGACCTGACCCAGCAAAAGAGCCACGGCTGCGGCCGTGGCCCTTTTTGTTCGTCTCACTCGATGTCGTCGTCCGTGAACAAGCCCGGAATGCCGCAGACTGCGGCGATGCCGACCACGGTGAAGACGATGCGGGACCAGATGGAGCTGCTGCCACCCAGCAGCCACCCCACAAAATCGAACTGGAACAGCCCGACCAGGCCCCAGTTGATGCCGCCGATGATCATCAAGATCAGGCACACTTTATAAAAGGTCTGCACGAAAAGACCCCCTTTCCTTTGGGAATAGCATTTCCCAGGAAAGAGGGTCTTATTCCGTTTTGCGTTACAGCATCCACTTCGGGGCGGTGACCCGTGCACCGCCCTTGTCGGGCTGGGCCACATAGACCTGCGGCCAACGGGTCTTCAGGGCCGCAGCCGCCGTGCGGGCTTCGGCTTCGCTGGCAAAGATGCCGAACACCGCCGCGCCGCTGCCGGTCATCAGGGCCGTGAGCGCACCGTGTTCGCAGAGCGCAGCCTTGATGGCCTCATTGTCCTTGGCACCGCTGCACTCTTCCAGCGCGTTGCCTGCGGCGGCACAGACGGCGGCCAGATCTTCGGCGCGGATCGCGGCTTCCTGCGCCTCGCAGTCAGGGTGGCGGCTGCTGCCCACCCGGTCATAGGCTGCAAAGGCCTCCGGGGTCGAGACACCGTAGTCCGGCATGACCACCGTGAACCAGCAGTCCGGGCAGGGCGGCAGAGCTTTCATCACATCGCCCACGCCCTGCACCCGGCAGGTGCCGCCCATGAGGGCAAACGGCACATCGGCACCGATTTTGGCACCCAGCGCGCAGAGCTCGCTCATGGACAGATGCGCCCCATACAAAGCATTCAGTCCCACGAGGACGGCGGCGGCATCCGCACTGCCGCCCGCCATACCGGCCCGCACGGGCACGTTCTTATAGATGGTGATGTCCACCCCCGCCAGCAGGCCGGTGTAGCGGAAGAACGCGATGGCCGCCTTGATGGCGGTGTTGCTGTCGTTGGCGGCAACCGGGCTTCCGGGCAGAGAAAGGTTCAGGCCGCTGCTGCGGGCCAGCACCACCTTTTCATACAGGGTGATGGCCTGCATGGTCATGTCGAGGTCGTGGTATCCGTTGGGCAGCGTACCCACCACGTCCAGCGCCAGATTCAGCTTGGCAGGGGCCAGAACGGTCACGCGGTTCAGTTTTGCCATTTTCAACTCTCCTCACTGCGGCATTGCGATGCCGTTTTCCTCCAAAAAGGCGCGGATGCGCTTCATGGCTTCGGTCAGATGCTCCACCGAGTACGCATACGACACGCGGCAGTACCCCTCGCCGGAAGCGCCGAAGGCGTCGCCGGGCACCAGCGCCACATGCTTCTGCTCCAGCAGCCGGGTGCAGAACTCCTGGCTGGTCATCCCGGTGGACTTGATGCAGGGGAAGGCGTAGAACGCGCCCCGCGGCTCAAAACAGGTCAGGCCCATGGCGTTGAAGCCCTTCACCACCAGACGGCGGCGCATGTTGTACTCATCCCGCATCCGGTCGATCTCGCCGTCGCAGTCCTTCAGGGCCGTGATGGCGGCATACTGGCTGGTGGTGGGGGCGCTCATGATGGCGCTCTGGTGGATCTTGGTCATGATCTTGATGATGGGAGCCGGGCCGCAGGCATAGCCCAGACGCCAGCCGGTCATCGCATAGCTCTTGGAGAAGCCGTTCACCACGATAGTCCGCTCGGCCATGCCGGGCAGGGTGGCAATGGAGACGTGCGGCCGCAGGCCGTAGTTCAGCTCGGCGTAGATCTCATCCGACAGCACCAGAACGTTCGTATCCCGCAGAACGTCGGCGATGGCTTCGAGGTCTTCCTTCTCCATCACGGCACCGGTGGGGTTGTTCGGGAACGGCATGATGAGCAGCTTGGTCCTGGGGGTGATGGCCGCTTTCAGGGCCTCCGGGCGGAGGCGGAACTCATCCTCCTGGCGGCAGGCCACATGGACCGGCACACCGCCTGACAGGGTGGTGATGGGCTCATAGCAGACGAAGCACGGCTCCGGGATGACGACCTCATCCCCCGGCTGCACCACGGTGCGGATGCACATATCAATGGCCTCACTGCCGCCCACGGTGACCAGCACCTGGCTCAGCGGGTCGTAGTGCAGGTTCATCCGGCGCTCCAGATAGCGGCAGATCTCTGCGCGCAGCTCCTTCAGGCCCGCATTGGCGGTATAGCGGGTGCGGCCGTGTTCCAGGCTCTCGATGCCGGCCTCGCGCACGGCCCAGGGCGTTTTGAAATCCGGTTCGCCGACGCCCAGGCTGATGCACTCCGGCATGTCGGCGGCAAGGTCGAAGAATTTGCGGATGCCGGAGGGGCGCATGGCCGTAGCGGCAGGCGCGATCAGTTTATCGTAATCCATCACAGCACGGTGCACTCTCTTTCATCGATTTCTTCGTCCTGATACAGACGGCCCTCTTTTTTGTAGGTGCGGAGCACGAAATGGGTGGCCGTGGACAGCACATCGTCCAGCGGCGACAGCCGCTTTGCCACAAAGAGGGCGATCTCCTGGAAGGTCTGGCCCTTGATGACCAGCTGCAGGTCGTAGCCGCCGCTCATCAGCAGCACGCTCTCCACCTCGTCAAAGGCGGCGATGGTGGCTGCGATCTCGTCAAAGCCGCGGCTCTTCTTGGGGCTGACGTTCAGTTCGATGACGGCCTCCACCCGGTTCACCCCGGCTTTTTCCCAGTCCACAAGGGTCTTGTAGCCCTTGATGATGCCCTGCGCACGGGCCAGGTCGATCATCGCCGCCACCTCAGCGGGGGATTTATTCAGCATCGTGGCAATGTCCTCGATCGGCAGCCGCGCGTTGTCTTCCAGAAGTTTCAAAAGCTGTTCCATCGTCGTTACTCCTTTGTATCCGCGGCGTACCGCGTCGATTTGTATCTTTCAGTATAGCACAAGCGCGCCGTATTTGCATCTTGTTTTTTGGATAGACCGTCTTTTCCGCTCAGTTCTTGTTCTTTTTTCCAAAAAGTGTGTTCAAAAACCGGTAAATCTGCTATACTGGAAGGGAAGTCTTGCCCTCTCAGGCTCTTCGCGCCAGCTCTCCCAGAGGGAGAGCCCTTGGCAGGCCGGGCAGGTCGGTGTGATCGCCTTGCGGCTCCCGCACAGCCGGGCCCTGTCCTCATTGGCAGCATCTGCCGACTTGACGCGCAAGGCAAGCTTCTGCTGACCGTTGCAGCGGAGCCCGGCAGCCTGTGCAAAATGAGGCTTCTTCATCCAGCACATCCAAAACCGACACGCCAGCGGCTCCCCCTTTGGGGGAGCTGTCAAACCCTATGGGTTTGACTGAGAGGGTTTTCCATCAACTATTGGGGGTAAGGAATATGAAAGCATTCATCACGGTCATCGGCCACGACACCGTCGGCGTCGTCGCAAAAGTTGCTGCCCTGTGCAGTGAGCTCAACATCAACATCGAAGACGTGACCCAGAGCATCCTGCAGGGCATGTTCGCCATGATCATGCTGGTGGACATCAGCCATTGCAGCGTCAGCCACGAGGAACTGCACAACCGCACAGACGCCCTGGCCAAGGAGATGGGGATGCAGATCAACGTCACCCGTCAGGAAGTGTTCGACGCGATGCACACGATCTAACCTCTCCGTCATCGCTGACGCGATGCCACCTCCCCTATTGAGGGGAGGCCTTGGCAAGCCGGTTTTGAACGTGCTAACCGCCTGCGGCTCCAAAGCAGCCGGGCTTCGCGTTTTTGTCAGCGACAGAGGAATCTAAGAGAGAAGGGAATCTATTATGAGCATGATGAATACCGGTGACATCCTCGAAACCATCGAGATGTTCACCCAGGACAATCTGGACGTGCGGACCGTGACCATGGGCATCAGCCTGCTGGACTGCATCGACCCGGACCCGAAAAAGGCCTGTGAGAAGGTCTACAACAAGATCGTGACCAAGGCGGCCAATCTGGTGCCTGCCGTGGAGCACATCAGCGCCGAATACGGCATCCCCATCATCAACAAGCGCATCAGCGTGACGCCCATCGCCATGCTGCTGGGTGCCTGCCCGGATGCCGACCCGGTGGACTTTGCCAAAGCACTGGACGCCGCCGGCAAGAAGGTGGGCGTCAACTTTGTGGGCGGCTACACGGCCCTTGTGCACAAGGGCTTTTCGGCGGGCGACCTCCGGCTCATCGAGTCCATCCCCCGCGCACTGGCGGAGACCGACATCGTGTGCAGCTCGGTGAACATCGGTGCTACCAAGGCGGGCCTGAACATGGACGCCATCAAGCGGATGGGCGAAGCCGTCAAAAAGGCCAGCGAGCTGACGGCAGACCGCCAGTGCATCGGCGCGGCCAAGCTGGTCGTCTTCTGCAATGCGCCGGAGGACAACCCCTTCATGGCCGGTGCGTTCCACGGCCCCGGCGAGCCTGACTGCGAGATCCACGTCGGTGTCTCCGGCCCCGGTGCAGTGCGCGCCGCGCTGGCCAAACTGCCCAAGGATGCCCCCATCGACGAGGTGGCCGAGCTGGTCAAGCGCACGGCGTTCAAGATCACCCGTGTGGGCCAGCTGGTGGCAAACCTCGCCTCCAAGGCGCTGGGCGTACCCGCCGGCATCATCGACCTGTCGCTGGCCCCCACCCCGGCCGTGGGCGACAGCGTGGCCAACATCCTCGAAGAGATGGGCCTTGAGACCTGCGGCTGCTGCGGCACCACAGCCTGCCTGGCCCTGCTGAACGATGCCGTCAAGAAGGGCGGCGTCATGGCCTCCAACCACGTGGGAGGCCTGTCCGGTGCCTTCATCCCCGTCAGCGAGGACGACGGCATGATCCACGCAGCGGAGTGCGGCTGCCTGACCATCGAAAAGCTCGAAGCTATGACCGCCGTCTGCTCGGTGGGCATCGACATGGTCATCATCCCCGGCGACACCACCCCTGCCGTCATCAGCGCCCTCATCGCCGACGAAGCCGCCATCGGCATGGTCAACAGCAAGACCACCGCCGTCCGCGTCATCCCGGCCATCGGCCGCAAGGCAGGCGAGATCCTGGACTTCGGCGGTCTGCTGGGCTATGGCCCCATCATGCCGGTCAACCAGCGCGACCCGTCGGTCTTCATCAACCGCGGCGGCCGCCTGCCCGCCCCGATGCAGTCGCTGAAAAACTAAGAATAAAATCACTTCCACAGACCCAGACTCTGGATAGTATTTCCAGAGAAAGGGTCTGTTTTTTATGTACAGCCGCATTTTATCCCGCCGCCAGATGACGGTCTGGTGCATCACACTCAGCGGTGCGCTCGCGCTCTGCATCGGCCTGCAGGGCCTGCTGGGCTGGGGCCGCACCCAGCTCGACACCGGAGCCGCGCTTGCCGCCGACACTCTGCGGCTCCACATCCGCGCTGCCAGCGACACCACCGCCGACCAGACCGACAAGCTGGCCGTGCGGGACGCCGTGCTCGCGTATCTGGACACGGCCTGCCCGGCGGCAGACCAGCCCGCCGCCCTCCGCTGGGCTGCGGCCCATCTGTCTGAGCTGCAGCGGGTCGCCCGCACCGTGCTGGCCGGGCGGGGCAGTTTTGCACCGGTGCGGGTCTATCTGGTGGAAATGTACTTCGGCACCACCCGCTACTCTGCCTCGGCCCTGCCCGCCGGGCGGTATCAGGCCCTGCGCATCGACATCGGCGCAGCCCCCTATGGCCGGAACTGGTGGTGTGTGCTCTACCCCGGCCTCTGCCGCACCGCCTGCGGCGGCTATGCCGCCCCCGCCGAGAACGACCTCGTCTGCGGGCGGTATCTCCTGCGGTTCAAATGCGTGGAGTGGTGGCAGAAGCACACCGCCCGCCGGGAAGATGTCATCCTGCTGGGATGACCTCTCCGTCCCCGCATCCGCGATGCCGCCTCTCCCGGCAGGAGAGGCCCTGGCCGTCGGGTATTGCCTGCTGGATCCGACAAAGGTTCCCACGAACACTTCCACCTTCCGCCGCATAAGCTCCTGGTGGAAGGAGTGTGAGTTTGACCATGGCAATTCCGGCCTATTATTCCCTCATCCAGCGTGGCTCTACCGGCCCCGATGTAGCACTGGTGCAGACCTGGCTCAACGGCCTGCGCGACACCTGCACCTGGTACCACGAGCTGACCACAGACGGGCGGTTCGGCATCAAGAGCGTGAACGCGGTGAAGGAGTTTCAGCTCAAAAACGACATGAATGTGGACGGCAAGGTGGGCGCGAACACCTGGAACGTGCTCTACACCAAGTACACCGCCAAACACGGCCTGAAGGTCCCCTACCCCGGCATCGTGCTGCGGCAGGGCAGTTCCGGCGGCACGGTCCGGCTGGTGCAGCAGAAGCTGAACGCGCTGGGTGAAAAGCTCTCCACAGACGGCAAATACGGTGCTTCCACCGCAGCCGCCGTGGAGCGCTACCAGCGCCGCAACGGCCTCACTGCCGACGGCGCAGTCGGCAAAGCTACCTGGGAGAAGATGTTCTGACGACGACCCACCCTCTCCGTCTGCTTCGCAGACAGCTCCCCCGAAGGGGGAGCCACTGGCGAGACGGTTTTGGGCGTACTGGATGAGCAAAGTTTCTTGAAACCATAAAATGGAGTGCTCCGTTGTTTCGTTCGACTGCATCTACCCAAACGCTCTTTGTCAGAGCGCAGTACAGATGTTGTTGGCCCTGACAGCGGAGCGCTTCCGTTTACGACACAAAATACGTTCAGCGTCCAGCAGGGGCTGCCCGGCATGCCAATGGCTCGCCCTTCGGGAGAGCTGGCAAACCCGCAGGGTTTGACTGAGAGGGTAAGGCCGTTTATAATAAGAGCATCCCCAACTGAAAGGCGGTGCTCCCATGCGTTTTCTTCACCTCTCCGACCTGCACCTCGGCAAGCGGGTCTGCGAGTTCTCCATGCTGGACGACCAGCGGTATATTCTGGAGGAGATCTTGTCGCTCCTCGACACCCACCCCGTGGATGCTGTTCTGTTGGCGGGCGACCTCTACGACAAACCCGTGCCCCCTGCCGAAGCCGTCCGTCTGCTGGACTGGTTCCTCACCGAACTGGCCGACCGGAAGCTGCCGGTCTTCGCCATCAGCGGCAACCACGACTCCGCCGAGCGGGTCGCGTTCGGTGCCCATCTGCTGGCGGGGAGCCAGGTCTACGTCAGCCCGGTGTTCGAAGGGGCCCCGGCCCCCATTCCCCTCACCGACGCATACGGCCCGGTGGATATTTACTTACTGCCCTTTCTGAAACCCGCCATGGTGCGCCACATCTACCCGGACGAGCCCATCGAAAGCTACAGCGACGCCCTGAGCTGTGTGCTGCGCCGCTGCGCCCCCGACCCGGCCCGCCGCAGCGTGCTGGTGGCCCACCAGTTCGTGGCCGGTGCCGCCGCCTGCGAGAGCGAGGAGCCATCGGTGGGCGGGCTGGACTGTGTGGATGCCGCCCTCTTTGACGGCTTCGACTATGTGGCCCTCGGCCACCTGCACAGCCCCCAGAAGGTGGGCCGCGATACCCTGCGCTACTGCGGCACCCCGCTGAAGTATTCCTTCTCGGAGGCACACCAGCACAAGAGCGCAACGTTTGTGGAGCTGGGGCCGAAGGGAGAGGTCACGCTTTCCACCGCGCCGCTGACCCCGAAGCACGACCTGCGGGAGCTGCGCGGCAGCTACATGGAGCTGACCGACCGCCGCAGCTATGCGGGCACGGCCACCGACGACTATCTGCACATCACCCTGACCGACGAGCAGGATGTGCCCGATGCGCTGGCCCGGCTGCGGGTCATTTACCCGAACTTGATGCGGTTGGACTACGACAACCTCCGCACCCGCACCCAGGCCGACCTCGACGCCCCGGCCCAGACCGAGCAGAAAACGCCGCTGGAACACTTTGCGGCCTTTTACGCGCTGCAAAACAATCAGCCCCTGAGCGCCGAGCAGGCTGCGTTCTGCCAGCAGCTCATTGAAACGCTCTGGAAGGAGGAGGACGCATGAGACCCCTGAAGCTGACCCTCTCGGCCTTCGGGCCATACGCCAGCGCCGTCACGCTGGAGCTGGAGCGCCTGGGCAAAGGCGGCCTGTATCTCGTCACCGGTGACACTGGCGCAGGCAAGACCACCCTTTTCGACGCCATCACCTATGCCCTGTACGACCATTCCAGCGGCGGTGTGCGGGACGGTGCCATGCTGCGCAGCAAGTACGCCGACCCCGGCACCCCCACCTTTGTCGAGCTGGAATTTGAGGTGCGCGGCCAGCGGTACACCGTCCGCCGCAACCCGGACTACCTCCGCCCCAAAGCGCGGGGCGAGGGCACGACCACCGAAAAGGCAGACGCCGTCCTCACCTACCCGGACGGCCGCCCGCCCGTGACCCGGTCGAAGGATGTCACCGCCGCCGTCACCGCCCTCATCGGGCTGGACTACGACCAGTTCTGCCAGATCGCCATGATCGCGCAGGGGCAGTTCACCCGCCTGCTCAACGCCACGACCGAGGAGCGGAGCAAGATCTTCCGCAAACTGTTCCGCACCCAGCGCTACCAGAAATTGCAGGACGCGCTGCAAGAGGAGAACGCCCGCCTCACGGCCCAGCGCACGGCCCAGAACGTCCAGCTGGACGCGGTGCTCTCCGGCATCCGCTACCCGGAGACCGACCCCGACGCCGAAGCGCTGGGCGGGCTTTCGGCGCAGCGCCCCGCCGAGGAAGTCACCGCCCTGCTGGACGGGCTCCTCACCCGGCAGGAAGCGGAACTCTCCGCTGCTGCCGCCGCCCACACCGCCGCGCAGGCGCAGCTGGACGCGCTGCAGCAGACGCTGGGCCGGGCCGAGCAGGCCGAAGCCCTCCGCCGCCAGCGGGTCGAAAAGCAGGCCGAGCTTGCCGCCCTGCTCCCCCGCCGGGACGCAGCCCGCGCCGATGCGGCCCGCCATGCAGGCGATGCTGCCGCACTGGACGCTCTGACCGCCCAGCTGGAGCGGGCCAGAGCGGGCCTTGACGCCTGCGACGCGCTGGACAAGCTCTGCCGCGCACAGACCGCCGCCCGCAGCGAGGCCGACCTCGAACAGGCCAAAGCCCGCAAGGCGCGGGCCCAGCTGACCGCACTGGATGCAGAACTCGCCGCGCTGGACGCCGAAGCGGCCGCCCTCGGCGACCCGGAGACCCGAAATGTGGCCCTGACCGCTCAGGCCGAGCAGCTTGCCCGCCGGGAGACCGCCCTCACCGCGCTGGCCCAGAGCCTGACCGAAGACCAGCGCCGCACCCACGCAGCCCGACAGGCACAGGACGCCTACCGCACCGCAGCCGCCGCGCAGGAAGCCGCCCACGCGGAGCGGGACGCCTGCGAGCGGGCCTTTCTGGACGCACAGGCCGGACTTCTGGCGCAGGATCTTGCCGAAGGCACCCCCTGCCCCGTCTGCGGCAGTGTCCACCACCCGGCCAAAGCAGCGCTGCCTCACACCGCCCCCACCCAGGCGCAGGTGACCGCTGCCAAGCAGGCGGCCGAAGCAGCAGACCACGAAGCGCAGGACCGCGCGGCCGCAGCCCGCGAAGCCCTCGCCGCCCAGCGGGAGGGCAAAGCCACCCTCCGCCGGGACGCCGAAAGCCTTCTGCCCGAACGCTTCACCTCGCCGGAGGGGCCGGTCGCTCTGACCGTGGCCCTGCTGAAAACGGCCCTTGCCGAGGAGACTGCCGCGCTCCAGACCGCACAGGCCGAGAACCGCGCAGCCCGGCAAAAGGCCGCCGCCGACTGTGCCCGCCGCACCCGGCTGGATACCACCCGCAAGACCAAAACGGCCCAGCGCACTGCGCTGGAAGCAGCAGCGGCCTCTGCCGAACAGACTGCCGCCGCCCGCGAAGCCACGGCTGCGGCGCTGGAACAGCAGATCACCGAAGCCCGGCAGAGCGCACCGGCCAGCCGCGCCGAGGCCCAGCAGACGGTCGCCGACCTGACGGCCCAGCGCACTGCCCTGCGCACCGGCATGGAGCAGGCTGAAGCCGCCCGCCGCGCTGCGGAAAACGCCGTTGCTGCCGCCGAAGCTGCCGTGCAGGCCCTGCAAGACCAGCAGGCCTCGGAGACCGGGGCCGCAGACCTCGATGCTTTGCGCACCCGGCTCGCCGCGCTGCAAACGGCCCGCCAGCAGGCCGCCGAGCAGGAAAAAGCCCTGACGGCCCAGCTCGTGCCCAACCGCCGCGCCGCCGCCGACTACCGCCGCCTGGCCGCGGCCCGGCAGGTGCTGGAGACCCGCTGGCAGTGGGTCAACGCGCTGGCCTCCACAGCGGGCGGCACCCTGAGCAGCAAGCAGAAGATCAAACTGGAAGCCTACATCCAGATGCACTATCTCGACCGCATCCTCGTCCACGCCAACACCCGCCTGATGCAGATGACCGCCGGGCAGTACGAGCTGGAGCGGGTCGGGGCCGAGAACCAGCGCAGCCAGTCCGGCCTGGACCTCGGCGTCATCGACCACTACAACGGCACCCGCCGTAGTGTGAAGACCCTTTCCGGCGGCGAGAGCTTCAAGGCCTCGCTGGCGCTGGCGCTGGGCCTTTCGGACGAAGTCCAGAGCACGGCCGGCGGCATCCGGCTGGATACCCTCTTCCTCGACGAGGGCTTCGGCTCCCTCGACGACGAAAGTCTGGAACAGGCCATCCGGGTCCTCTCCGGCCTGACCGAAGGCGACCGGCTCGTGGGCATCATCTCCCACGTCGCCGCCCTCAAAGACCGCATCGACCATCAGGTCCTCGTCAAAAAGGCCCGCAGCGGGGGGAGCACGGTGGAGCTGATCGTGTAAACATGTCCGTTTTTCAGCCCGCTGTTCCGGCCCTGCCGATAAAAAAATCTCCGCGCAGCTGCGCGGAGATTTTTTGCCTTCTTATTGTTCTTCCTGTCCTTCGCTCGTATAGAGCATCATCAGGTGGTTGGCCGAAGCTTCCAGCTGCTCTTTGGCCTGCCGGAGGTTCGCTTCCTCGGTCTCGTTCATCTTTTCGGGTTTGTCCTTCCGCAGGCAGCGGCGGAGGTTGGCCACATCGGCCTTGATGCGATTTTTCTCGTCCTTGTCCAGCTCCTTTTTGCACTTGGACAGGGCCTCATCCACCTTGTAGGCCAGCACTTCGGCCTGATTATGAAGTTCCAGCCGCTCTTTCCGGCGGCTGTCCTCGGCCTCATACGCGGCGGCATCCGCCATGGCGCGCTGGATCTCGTGTTCCGACAGATTCGTGCTGCCGGTGATGGTGATGTTCTGCTCCCGTCCGGTGCCGAGGTCTTTGGCGGAGACCTTCACGACGCCATTGACGTCGATGTCAAAGGTCACTTCGATCTGCGGTTTGGACGAGAAGCTGGCACGGATGCCGTTCAGCTTGAACTTGCCCAGGCTCTTGTTGTCCCGCGCAAAGTGGCGCTCTCCCTGCAGGACGTTGATCTCCACGCTGGTCTGCATCGGGCGCGCCGTCGTGAAGATCTGGCTCTTCCGGGTGGGGATCATGCTGTTGCGGGTGATGAGCGGGGTCGCCACGCCGCCCAGCGTCTCAATGGACAAGGTCAGCGGGGTGACATCCATCAGCACAAGGCCCTGCGCAGCGGCACCGGAAGCACCGGCCAGCTTGCCGCCGCCCTGCAGCAGAGCGCCCTGGACCGCTGCGCCCATGGCGACACATTCGTCCGGGTTCAGGCTGTGGCTGGGCTCGCAGCCCAGCAGCTCTTTGACCTGACGTTCTACGGCCGGCATCCGGGTGCTGCCGCCCACCAGAAGCACCTTGCCCAGCTGGCTGGCGGCGATGCCTGCATCCCGCAGGGCATTCTGCACCGGCTGCACGGTGCGGGCCAGCAGGTCGCCGGTCATCATCTCGAACTGCGGGCGGGTGAGCGTCAGGTCCAGATGGTGGGGTCCGTCTTTGCCCACCGCAATGAAGGGCAGGTTCAGCTGTGCGCTCAACGCGCTGGACAGCTCCTTCTTGGCCTTTTCGGCCTCCTCTTTCAGCCGGCCCATGGCGGCGGGGTCGCGGCTCAGGTCGATGCGGTCGGATTTCTTGAACTCCGCCACCGCATACTCCACGATCCGCTCATCGAAATCATCGCCGCCCAGATGGGTATCGCCGCCGGTAGCCAGCACCGTGAAGGTGCCATCCTCGATCTCGATGATGGAGACATCGAAGGTGCCGCCGCCCAGGTCATAGACCAAAATCTTCTGCGGCGCTTCGTTGTCCAGGCCGTAGGCCACCGCAGCAGCCGTAGGCTCGTTGATGATGCGCAGAACGTTCAGCCCCGCGATGCGGCCTGCATCCTGCGTGGCCTTGCGCTGGCTGTCGTCAAAGTAGGCGGGCACCGTGATGACGGCCTCGGTCACCGGCTCGCCGAGGTAGCTCTCAGCGTCGCGGCGGATCTTCGTCAGAATCATGGCGCTGATCTCCTGCGGGGTCAGGTCTTTGCCGTCGATGTGGACCCGGTGGTCGGAACCCATGTAGCGCTTGATGCTGGAGATCGTGCGGCCGGAGTTGGTCGCGATCTGGCGCTTGGCCGCACCGCCCACAAGACGCTCGCCGTCTCTGGTAAAGGCGACCACGCTGGGGGTGGTGCGTTCGCCCTCGGCATTGGCGATGACCACGGGCTTGCCGCCCTCGACCACTGCCACACAGGAGTTGGTCGTTCCAAGGTCGATTCCGATCACGTTGCTCATAGTGCTTGTCCTCTTTTCTTGCGGCACAGATGTTTTTCCAGAATCATCTTACCGATTTCCTATGACGATTTCATAGAACAAATGTAAAGAATTTGTGTTCCTGCCGATCTCATCGGTTCTCCAGCCCTTCGTTCATCAGCTCCGCCACGGTCTTCCGGGTCTCGTCCAGCCAGATCTCCGCGTCCGGTGCCCCCTCTTCCAGCTGGATGCAGAAGCCCTGCTCGGCCTCCGCCAGCTCCATCAGCGCCTTTTTGCGGGAGACATACCGCGTTTCGCACTGGGCGATGCGGAGCCGGATCTGCGGCGTATAGGAGACATCCGGCATCCCGCGGGCGGCACTCTGGGCGCGGCGGTAGTATTGCAGCGCGGCGGCGGCTTCCTGCCCGGAGGCCGCTGCGTCATCGCCAAGGGCGATCATGGCCTGCACTTCCCCGGCCTTGGCGGCTTTTTTCCACATCCGCCGGGCCTGTACCTTGCTGCGCCGGGCACCCCGGCCCTGATACAGGCAGTCGCCCAACAGCGCCAGCGCTTCGGCGCTGCCCGCCTCGGCGGCTTTTTCATAGTGCTGCACCGCCTCGGCCCAGCTGCCCTGCCGCGCGGCATCGTAGCCCGCATCCAGTTCTTCCAGACCGGGGCCTTCGCTGCCCCGCTCCGACTTGAGCAGCCCGTTCAGGATGGAGCCATCCAGCGTAGCGGAATTGGTCCACGGGTCGATGACCACACCGTCGATGCCGTCGGTGTTCAGGGCATATTCCATGGCCTCCCGCATCCCGCGCTCGGCCATGGGCCGGCTGGCCGTGGCGCGCTCGGCTTCCGCCGTCTTCACCGACGTGAACAGGGGCAGGTAGCTGCGCTCCTTCCGGGTGTGGAGCAGCCAGGGGTCCAGCCCTTCTGCCTTTTCCGCCGGGATGGGCATGGAAGCCCATGGGGCCGGGCCGCTCTGCGGGTCGGCTGCGGCATCCAGCGGCACCAGCACCCGCGTTTTCAGCTCCAGTGCATAGTTCAGGGCGTTCATCAGGTTCCAGAAATGCGTCTCGTTCTGCTCCCGGTAGAGCTGCTCCACGGCCTGCTCCACCACCGGGCAGCCCGTGCCCGCCGGGCTGTATTGGGGGGCGGCCTTTTTCTTCCGGCTGCCCACCGGGCGGAACCGCCGTGCGCTTTTCTCGTATGCCATTTGCATCACCCTTCTTTTTCCATCCGTCATAATAATTTATTATAGCAGGATTTCCCAAGTTTCACAATGGGGAAGACGCACCGCATTTTTCCGCAAAACAATAGCATTCCGACCACGGTTGTATTATAATATGCGATGGGAAAGTTTCCCCCGATTTACATTTCAGAAATTTACATTTCAGAAAAGGAGTCTTTCGCCTTGAACAAAATGCTTACCCACCTGAACGGCTACAAGCGCGAGGCCGTCCTCGCGCCGCTGTTCAAGATGCTGGAAGCCACGTTCGACCTGTTTGTCCCTCTGGTCATGGCAGACATCGTCAACGTCGGCATTGCGGCGCACGACCTGCAGTATATCCTTGTGCGGTGCGGCATCCTGCTACTGCTCGCCGTCATCGGCCTGACCTGCAGCCTGACGGCCCAGTATTTCTCCGCCAAAGCCGCTGTGGGCTACTCCACCTCGCTGCGCCATGCGCTGTTTGAGCACATCCAGAAGCTCGGCTTCACCGAGATGGACACGCTGGGCACCAGCACCCTCATCACCCGCATGACCAGCGACATCAATCAGGTGCAGAGCGGCCTGAACCTCTTCCTCCGCCTGTTCCTGCGCAGCCCGTTCGTGGTGGTCGGTGCCATGGTCATGGCCTTCACGGTCAATGCGCGGGCCGCATGGATCTTCGTGGTGGCCATCCCGCTGCTGTCCATCGTGGTCTTCGGCGTCATGGTCCTGACCAACCCGCTGTATAAGACCGCCCAGACCCGTCTGGACCGGGTGCTGGGCCTGACCCGCGAGAACCTGACCGGCGTTCGCGTCGTCCGCGCCTTTGACAAGGAGAAGAGCGAGATCGACCGCTTCGAGTCTGCCAACGACCTGCTGACCAAAATGCAGCTCCACGTCGGCCATCTCTCCTCCCTGATGAGCCCGCTGACCTACGTGATCATCAACCTGGCCATCGTGGC
>OGJI01002770.1_pt1 | contig 14999 bp, 8 predicted proteins | sample 1572031 | NCBI WGS metagenome assembly OGJI01 (sample SAMEA2582119, study PRJEB24529) | metagenome | biome: Human gut stool | place: China | collected 2011
CTCTGACATCTTATCGTCCAGCATCTTTCTGCTATATTTCATAACCAGAATCAAACAAAAACACTGAATGAGAATTATTATCTAAACTCATTATGTACACTCACTTATTGCTTATTTCGACCGTCCAAATTTCAAGAGCATATTGTTCTTTTTTCTATTATAATATATTTATTGTATCAGAACAAGTGTTTTTGCGATTTTTTATGAATTTGAGCAGACATGCTCGAATGTGCATCACCTATAGGACACCACTGAAAAAGTGGTCGTAAAATCATATATCTGATATAATTAAGGTATCATAATTGTCGGAGGTTGAAATGTTATCATCCCAACTTAAACTTAGCCTTAGTTATTATTCAGATTTATATGACATGATTGTTCCAAAAGATCATATTCTAAGAAAAATCAGGGAATTGGTCGATTTTTCTTTTATATATGATGAATTAAAAAATAAATATTGCCTTGATAATGGACGTAATGCAAAAAACCCCTATATTGCTATTTAAATATCTGCTTTTAAAATATCTTTATAACCTTTCTGATAATGGTGTTGTTGAAAGATCACGATATGATATGTCTTTTAAATATTTTCTGGAATTAACGCCAGAAGAAGAGGTTATCCATCCTAGTCTTTTAACCAAATTCAGAAAGCAGCGTTTAAAAGATGAAAATATACTTGATCTGCTCATAAATAAAAGTGTAGAACTTGCCATAAATCAAGGTGTTTTAAAAAGCAATACTATAATTGTTGACTCAACTCATACAGAAGCCCGTTATCATAAAACTACTCAGAGAGAAATGTTGCAAAAAGCCTCTACTTCTTTAAAAGCAGCTTTAAAAGATTCTGATAAAGACATTTATCTGCCAGGTGAACCTGAAAAACGAGCTTCTTTAGATGAGTATAATGAATACTGTCATGAATTATTAAACACAGTTCAGGAAAGTCCGTATTCAGAACTGCCAACGATTAAAGAAGAATCTTCTATGTTATCCGAAATTTTGGATAATCAGATTGATTGTTATGATCAATCCATTGACCCGGATGCCCGGATTGGCCATAAAACGGTCAATTCTTCTTTTTACGGATACAAAACTCATTTGGCCATGACAGATGAACGGATTATCACAGCAGCAACAATCACATCCGGCGAAGCATTTGATGGTCAGGAACTTCCAGTACTGGTTCAAAAAAGTAAAGCAGCAGGTGCAACCGTTAATGAAGTAATAGCAGATACCGCATATTCCACACTGGAAAATTTAAAAGATGCACAAAGCAATGACTATAAATTAATTTCAAAGCTTAACCCGAGCATCATAAAAGGGACTCGTTCAGAGGACGGCTTTATCTTTAATAAAGATGCGGATACCATGCAGTGCCCAGCGGGGCATTTGGCTATAAAATATCGAATTGACAAACGTAGTAATCAGAAAAAGAATACACGTATCAAATATTTTTTCGATATTAATAAATGCCATGTCTGTCCTTATCGTAATGGCAGCTATAAAGAAAATGCAAAAACCAAAACGTATAGTATCACTATTAAATCGGATTATCATAAAAATCAAGAAGCGTTTCAAAAAACACAATATTTCAAGGAACGTTTCAAAACCCGCTATATGATAGAGGCAAAAAATAGTGAATTAAAAAATATACACGGATATAGTCGTTGTGATGCTGCTGGACTATCAAACATGCAACTTCAAGGAGCAGTATCAATATTTGCAGTCAATTTAAAACGAATTTTAAAACTAAAGGGAGAAGTCTGCCCAAATGAGGAAAAATAGGAAAATTCATCTCTCAAAAGGGTAGATTTTGCATCCCTCAAAACACTATTTTAGCAATATTTTATTATCAAGGAACATTTTTGCACATATTTGACGCCCTGTGATACTAAACTTACCACTTTTTCAGTGGCGTCCCTATAGAGGTGAGGGAATTCTTGCTACGGTTGTTAAACTCTAACTTTCATAAAGTGTAACATATTGTTATTGAATTCGTCTATCAAAATTTCTTTACATTCCACAATGTTTCTATTAATACCAAAGTCGATTCCTGCAAACCCGTAGTTCTTCATTGGAGCAAAAATAGAGATTGCCAGTTATTTAACCACTGACAATCTCTTTTTTTATTTTATCAATCAGATCACTCTGAAATCTCGACAACTATTCATATGACAGAATGTCACTATTTAGCAGTTCAACAAGAGAAATCTTTCATCCAATCGGCTCGAAGTCTACAGCTCCATGTTTACACAATGGGCAGATATAATCTTCCGGAAGTTCGTCGCCTTCGTAGATATATCCGCAGACTTTACATACAAATCCTTTCTTACCTTCTGTTTCCGGCTTCGGTTTTACATTTTTCTGATAATAGGTGTAGCTCATTGTCTCCTGGTCACTTACCACGCGGGCTTCTGTCACACTGCAGATGAACATTCCGTGAGTTCCCAGATCTACATACTGCTCTACTTTCAGGGACATAAATGCGTTGATATATTTGTCCAGGAATATCAGTCCGTTATCAGAACGATTCACCTTCTGTCCCGCAAATTTATCCACGCTTCTTCCACTCTGGAAACCAAACTGTTCAAATACAGAGAACGGAGCTTCTACAGAGAGACAGTTTACATTCATCACCCCTGTCTGCTTGATAACATGGTGAGAATAATTTGTCTTATTGATATTAACTGCAACGCGGAACGGAGAGTCTGTCAGCTGTGTAACTGTATTAACGATCAGTCCGTTATCCTTTTTACCGTCATTTGATGTCACTACATAGAGACCATAACCAATGCGGAATAATGCTGTCATGTCATTTTTATTTGCCAGTTCATCATTCTTTGCAATATATTCCTTACAAAGCTCGGAAGCCATTGCTTCCATCTGATCTCTGTTTTCCTGATTGACTGCGGACATAATCTTCACTGTAGTGTCCAGCCAGTTAATCTTCTTACATTCAGAAAGCATATTTTTCATTACTTTTGCTGCCAGAGGTGCCCAGGAACCGTTTTCAATAAGACCTACCGTACGGTTCTGGAAATTATGCTCTGCCAGACGGGTAATAAAGTCATTCATAAATGGATAGATTCCCGCATTATAAGTAGTAGTTGCCAGTACCAGCTTACTATAACGGAATGCATCACTGAGTGCCTGAGACATATCGTCTCTTGCCAGATCATAAACAACTACCTTCGGACATCCCTTGCTCTTTAATTTCTCTACAAACTGATTAACTGCTTCTTTGGTATGTCCATATACAGAAGTATATGCAACTACGATTCCTTCTTCCTCCGGTGTGTAAGAGGACCAGGTATCATAAAGACTGATATAATGTCCCAGATTTTCTGTAAGTACCGGACCATGTAACGGACAGATGATCTGGATATCCAGAGTAGCTGCTACTTTCAGAAGTCTCTGTACCTGTGCACCATATTTACCAACAATACCGATAAAGTATCTTCTTGCTTCATCATCCCAGTCTTCTTCCACATCCAGAGCGCCGAACTTACCAAATCCATCTGCTGAAAAAAGAACTTTATCTGTGCTGTCATAAGTCACCATAACCTCTGGCCAGTGTACCATTGGCGCAAATACAAAAGTAAGATTGTGATTTCCCAGACTCAGTGTAGAACCATTCTCTACTTCCAGTTTCTGCCCTTCCAGATCCAGTCCGAAGAAATTTTTGATCATTACAAATGTCTTCGCATTGGCTACTACTGTAGTGCCGGGATATACTTCCAGAAAGTTCGCTACATTTGCTGCATGGTCAGGCTCCATATGCTGAACGATCAGATAGTCCGGCTTACGTCCGCCCAGTGCCTGTTCAAGATTATCCAGCCATTCATGTTTGAAATTGGCATCTACAGTATCCATAACTGCAACCTTGTCATCCAGAATCACATAGGAATTATATGCCATTCCGTTTGGCACTGCATACTGTCCCTCAAACAAATCTACCTGATGGTCATTAACTCCGACATATTTAATGGTATCTGTAATCTTCATATTTCTGCCCTCAATTCTTTCTTTATAGTATATCGTCTGTCCGTTACTATTCAGCAATCTGCTGTCACTCAACGTTAATAAGTTATAGTTGCTATGCATCCTTAATTTGTTTATGTTTTTATATTATACTATTTTAATCCGATTTTCAAGTCCTTTTGGTAATTTTTTTCATAATGTAGTTATAATCTTATACAATGTCTCCACGCTGTACGGCAGTATCCTCTCATCTAATTGAAATTTCGGATGATGCAGAGGATGATTCTCTCCAGGTATCCCCGCAAGAAATACTGTGAAAAGTCCTCTGGTTTCTCTGAAATATCTGTATGCGTTGTCACCGGAAAGAAACAACTCATCTTCTCCTTCCAGAACAAATTTATCTCCGAATACTTCTGCACCCACTACCTTTGCTGTCTCTGTAAGTTCCTCATCATTGGCAAACGCATATACCGGATCTTTTGGAAATTCCATACGGATCTGTGTGCCAGTCTGCTTTTCAATTTCCTGCAGATTTCTCTCCAGCTCGTGCTCAAGTGCCATGTAAGTTTCTTCATGAACTGCGCGTATATTTCCGTTTAATACCACATGGTCTGCAATAATATTCGTATATTCACCGCCATGGATCGTACCCGTACCCACAATATATTTTCCTGCATCCGGATGCTGTTTTCCAAAACTTTCATTCAAATCATGAATGGCACTTATCACTTGAGCAGCTGCATAAATTGCATCAATCCCCTTATCCGCTTCACACCAGTGACTGGATTTTCCATGAACATGAATCTGCATACTGTTGATCATGGAAGATGCCTGTCCCTGATGCACTGCCATTCCAAATGTCATGTCCGCTGCGTAATGAAACATCAGAAATGCATCTGCTTTCGGATTCTCTAATGCTCCGGCCTGAAGCATTCTTTTTGCACCTTCACCAATCTCCTCTGCAGGTTCAAAAAGGAACCGGAGCCTGACTGGAAAATTTTCCTGCATTCTTTGCTCTTCTGCCACAATTTTTGCAAGAATCAGTGCTGCTGCCAGGATCATATCGTGACCGCAGGCATGCATACATCCCTGATTTACTGATGCATATGGTAGATTTGTCTGCTCCTGTATGGGCAATGCATCCATCTCCGCCCTGAGTACAACCAGTTTCTCCCTGTTTCTCAGAGATGAAAGTTCCGCGATCAATCCTGTAGGTTCTATCGGCACAATCTCATATCCCAGTTTCTCCAGATATTTCCGGATATATGCAGACGTCTCCACTTCCTGAAGTGCCAGCTCCGGATGTTGATGAAAGTAATGTCTCAATGTGATTAATTCTTCCGTATATTTTTCTATATTCATCTGTTTTCCAACCTTTGTTCTCAGGGATTACCATTTTCATCTTCCGACATACTCAAAACCGCATTCGGACGTTCCAGGCAGAACTTCTGTATCTCTTCCAGAAATCTCTGACCGTATTTCTTTAACTTATTCTCGCCCACACCGGAAACCTCCAGCATTTCTTCTTCATTTGATGGACATTTGATGCACATATCTATCAGCGTCTTATCACTGAACACGATATATGGAGGCATGGCTTCCTCTTTTGCAATTTCCAGACGAAGTTTCCGCAGGGCTTCAAATAAATCGTAACCTGCTGCCGTAAGCGCATCTGTACTGCGTTTTCTGACAGATTTCTGGGGCTTTTTCTTTTTATCCGGTTCTTTTTCCTCGTAAGTACGCATGATCACGTGAGTATTTTCATCTCTTAGCGGAGAAATATCGCCCAGTTTCAGCACACTGTAACGTTCCTGTGTCTGATAGAGATATCCCATCTCAGTCATCTGGCTGATCAGTGCCCTGAGTTCTGCCTCACTGTGATCATTCAATGCTCCATAAGATTTATACTTATCTGCTCCAAGCTCCCTCAACCGGGCTCTCTTAGCCCCCAGCAGAGTACCAAGCACAATTGTCAGTCCATACCTTCCTCTCGTCTCAGCCACACAGTTCACTACCCACTTCGCCTCTCTGGTCATATCTGTCTCATGGTATTCTCTGTGACAATTTCCACAATTATCACAGGGACCGAATGTCTTTTCACCGAAATACTCCAGAATATAATTTCTCAGACATCCTGTTGTTTTACAATATCCTTCCATGATCTGAAGCCTTCGTATATCCCTCTGACGAATAAGAAATTCATCCTCTTCATCCACATCGGAAAAATCTTTGTTATCCAGAAGCATTCGGTCGATCATAACATCCTGTGCGGAAAACAATAGAATGCACTGGGAATTCTCTCCGTCACGCCCTGCACGTCCTGCCTCCTGATAATAATTCTCCATACTCTGCGGCATATTGTAATGGATCACATACCTCACATTGGATTTATCAATCCCCATTCCAAATGCATTCGTTGCAATAATAACAGGGGTTCTGTCATAAATGAAATCCTCCTGATTCTTTTTTCTGGTTTCATTATTCAGTCCTGCATGATATCTGGTAACAGCAACTCCTTTTTGGAAAAGCAGTTCAAAAAGATTGTCCACATTTTTTCTTGTAGAGCAGTAAATAATCCCGCTCTCTGTTGGATGTCTGTCTATGTAATCCATCACAAAATCGTCTTTTCGCCGGATATTTTCCACGCTGTAATATAAATTCTTTCTGTCAAACCCGGTGATCACTACTTTCGGATCTTCCAGATTTAGAGTGCAGAGAATGTCGTTCTTTACTTCCTCTGTTGCAGTTGCGGTAAAAGCACTGACGATCGGACGACCGGGAAGATTTTTTACAAAGTCTACGATTTTGACATAGCTTGGTCTGAAATCCTGGCCCCACTGTGAAATACAATGTGCCTCATCCACTGTCACCATGGAAATCTCCACCTGTCTGGCAAATTCCAGAAACTCATAATTTTCCAGACGTTCCGGTGCAACATAAATAATTTTGTATCTTCCTCCTGCTGCCAGGTACAACGCCTTGCTAATCTGACTTTCCGACAGTGAAGAATTGATAAATGCGGCATGTATTCCCGCTTCATTCAAAGCCTTTACCTGATCCTGCATCAGTGAGATCAGAGGAGAAATTACAATCGTAATTCCTGACAGCATCAGTGCCGGTACCTGATAACAGATGGATTTTCCAGCTCCTGTCGGCATGATTGCAAGCACATCCCGGTGTTCCAGAATGGACTCCACAACACTCTCCTGCCCTTCTCTGAATGTATCATATCCAAAATAAGTCTTTAAGGTTTGTACTGCCTGTCTGTTCACCTGAAGCCTCCCTCTGCATTTTAATCTATTTTAATTTCTTTTTCAGCTCCTGAATCAGTTCGGAATAGTCTCTGTGCTGCATCTTCGGAAATGCCTTGATGATACGCCCCTGACCGACAACGGTATGATTGGTAATAGAACTGGACAGTTCCTCAAACTGAGCCTGAAGCTCCGCTCTTTTTATACGAAGCATTTCGATAGATTTTTCTCGCTGTGCGGCAGTTGCATCACGCAGTTCTGCTGCTGCAAGAGTTGCCTGAACCTTTCCTTCTCCCACTTTCTGTGCTGTGCCAATCGTAGTCGTAGCCAGTGTATCACTCAGTTTATCACTTACAATTCTCAAATCTGAGCGAACCTTATCCAGTCTGGTAAGCTTTTTATTCAGTCCCTGGATCACTGCTACCGTCACAATAAAATCTGTCAGATACACAGCATACAAAACTGCTATCACAATCCACTCCCAGGTTGCAGGTGTATGTAACGCATGTGCCTCTACATACTTCTGGAAAACTTTTACTACCATAACGATAGCCAGTCCCCAGATCAGAGAAAACTCCAGGCAAATGTAGCCATGAAAATTAAAGGGTTTATCTGAATAATCCCACCATCTTGCGTGGAAACACACATCCAGCAGCCAGCCTGCAACCAGCTCCACCGCAGTTGCCAGAACAATTCCAAACACAAAAATCATTCCATCACTCATCTGACGCCCGCTGCCCTGAATTGTATTGAGCAAAGCAAAAACAGAAAGCACCCCAAATCCATATACCGGGCAAACCGGTCCATTCAGGAAACCTCTGTTTATAACTTTTCCCAGAGCTACTGCATGAAAAATAACTTCAACAACCCAGCCGCCAAAAGAATAAATAAGAAAATACAGACATATCTGAAAATACGTCATTCCACAAATCATTCGTTGCTCCTCCTTACTTTCATCAAACCACTTTTCATATCCCATTATCACAGTTCAAACAGAAAACTTACCCCAGACTGTTTTGTAATGTACTGATCAGTTCCTCTATAACAATTGGTTTGGATAGAAATCCATTCATACCACATGCCAGTGCTTTCTTTTTGTCTTCGTCAAAAGCATTGGCAGTCATGGCAAGAATTGTAATTCCCGCCAGTGAAGGATCATCCAGTGAACGGATCCGCTCAGTAGCCTCATATCCGTTCATTACAGGCATCTGCACATCCATCAGCACCAGATCATAATCACCTGGTGTTGAATTCTTAACTTTCTCCACAGCCTCTGCTCCATCTTCCGCTGTATCAACCCGAAAACCATATTCACTAAGGAGCGCTACTGCAATTTCACTGTTCAGTTCATTATCTTCCACAAGCAGTATGCGCCTGCCTCTGAAATCTAAATCTGCTGCCGGAAGAATATTATCCTCTGCCCCGGCCTGCTTCTGGCCGATTGCAGCCATCAGAGTCTCTCTGATATCTGACATAAACATAGGCTTGGCACAGAACGCAGTCACCCCTGCTGCCCTGGCTTCCACTTCAATATCTGACCAGTCGTAAGCAGTCAGGATAATGATCGGCGTATCATCACCAAGACTGCGAATCTGACGGGTAACTTCAATGCCGTTCATATCAGGCAGACGCCAGTCAATAATATAAGCATGGAATGCATCCCCCATTTCCACAGACTGCCGTGCACGGAGAACAGCCTCCTTACCGGAAAGTGTCCATTCCGAACGCATTCCAACCTTCACAAGCATCTTAGTCACACTGTCACAGGTATTGAAATCATCGTCTACTACCAATGCTTTCAGACCTTCCAGCTCTGCGATTTTCTCTATACGGTGGTTCTCAGGCTGAATCCGCAATGGCAGACGGATAATAAATTCAGTACCTTTGCCCTGTTCTGTCTGAACCTCAATGGTTCCGCCCATCATATCCACGATGTTCTTGGTGATAGCCATACCCAGTCCTGTACCCTGAGTCCTGCTTACAGTGGAAGTCCGCTCTCTCTCAAAAGGAGAAAAGATCTTCTGTACAAATTTCTGACTCATGCCGATTCCGTTATCCTTTACCCGGATTTCGTACAGTTCACAGCCTCTCTGTGTACCCGGATACTCTCTCAGCCGGACAGAAACGGTTCCGCCTGCAGGAGTAAACTTGATCGCATTGGACAAAAGATTCAGCAGTACCTGATTCAGCCTGGTCTTGTCACAATAAACATCCTCATTGGTAACATCCATGACATCCATGTAAAGCTCTAACTGTTTCGCATGGATTTGTCCGCTGATAATGGTTTTCAGATCATGAAGAACCTCTGACAGACTGACTTCCGTCTCTTCCAGATGGATTTTCCCGCTCTCAATACGGCTCATATCCAGGATATCATTGATCAGTGAGAGCAGATGATTACTGGAGGAAAGAATCTTACCCAGATAATCCCGAACCCTTTCTTTATCATCAATGTTGCTTACAGCCAGTGTAGTAAAACCAATGATCGCATTCATTGGTGTACGGATATCATGAGACATATTGGAAAGGAAGGTGCTCTTTGCCTTGTTTGCAGTCTCCGCAGCGCGGACCGCCTCAGAAAGGGCCTGATTCATTTTTCTATCAGAGGTACGATCTGACAGAACCAGGATATATTTCTTTTTTCCGTTTACCTCGCTGCCCATTGCAACGTTATGAAACCAGCGGTGTTCTCCTGTTTTCTGATGAACATATTCAAGATCCCATTCCTGCTGCTCATGAACCTGGATTTCTTCCAGATACTTCTTCTCCGGATCTTCAACGTCCCCGGGATGCAGTTTCCCAAGGACACAAATATCTTTACGAATCTGTTCTACTGTAATTCCCAGCAGTTTTTCCACATTGGGACTGACGTAATCTGCCTGATATGTTTTTGCATCCAGCATCAGGAAAACGTCATCTACATTCATTGACAGCTTTTGAAACAATTCGTCCCTGTACAGGATCTCCGTATCCTTTCTCTTCAGGTTTACCCTGTTTTTCCGGAGAATAATTCCAATAAAAAGACCGGCAATACACACCGCTACTGCACTTACAAGCAGCACAGTGCTACGCTGCAGAACATTCATACTTGCATTGACGATATCAGCCTGGACAAGTCCCAGAAAGATCCAGTCCTGAGGTTTGGATTTCTCATAGACCAGATAGTAATCCTCTCCATCCAGATTTATCAGCATTGCATCTGTATGTCCTTCCTTAAACTCTTCTGAAAGCTTAAGGATCTCTTTTTCAGACAGAGTAGAATGTTCTCTCAGAATCCCAAAGAAATTATACACCTCTCCCCATGCCTCAGAAGAATGATCCACAACAACACGGCCATCCGGATGAACCACATAACTCTGGGCATTTCCATTGAAAGCAGAAATATTCAGCACATTTACGATATCAGAGTTTTCATAGGCAATGGCAATGGCATCATATTCAAAGCCCTGATAACTTCCATGAGGCCTGGGAGTGGCAAAAACAAGGAGCTGGGATTTTCCGGGAACTGTTGCATTGGTTATCACATCATTTCCCTGCCGGATCTCATCTTCAATATTTTCCTGTAATCCCAGATACCCGGTTTCACCTGTTACCATCTTATAGTTCCCGTCCGCTGACAGGAAATAAAAATCTAAAAAGCCTGCATCTTCCTGTGCTTTCTCTATATACTCACGAATTTCACTTTCATCGGAAGTGTTCTGCAGATATTCCCCCCATATATGGAGATAAGTCAGATTCTTATTTGTCAGCTCACTTAGCATATTATCAGACTGATGAAAAATTTCTGTCAGGTGAGAAACACTTTCCTCATAAACAGTCTTCGATACAAACCCCAAATATTGGAAAACAGTCAAAAGGATTCCAACAAATAGGGCAATAAGAACTGCTGCATTCCATCGTTTTCTCACAACCCGTTTCTTTCTGTTTGTATTATGATTCTTAACATCCATTCTTCTCACCTCAGAGTAATGTAGTCTTCAGGCTCTGCAAGAATGGCATTACCATCTGAAACATATGTTGTCCAGGTATCTTCCACAGAGGTATCCCCTCCATCAAATACAATATTTTCCTCTGCTGGATAAGCTTCCATATATTGTGGTGCTGCAAGGCAGGTCACAGTAAAAGTATCCTTGTCCTGAATCTGTTTTCCATTCTTTGAAACTTTACTCAATGTATAACCATTATCCGTTTCCCTGATTTCTACAGAAATACCACTGAACACAGGCAGAGAGCCACGGTTAAAGGGGATAAAGCCTCCCTGGTAGCCTTCTACGAAGTTTCTGACCGTTTCCTTCAGTTCTGCCCCGCTCATCTCACTGCTGTAAGCGGAAAGCTCGTTTGGCATAATCATGTTGCCTGCCATTTTTTCTGTATAACCGGCCTTCAGTACATTTCCTGTAAAGCTGTTTCCTGTTGCAATCAGCACATCCGTCCCATAAATACCGCGCAAAGTGTTTGCCATAACAGAATAGGCTTCATTGCCTCCGCTGGTATGGAAACGATTGGAATAAGTTTTCTTTGAATCCAACACAATATCCTCAGAAGTGGATTTTTCTTCAAGAAGCTGGGAATTAAATGACTGATAAGCCTGCTCTGCATTATATTCTCCTGAGATCATCTTAGACACCACATCCCTGGAAATGGAAAAAAAGTCATTTGACGCAATACGGATATACATATGGTTTTCTTCGATCACAGGTTTCACATCCTTCAGATATTCCGTAAGCCGGAAATCCACATCCTGGCTATAGCTTAACAGATCCTGCCCATCATAAATGATCCGGTTCTGCGCATCCTCTGAAAGCATTGTGTTCAGTACCTTCATTGCTTTCTGCCGACGTGTTTCATCCTTTGTCAGGTCACGGTTTAAAGCTATCTGGAAATATGGTGTAGTCATCAGCCACTTTTCGCCGTTCTGCTGAAAGAATGGCAGGAATGTTGTGTTAATGCCCTGATCCTGGAACATTTTTACACCGGCAGAACTGCCGAAATACATGGCAAGCTTACCACTTTTGTACATCTCAACCACATCATCATAATTCATATCCAGATCATCCTGGCTCAGCCCTGTATCCTGAATAAACTGCTCCATACGTTCAAAAGCCTCCGGCCAGACAATACTGTCCAGACCTTCTCTCTTTGCATTGTCCGGGTCACTGTAGATGGTACGCCACTTACGTCCATCCACAGAAGACAGCTCTGATGCAGACAGACCCTGCAGTGTTTCCATACAGGTATAATCATAGTAATAGTCTGCAGTAAACCCACGGATACCCACCTCATCAAATGCCTGGCAGGCAGAAACGAAGCTTTCATAATCCGTTGGAAGAGGAATATCATACTTTTCAAAAAGATCTTTGTTCACTACAAAGCCATGGGCATCTGCACACACAGGAAGCCAGTTTACACTGCCATCCTGATTTTTGAAATTGTTAAGGTAGGTATCATAGACAGCACCTGCAGCATTGGTTGTGGAAAGATCCATCAGACTGTCCTTCAGGGGGCTTGCATCATGGAGGGAAAACCTGCAGCAGGTTATAATATCCGGCAATCCGCCGTTTTCATTCAGAAAACGATAGAAATCCAGATCATTATTGCCTACTACAAATTCAATGTTGATATCCGGAAGCTGTTCCTGGATGTATGGCGCATATTTTTCATACAGCTTTGTAGTCCATAAATACACGGTGATGGTTTCTGCATCTTCTTTTTCCGTACTTTTCCTGCCGCAGCCAGACAGAAGTGACATGACTGTCACCATCACCAAAAGTACAGAAACTAACTTGTTCCATTTTTTCTTTTTCATTATAACTTCTCCCTCTGATTGCGTTTTACTAACTCATTGATCACTTTTACTAATAATTTCCCATCAACAGGCTTGGCAATATGTTCATCCATTCCTGCTTCCTTTGCTCTCATTTTGTCCTCAGTGAACGCGTTTGCTGTCATGGCAATGATCGGTATCACTTTTGCATCCTCTCTGTCCAGAGAGCGGATCATCTTTGCTGCTTCATATCCATTCATGACAGGCATCATAATATCCATAAGAATAGCATCAAATTCTCCAGGTCTGCTTTTTCTGAATATGTCAACAGCCTTCTGTCCATTCCATGCTTTTGTCACCACAGCGCCTTCATTCTGAAGCACAAATTCTGCAATCTCCATATTCAGCTCATTATCCTCTGTCAGAAGAACATGGAGCCCCTGGATAGAAGTTTCTGTTTTTTCTTCCGTTTCATTCCTGTCCTTCATATCTGCATCAATCTGGAATGGAATCCGGATCACAAATGTAGTCCCTGTGCCTTCTTTACTTTCAAAGGAAATGGTTCCGCCCATTTTCTCCACCAGTTTTTTTGTAATTGGCATTCCCAGTCCTGTTCCGGCGAATTTTGTGCGGCTTCCTGCATGTTCCTGTGCAAATGGTTCAAAAATGCGTTTCTGGAATGCCTCTGTCATTCCAATTCCGGTGTCTCTGCAGACAAATTCCAATGTGGGCATTGCTGTCTGTTTCGATGGGATTTCCCGACAGCTGATATAGACATATCCGTTTTCTTTGTTATATTTCACCGCATTGGACAAAATATTCATCAGAATCCGTTTCACATGCACCGGACTTCCAATAAGATTCCAGTGTGTAACTTCTTTCTCTTCCCAAATGATCCGGATGTTCTGCTCCGCAGCCATATGTTCGATCACACCCAGTATTTCCTCAAAAATACTGTTCAGATTAAATGGGATGTCTTCCAGAACCACTTCATCTGACTCCAGCTTGCTCATGTCCAGAACCTCGTTTATCAGTTCCAGCAGCAGATGGGATGTCTTTTTGATCTTTGCCCTGCATTCCGTCTGTTTCTCCATATTGTCTGCATAATGGTCTGCCACATTGATCATGCCGCAGATTCCATTGATCGGTGTCCGGATATCATGGCTCATTCTCTGCAGAAACTCAGTTTTTGCCTCATTGGCTGCTTCTGCTTTTTTTGCTGTTCTCAGAAGTTCTGCTTTATATTTTTCATCTTTTTCCTGTTCCTGTTTCCGGTGTGCCAGATCCGCTCTGTAACCCCAGAAGCAGAATATACCGAATATGAGTAAATAAAGAAAAACGACAGCTGTTACACTTAACGGCAGGTTACGGAATACTTCCGTATCCGGAAGATAGGCATAAATATAATAATCCCTCTGCTTCAGCATGATTCCGTAACCTCCGGTTCCTTCATTTTTTAAATGAAAAATATGCTGACTGTCTGTATGCTCTTTCATTGCCTGGACAACCTGGTTGCCGGCAGTATCCTGTCCCAGCAGGCTTTCATCGTTGCTGGCAACAATGGTTCCCTTGTCTGCAACAATAATCGTTCCATCCTTCTGAGTGCTATAGCCATTTAAAAGGTTCTGTACTGTCAGGGTATAATTTCTGACAAATTCCGAAGACGTATAATAATAAATTGCAACCATACCTGGTGCATCTTTTCTGGCACAGGCTGCAATGTCGATACGTGATCCGTCTTCTCGGTCAATCCGTTCCGAATAAGATCTTTCTTCATATCCGGTAAAATCCATGATAATATCTTTTTGCAGATAATCTGTGATCTCATTGGTCAGAGCCTCATCCATGCTGTATTTGCAGACTGTCTTTCCCTCTGCATCCAGCACAAGGATACCATCCACCCAGAGGGTCTGCAGATTTTCTTTCAGAAACTCCTGGCTTAGCCGGCCGCCGTTTTCTGTTTCCATATCGATATTCGTACTCATCTGTCTGGCACTTTCAAT
>OGJI01002826.1_pt1 | contig 14767 bp, 9 predicted proteins | sample 1572031 | NCBI WGS metagenome assembly OGJI01 (sample SAMEA2582119, study PRJEB24529) | metagenome | biome: Human gut stool | place: China | collected 2011
TAGTTTCATTGTTTCTCTATATTATCTTTATACATTATTTATTGCTTTCATTAGGTGCTAGATCTACGCCAGGAGCATCCAACTCATGTTGTGGAATAGGCCATACTAAACGAGGATCGTCTTTCTCTAACTTCAACGTATTACCCGGAGAGATAGTCGAAGTTTGTTCTTTACGTTCAAATCCCTCATGCCAACGTTTCAAGTCGTTAAGACGGAAACCTTCCATAAAGAGTTCTTTCATACGTTCTTCACTGACAGTTTTAAACCAATTTTCTTCTGTAAGCGTAGTAGAGCCACCATAAGAAGAATAACGAGCCATACGTAAAGTAGAAATATCAATTCCTGCTTTTCCATAATAAGATGCTCCCATCCGGCAATAAGCCTCTGCACGAATCAGATATTGTTCCGCTAACCGGAACGGTTTCGGCATGGATACACACAGCAATCTTTGGCTTATAAAATCCTGATTTCCCATGTATTTAACCAAAAGAGGCCAAGTCAACCCATGAGAGAATCCGGTCGTTGCCGTAGCGAAATAAGCATTATAGCGTAAATCAGCATTGGCATAGGCATCCAATGCCCATTTAGCCGGTACATAATCCGGTTTATAAGATGTATAATCATAATTGAGGAATACAGTGCCTAATGCCCCTCCATAGGAATTTACCTCAAACATTACTTTCCAAATGATTTCAGTAGAATTATCATACTGCCACATGTATGCAAAATCATTATAAGTAACCGAATAACTATGCTTGGTTGCATCAGCTAATATATATTTCTTACTATCTATTACTTTAGTAGCATATTCAACAGCTTTCTCCCACTTCCGCATATACAGGTACATACGAGCATATAAAGCATTGACTGTACCAATCGTGAAATATGCAGAATTATAAATAACCTCAGTGTCATCATCCGTAGCCAGATATTCGGCCGATCTAGCCAAATCATCCAATACAAACTGATACGAATCTTTTAAAGAAGCACGTTTTACAGGTCCCGGATTAACGTAGCTGGACTGCAGTACAACTCCCAGTTCATTGGCAGCTTCTTCGTCACTTTCATAAGCTTTACAGAAACACTTCAACAGTTCTGAATAAGCCAGCGCACGGGCAAAATAGATATGACCTTTATAGGTATCCAACTTGTCCAGTTGTTCATCATCTGAAGTGTTGGCCTCTACAGCAGCAATGTTATCAAGAACAAAATTGCAACGTCCGATGACAGTATACAAGCCACCATACACATATTCCACCTGTTTATTGATAGCTAATATTTCATTACGCCATACATCACCATAGATATTTGTATATCCTTTAACAGCGTATACCAGATCCGTCTGAATATCAGGCAATAAAGTCAAGTATCCGCTATATAGGCTGGCATTTTTAAACTGTGCATAAATACCGACCAAAGCTTGGCGTACATCGCTCACTGTCTTAATAGCCTCTTCTTGCGGAATTGCATCTTGCGGATATTTATCAAGACAGGAAGATGCCGAAAGCAATACCGCAACTAAAACTATATATAATTTTATTTTTCTTATCATCACTGATTAATTTTAGAATGAAACTTCCAGTCCGAATGTAAACTGACGGGACATAGGGTATTGAGCCTTATACACATTGGAGGTAGACTCCGGATCCATCCCTGTAAAACTTGTAAATGTCAACAAATTCTGTCCCTGCGCATAAATACGGGCACTACTTAAAAAATTAGTCCGCTGCAACCATTTCTGTGGGAATGTATAGCTAAGCATTAAATTTTTCAGACGCAGGAAAGAAGCATCTTCCAAGAATCGTGAATCTAATTGAGGAGTAACTCCATAACGAGGGATATCAGTCACATCTCCCGGCTTTTTCCATCGATCATAAAGCATACGTTTTGACTGATTGTAGGCACTGAACAGTCCGTTGCTCTCTTGAAAAACTCTGTCATTGTTTAGCATCCAGCGATCGGCCACCCACGTGAACTGTGCGGAAAGTGAAAATCCTTGCCAAGAAAGTGTAGTACCAAAACCACCTTGCCAAGGAGCTTCATGTGTCTTACCCAGCATCACTTTGTCACTTTCATTATATTCTGTAGTAATTTCACCGTCTTTGGTATACCATAAAGCATCTCCATTAGTAGGATTGACTCCTGCATAACGGTTCAGATAAAATTCACCTAACGGATGACCTACCGCAACCATTCTACCAGTATCAGAGGCTACATATTCTGTTATCCCATTATAAAGCTCGGTTATCTCATTTTTATTATATGAAACATTGGCGTTCACATTCCATGTAAAGTCTTTGATGCGAAGTACGTCTGCACTGACATTAATTTCTACACCACGGTTTCGCATAGCTCCCACATTATCCCAACGAGTTCCAAAACCGCTAGTTGTGTAAGAAATGGGAACTGCCATCAACATATTAGTAGTTTTCTTATTATAAAACTCCACATCCAAATTTATACGATCAATAAAACCTAAATGCAGTGCCACATTAGTAGCCCATGTAGACTCCCAACTTAATTCTTCATTTCCCAACTGGGAAATAGCAATACCTGATTCATTGTTATACTTATATCCACCGGAAACTAAAGCCAGATGTTCATAGTTATTAATAGAAGAGTTGCCCGATGTACCGGTATTAATCGCTATTTGCGCATTAGTAAGCCATTTATATTTTTGCATGAACTTCTCCTTACGGAGATTCCACATAAACCCGACTGACCAAAAAGCTCCCCAATGTTTATCTGTTCCGAAACGGGAAGATCCATCCCCACGAACCGAAAAGTCAGCATAGTAACGATCATCATAATTATATTCACCACGACCAAAGAAAGAGAGAAAAGAATATTCCGTAACGGGATCTCCCCATGATGAAGCGGTAGAACCGGAAGACAAGTTTGTCAAAATATCATTTGTCTGTCCACGAGTCGTAACCTGAAAACCTTCATAATGATAATCGACTCCTTCCTGCCCAACCATAAAGTTGAATGAATGAACATCATTCAACATAAAACGGTAGTTTGCCGTATTTGTAATCATCAGATTAAGCATATCATACGAACTACGCTGGGCACCTCCATAATTATTATTTGGCTTATAACTCGGAAAACTTCGATAAAAAGAAGTAGTATGACCATAATCTGCACTTAGTTGTGAACGAATTGTGAGATTCTTTATAGGTGTAGCTTCAGCATAGAAAGTAGATAAAAGTTTATACTTCTTATTTGATAACGGATTGTTTTCCATCCATGCTAACGGATTCTCCGTCGTTCCTTTCCAACTGCCGTCATCCTGAAGAGCCAGACTTCCATCCTCCTTATAAGGATTCCAGTAAGGCAACATGAAAAAAGATGCGGAAATAGGAGCCCACAATGCATATTCACCATCATCACTCTGTTCTACCTCCTGATAAGTAAACATTGTATTCGTTCCTATTTTCAACCATTTATTAGCTTTCGCCTCCACATTGGCACGGAAGTTAACACGCTCAAATGTAGAACCTACTGCAATACCATCCTGATCATAATAGCTTCCCGAAACATAATAATTTAACTTCTCCGTACCACCATTTACTGACAACTCGTAATTCTGCAAGGGTGCTTTGTCATTGTATACCTTATCCAGCCAATTGATATTTATCTTACTTAATTTCTCGTAATCCTGTCCTTTATCCAATCCCACTTCTTTTTCAAACTGAATACGTTCGTTCGTATCCATCTGATCCCAGTCCTTTGAAGCTAATTGGGAAAAACCTAGTTGTGTACGGAAAGTAATCTTGGCAGCTTCCCCCATACGTCCACGCTTGGAAGTGATTACTACCACGCCATTAGAAGCACGTGCGCCATAGATAGAAGTAGAAGAAGCATCTTTCAACACTGAAATGCTCTCAATATCATTAGGACTAATCGTGTTGAAATCTGAACTTGAAATAGCCACTCCATCCAATATAAAAAGAGGATCTTTCCCCGAATTAATTGAATTTGTTCCGCGAATACGAAAAGTTGCTGCCTTACTGGGTTCACCTGATTCAGAAAGCACCATTAATCCCGGTGCCTGCCCTTGCAGTGCCTGATCGAAACTCGGAGCAGGAACATCTTCCATCTTTTCAGCTTTTACCGTAGATACAGAACCTGCAATCGTACCTTTCTTACGTACACCGTAGGCAACAACCACTACTTCTTCTACCATTTGTGCATCACTCTCCATCTTCAGATTCATGCGAGTGGCAGCAGACACCTGCTTTTCCATCGTTTTCATTCCAATGTAAGAAAACTGCAAAATAGCAGGGGATTTCGTCACTGTGATACTGTAATTACCATTCATATCGGTAATTACTCCGTTCGTCGTACCCTTCTCCAAAACAGACACACCAATCATCGGCTGATTGTCTTCCGCCGAAATAATGTGTCCCGTTACCTGATATCCACCCTGTGCAAAAAGCAACAGGGGGATACTTGTCAGAGTAAAGAGTACAAACAAGAGAATTGATTTTCTCATCTTTGATACTTTGATTTTAAATTAATGAAATTGATTTATTTTTATAGATTTATCTACAATAAGGAATACGCAGTCTTCGCGTAGAATAATACACTCCTTTCCCAAAATCGGTTTATGCATTTTCTGCACCGACTTGGGACAGGCTATTATTATCTATAAATATAGAATAGGAATAGACTAACTTGGCAAATTCTTAATATTGCGCCAAATATCCAAATAGATTTTTCGTGTTACTGCTGTGTGAATTAAATGTATGACCATCTGCTCTCTTAAGTTATAAATTAAACACTAATATCACTTGTTCTGTTTAGGTGTTATACACTTCTAATATTGTTCTATTTTGGCTACAAATATATATATTATATTTAAATAAAAGAAACAATATGTCGCATATTTTATACCAAATTTCCACTTATATCTTTTTGATACATATTTAAGTACACAAACCCATAAATGAAAATAAATCCACAACATATTTCAATGATAATTGAATATAAACGTTCATTTTGATAGTTACTTTAATTGCTCAAATAACAACATCACAACTCATACAAAATAGCTTATTAAGAGGATTCAATATAGAAAAGATAATTATTCAAAACTATTTCCTATTTTTGCACTCATTATATATAAATAAGGTATAAGATGAACTACGGATTTGTAAAAGTAGCTGCAGCCGTGCCACACGTAAAAGTGGCTGACTGTAAATTCAATGTAGAGAAGATAGAAAGTCTGATTACAGTGGCTGAAGGAAAAGGAGTGCAGATCATTATTTTCCCGGAAATGAGTATCACCGGATATACTTGTGGTGACCTATTCGGACAACAACTTTTGCTGGAAGAAGCAGAAATGGGGCTGATGCAAATTCTGAATAACACCCGTCAATTAGATATCATTTCTATTGTTGGCATGCCTGTCGTTGTCAATTCGACAGTTATCAATGCAGCCGTAGTGATTCAGAAAGGGAAAGTGTTGGGAGTTGCAGCCAAGACCTATCTGCCGAATTATAAAGAATTCTACGAACAACGTTGGTTCACATCAGCGCTTCAGTTGGCTACAAACAATGTACGCCTGTGTGGACAAATCGTTCCCATAGGTGCAAATCTGCTTTTTGAGACTTCAGATACGACTTTTGGCATTGAGATATGCGAGGACCTTTGGTCTACTATACCTCCAAGTTCCTCACTGGCACTACAAGGGGCAGAGATTCTGTTCAATATGTCTGCTGATAATGAAGGCATTGGAAAGAACAATTATCTTTGTTCTCTCATCAGCCAACAATCTGCACGTTGTATTGCCGGATATGTATTCTCGTCTTGTGGCTTTGGAGAATCTACTACCGATGTGGTTTTTGCCGGTAATGGGCTGATTTATGAAAACGGTTCACTGCTTGCACGCAGCGAACGTTTCAGTATGAAAGAGCAACTGATTATCAGCGAAATTGATGTGGAACGCATCCGGGCAGAACGCAGAATAAATACTACCTTCGCCGCTAATCAGGCAAATTTAGGAGACAAGAAGGCGGTTTCTATCGCAACAGAATTTGTCAACAGCAAAGAACTGACCTTAACCCGGAAGTTCAATGCCCATCCTTTCGTACCACAAGGAATTGAGCTAAATGAACATTGCGAAGAAATATTCTCTATCCAAGTGGCCGGACTAGCACAAAGATTAGTTCACACCGGAGCCAAAACAGCTGTAGTGGGTATTTCAGGCGGACTAGACTCAACACTGGCACTGCTCGTCTGCGTGAAGACCTTCGATAAACTGGGATTATCCCGGAAAGGTATTCTCGGAATCACGATGCCGGGTTTCGGAACGACTGACCGCACCTACCATAATGCGATCGATCTAATGAAATCATTAGGTATATCCATCCGTGAAATTAGTATTAAAGATGCCTGCATCCAACATTTTAAGGACATCGAACATGACATGAATGTACATGACGTTACATACGAGAATTCGCAAGCGCGCGAACGTACACAAATACTAATGGATGTGGCCAATCAGACTTGGGGAATGGTTATCGGCACAGGGGATTTATCCGAACTTGCATTGGGATGGGCTACTTACAACGGCGATCACATGTCCATGTACGGGGTAAATGCGAGTGTTCCCAAAACACTTGTGAAATATTTAGTACAATGGGTGGCAGAAAACGGTATGGACGAAAACTCGAAAGCTACTTTGCTTGATATTGTAGACACTCCTATTAGCCCGGAATTGATTCCGGCGGATGAGAACGGAGAAATTAAACAGAAAACAGAAGATTTGGTAGGTCCTTATGAACTGCACGACTTCTTCCTATATTATTTCTTACGTTTCGGCTTCCGGCCTTCCAAGATATTCTATTTGGCAAAAACGACATTCAAAGATATGTATGATGAAGAAACCATCAAGAAATGGCTTTCCACTTTCTTCCGTCGTTTCTTCAATCAGCAGTTCAAACGTTCTTGCTTACCGGACGGACCTAAAGTAGGAAGTATTTCTATTAGTCCACGGGGGGATTGGAGGATGCCTAGTGATGCCAATTCAGCTATGTGGCTTAAAGAAATAGAGAATTTATAGGGAAGTACAAACATCAAACTATTCTCACTGCTATGAGAAAAAATACTCATTACTATGAGAAGATTTTCTCATTATAGTGAGAATTTTTTCTCATAGCAGTGAGAATAGTTGAGAAAATATAACGCCTCATCATAGCTTCGATACAACATTTTAGCAAGACATGTATCTGCACAAAATTACATACTAAAATCCCTCTGTACACATAACTTTTCTTCTTATTTGCTCTATATCCGCTTCTTTAATCCTCCGAATGATATTTTTATAAATACGATGAAAGCCAAAACCGCCTTCAGTCATTTCATGAATCGCGTCTTCTTTTGAAACATTCTGAAATACCACTCGATAAAGTGCGCAAACAGCTCCTGTGCGATCTGATCCGTGATGGCAATGGATAACAATCGGCGCTTTACGATTCTTTATAATACGCAATGCTTCAATCAACTGTTCTTCATTGATGGAATGAGCTTTGGTCTTTACCCGATGAAGCTTTACGTTCGTTCCTGCGGCTTCATCATCATCGCTATGTCTATTACGGAGATTGAGAGCTTCGCCAATACCATACTTTTCTAAAGCTTTAAAGTCTTCATGCGAAGGTTGCTCTGAACGATATACACCCGAATCGATCTTGTACAGATTGGTTAATTCACTATCAGGAAGAGTAATCTTCTCTACTTTCAAATTCTGACTAAAAATAGATATAGAGAAGATTACTCCCAAAAGTAGGCTTAACAGGATTCTTTTCTGCATAAGTCTATATTGTTATTATAAAAAGATCAAAGTACTCCCTTGCTGGATGGAAGTTCAAAATGATAGATATCTCTTTTGATTGCCATTTTCAAGGCACGGGCAAGGGCTTTAAAAATACCTTCTATCTTATGATGTTCATTTTGTCCTTCCGCCTTAATGTTCAGATTCATTTTTGCCGCATCACTTAGTGACTTAAAGAAATGAAGGAACATTTCCGTCGGCATCTCCCCTATCTTCTCACGCTTGAATTCGGCATCCCAAACCAGCCAGGGACGACCACCAAAGTCCAGACAAACCTGACAAAGACAATCATCCATCGGTAAAGCATAGCCATAACGTTCAATTCCACGCTTACTACCTAAAGCCTGGTAAATACATTCTCCTAATGCAATAGCGGTATCTTCGATCGTATGATGTTCGTCTACCTCCAGATCTCCTTTTACACGGATCGTCAAGTCCATACCGGAGTGTTTTCCAATCTGCTCGAGCATGTGGTCGAAAAAGCCAAGACCGGTAGAGATGTCACAAGTGCCGTTTCCATCCAAGTTCAAAGCCACATCAATATCTGTTTCTTTGGTTGTACGACGTACTTCCGCTTTCCGTTCTCCGGCAAAAAGGAACTCGGCTATCTGATCCCAGTCAGTTGTTGCAAGGGCGCAGACTTCTTCCAATCCTTTTTCTTTCAGGGTTTCAGGTGAATTTTGCAGATAGATTGCCCGACAACCCAAATTCTTGGCAAGTTCCACATCCGTAGGACGGTCGCCTATCACAAAACTTCCGGCAAGATCGTATTCCGGATTATTTAGATACTTCGTCAGCATTCCGGTACGTGGTTTACGGGTGGGCGCATTATCTTCCGGGAAACTACGGTCTATTAGAATCTCATCAAAAGTAATCCCCTCTCCTTCTAATGTTTTAAGCATCAGATTATGGGCAGGCCAAAACGTTTCTTCCGGGAAGGAAGATGTACCCAATCCATCCTGATTGGTGACCATCACAAATTCAAAATAGAGTTTGCTGCGGATAAAACCTAAATTACGGAATACTTTCGGATAGAATTCCAGCTTCTCCAATGAGTCGAGTTGGTAATCTACGGGAGGTTCGATCACCAACGTACCATCTCTATCTATAAATAATACTTTCTTCTTCATAAATTATCCCGGGTATTTTTTAAGGGTGGCTAATAGTGTATTATTCTCTACACGGGTACCGACAGTCACACGCAAACAGTTGCAGCAAAGCGAAATGTTATGGCGATTACGCACAATAATTCCTTCACCTACCAAATAATTGTAGATTTTCACGGCATCCGTCACTTTTGCCAAAAAGAAATTCGCATCAGACGGGAACAGTTTAATGGTACATGGAAGCTTTTCAAATTCCGCTTCCAAATAGTCACGTTCTTCCTTCAGAGTTTTCACCCAACGTTCTATCTCATAATGTTTATGCAACATGGCGATGGCTTGCTGTTGAGTCAACTGGTTGACATTATAGGGATATTTGATTTTACTAAGAATATCAATAATCTCTTTGGAAGCAAAAGCCATTCCCAAACGGATAGCAGCACATCCCCAGGCTTTGGAGAATGTCTGGAATACGACGAGATTGGGATATTTATCCAACTCTTCGAGGAAAGACGGAGCTTTAGAAAAATCATTGTAAGCCTCATCCAACATTACCAATCCTTCAAACTGACAAAGAATCTTTTCTATTTCGGAACGAAGCAGATCATTTCCCGTCGGATTATTAGGCGAACAAAGGAAAATCAGTTTGGTATGCTCGTCGGTAGCTGCCAGCAATTTGTCAGCAGAGAACTGGAAGTCATCATCCAACAATACTTTCCGATATTCCACATCGTTCACATCGGCACAGACCTGATACATTCCATAGGTAGGATCGATAGCTACCACATTATCTTTACCCGGTTCGCAAAAAGCACGAAAGACCAAGTCGATGGCTTCATCACTGCCGTTTCCGAGAAAAATATGTTCGGGAGATACTTTCTTAATTTTCGACAACAATGTTTTCAGTTCACACTGCATAGGGTCCGGATAACGGTTGTGAGGCGTATTGTACGGATTTTCGTTTGCATCCAGGAAAACAGAAGCGGTGACTCCTTTATATTCATCACGTGCCGAAGAGTAAGGCTTTAATTTCCAGATATTCGGCCGGGTTAATTCTTGTAATGTTTTCACTTCTTTAAATTTTAAGTTATGAATTTTGAATTGCTTTGAGACGAACTGTAACCGCATTCTTATGCGCGTCCAAATGTTCGTTAGCCGCCATCTCCTCAATAGCGGGACCAATAGCCTTTATTCCTTCCGGGAGAATTTCCTGGAACGTAATCTTGCGGATAAAACTATCCAGACTGACGCCGCTATATGCTTTGGCATAACCGTTGGTAGGCAAGGTATGATTTGTTCCAGAAGCATAGTCACCGGCACTTTCGGGAGTTAACGATCCAAGAAAAACAGAACCGGCATTTGTTACACGCTCTGCTACTTCCATGTAGTTTTCCGTTTCTATTATTAAGTGTTCCGGCGCGTATGCGTTAGTCAGTTCCAATGCTTCATCCAAATCCTTTACTAAAATCAGTTTACTATTCTCTAATGATTTTGCAGCAATTTCACGACGGGGCAATTCGGCTAATTGACGTTCTACTTCCGCCATTACTTCTGTTTGAAGCTTCTCGGAAGTGGTAATCAATATAGCCTGACTATCTATTCCGTGTTCTGCCTGTGACAAAAGATCTGCTGCTACAAAAACCGAGTTGGCAGATGCATCAGCCAGAACTTCGACTTCAGAAGGACCGGCAGGCATATCAATAGCTACATCACGCAGGCTTACCAACTGTTTGGCAGCTGTCACATATTGATTGCCTGGACCAAATATCTTATATACTTTGGGGACACTCTCCGTTCCATAGGCCATAGCGGCAATAGCCTGCACACCACCAGCCTTGAATATTTTACTGACACCTGCCAGTTGCGCAGCAAAAAGGATAGCCGGATGAATATTTCCATTCTTATCGGGAGGCGTGCAAAGTACGATTTCCTTGCATCCTGCAATTTTAGCCGGAACAGCCAACATCAATACAGTTGAGAAAAGTGGTGCTGTTCCACCCGGAATATACAATCCCACTTTTTCGATTCCTACCGATTTTTGCCAGCAAGTCACACCGTTCATTGTTTCTACCTTCTTTCCGATAAAACGTTGGGAAGCATGAAAGGTTTCAATATTTTGTTTTGCCAGGGAGATGGCTGCTTTCAGTTCATCGCTTACCAATGTTCCGGCAACCTGTATCTCTTCAGGAGTCACAGCAAGCGCAGACAAGGTGACTTTATCAAAAGTAGCTTCATATTTCAAGACGGCTTTGTCACCTTCTGCTCTTACCTTATTTATAATAGAGCGAACAGTGTCGAACAAATTTTCCGTATTCAGTGCCGGACGTTTCAAAAGTTCCGTCCACTGTTCTTTTGAGGGATATTTAATCAATCTCATGGTTACTATTTTATTAGATGCCTATATATTTATACAATCATCTTTTCAATTGGCAGTACTAAAATGCCTTCTGCTCCCAGTCCTTTCAGTTTTCCAATGATTTCCCAAAAACGTTTTTCATCAAGTACTGTATGGACAGAGCACCAGCCTTCCTGTGCTAACGGCATCACCGTAGGACTCTTCATACCCGGCAATACAGCAATGATTTCTTCCAGTTTATCTTTCGGAGCATTCATCAATACATATTTTTTATCTTCGGCTGTTTTTACTGCATTCATGCGGAACAGCAGTTCTTCGAGCACTTCTTTTTTCTCGTCGCTCATATTCTTGTTGCCAATCAGCAATGCTTCCGACTTCATTACGACTTCCACTTCTTTCAAACGGTTACTTACCAACGTAGAACCGGAGCTTACAATATCAAAAATAGCATCAGCCAATCCAATTCCCGGAGACACTTCTACAGAACCGGTAATCACGTGAATTTCAGCATTTACACCATTTTTCTTCAGGAAGTTGCGAAGAATAACCGGATAAGAAGTAGCGATCTTCTTACCGTTAAACCATGACAAACCGGGATATTCAATATCTTTCGGCATAGCCAATGAAAGGCGACACTTACTGAATCCCAAACGTTTGATGATTTCCGCATCTTCTTCCTTTTCCATAAATTCATTTTCGCCAACAATTCCCAAGTCTGCCACACCGGTAGCCACTGTCTGCGGGATATCATCATCACGAAGGAATAGAACTTCAATAGGGAAATTGGAAGACTGCACCAATAAGGTACGTTTTGTAGTGCTCAACTTAATATCCGACTCTCCTAAAAGTGCCATTGTCTCTTCGAAGAGACGTCCTTTGGCTTGTACTGCGATTCTTAACATGACTTTATTTAATTTTTAATTATAATATGCGTTGAGAAATAAAAAAGGCTTACCGTATTCGGCAAGCCTTAGTTATCGTTTATATAGTTATACACAATATCATCCACGCCCACCGATTATTCGTTAGGAAAATGATGATGATGATGTGTAGTTGTATATTTCATATTTCTTTTATTAACTGCGACAAAAGTAAAGCATTTGTTTGAAACCACCAAACATTTATCACAAAAACTTGAGTTTTTATTTCAAATTAAAGGCAATATCTCTTCCGGCTCTACATCACATTTCGTAAAATGCATTTCGTCTTTCGACTTTTCTTTCGAGAAAGTAAAGTAGGTACAAACCGATTCTGTGCATACTTCTCCATCCTCATTATATAATTTTGCTTCAACAATGACAATGTTCCGCTTCACTTCTTTAATAGAGGCGCGCAATACTATATGAGAATCTTTGGTATCAACAGATTTTCGGTAACGGGTTTCCATCTTCGAAGTCACTCCAGTCGTTTGTAGTTTACGAAGCACCACCCACGCACAGATTTCATCCATCAAAACTGCTTGAATACCGCCATGCAAAGTGTCAATCCAGCCTTGATACTCGGGACGTGGCTTCCAAATGCTCACTACTTCGTCACCATCCTCATAAAATTCCATTTTTACTCCAGCTTCATTATTAGGAGCACAACCGAAACAATTGTACCCTTCCAAACCCTTCCAGGGATTTATTATCTTCTTCATAGTTCTCTCTTTTAGTTAGTTTTACTTCCCAAATATAAGCAATTTATGAAAAGGAGATGCAATTTTCACTGATTTACTTTCTAATACAACGAATAGCGAAAGCTTTCGTATCAATACCCGCATTAGATTCTTCTATGATATTCGTATCACTTTTCATGTAGAAAACCTTAGTATCGATGGTGGCATTTGTATTGTCCAATGTCCAATATGCCAAATGTTTGTTCTCATAATCTGCTTGAAAAGCCCCTACATACATTCCTACAGGAATACCATTAAAACCGGATAAATTAGTTGCAGGTTGCACTTGTTCTTCCGTCTTCAGGGACAACCAGGTCCCTGACTTCAACAAAGAAGCTTCCCCCTTCAAGTAGTCTTTTAAAATATTCCAGTCTTCCCAATTCGGTATACTCCAGTGAGTTGGCAAGATCCTACCGGAAAGCGCAACATTAGCGGTATAAAAATAATGCTCTGTAGTAGATTGCAAATATCCGGCTATATTTGCTGTTACCTGATTCAATTTAGGGAGCGCATCACCGTTTACATATAAAGATGTCTCCAAATTACTCCTCATCCAGTATTGAGTTCCGATCTTCACTAGCGGATAATTATGGATGACTCCTCCACGAACATCACGAACAATATCTTCCTGTGCCAAAACAGGTAACACATCATCTGCCAGTGTTACTGATAAGGAGATTGTTCCGTCTGCCAGCACATAAACATTATTACGAGCCAATAAAGTGCCATCCACATAGGTTAATGAATGATCTTCCATATTCCATGATACACTTCCACCATTCACTTTTCCTGATTTTCCTAATAACTGTGCTACAATCCCTTGAGATAAATTAACGCTACCGTCTTCTTTCATCGGATAGGCAACAATCGCTTGAGAAGAAAAATCCGGAGTAACAAGATACTCTTTACATATTTCGGCTACTTGTTTTCCCGAATGTATCACTTTGTACACATTCGATTTTTCAAAAGTCAGCTTCGATACATCTATGTATTTATGCAAAATACCCGATTCGGTATGATCCACTTCTGTTCCATCCCAATCCCCGATTTCTCCGTTCACTTTACTCATTAATATATCTTCGGCCGATACAAACGTTATTTCCAACTCTCTCTGTTTTCCACTTTCCAATTGTAAAGTGGATGGTAATAAACTGGTATATAGTTTGCCGGCAGCTTCCAATGTTATGTATTGATACCCAACAGTCGCCTCTTGGGGAATCAAAATAAGCTCTTTTCCTACTAGTCGACCGTCTTTTATTTCCCATTCTCCTGCAGGAGTAATATCTTTCTCTTCAGAATAGGCAGAGAATGTTTTCTTCTGAAAATCATAAATGGTCTTAGTATAAAAGCCACTCACCGAAAGTGTAGGTTTCACAGACAGTATTTCTTCTATATTCTCTCCCTCTCCGGGGACAAGGACTATTTTCATACGAAAAAACTGGTGATTGTAAGTCAAAGCAACTGCATCTTTACTGGCTAATACTTCCTTTTTGGAAGCAACTAGAAAATCAGAATGAGAATAATCATCCAGTTTATCTTGAGTTGTTGCAACGGTCACTTGCATGGAACTTTCCCCCATTGCTACTCCACTATTCTGATATGGATAATAACTGATTAAATTCAATGTAACTCCATCATCCGGATAGTAAACCGACTCATCAGATACAAACTCACCAGTAGATGAACGCACAAAATGAAGATTATCTGCATAACGTTCTTCTTGCATTGTAGTAGTTCCTGCAAGTGCAAATAATCCCACTTCATCTTTTTCTCCAAAACTATTGTTTACTACACGAGTATTCATGATCTCATGA
>OGJI01002835.1_pt1 | contig 14676 bp, 11 predicted proteins | sample 1572031 | NCBI WGS metagenome assembly OGJI01 (sample SAMEA2582119, study PRJEB24529) | metagenome | biome: Human gut stool | place: China | collected 2011
ATATAGGCTTGCTCCGTAAAGTCCTATTGTCACGTGGCAGGCCAACAGGCTTTACTACCAAAATAATGCTGCAAATATACAAAAATAATCTTAATAAACAGATATAATCTTTAAGAAATTTGCTGGTTTGGTGTTTTTTTCTTATGATTTCGGCCAATTTTGCAGAAATCTTTTACATCTGTAGTATGTACTGGAGTTAGTTTGGCAAAAATTCACAAATGGTCACGGCTTCAGTTTCTTATGTTAGAATGTAAATCATGGTTTGAAACTGTACACACTCGGAGTACAAATGAAAACACTATATGCTTGTGTCGGAAAGGTATATATGAGCTGATGGTAGAGTCGTCATCAACAACAATGGCCCTGATTTGATAAACTCAGCAGGAATACTTGCTATTCATTTTTTATGATGGGGTTATGTTTACAAATTTGAGATTTCATGTAAAAAACAGGGGTATCTTATTATGATAAAAACATCAAGATACCCCTATATATAATTAGGTGTCATAACCGACAGACGGAGCGTGCTTGTTTTCCAACTATGCTTTGTTCTGTTTCTATATTCTTTGTTTCGTGTTTTTCAGCAGTATCTTGCTCCTGTGGTGGTGCCAATTCCAACTGTATTTTTCTATCCAACGCCGCCAGTTCCGCTTTAAGACCTTTCAGTTCTTCCTCTTTCTTCCAAGTCTTGCCAGCTATCTCTTCCAGTTGCGGTATTTCCTTTTCCAAAGCCTTGCATCTTGAATCATACTGCTCAATGTAGCTTGGTATCTTCTGTAAGGCATTCAGAAAGTTGTTTGCCGCTGCTATCGGGTCCGACTTGGCGATGTGACCGTAGTTGTACTGGTACTTGTAATTGCCCTCGACAAAAAAGCGGTTGTCAACAAATGGAAGACCATTCTCGAAACTTGTCTTGCTGACAATCTTGACAGGGAATCCGTAGATTTCTCCAATCCGCTTGTATTGTCCGCCAGTTGTCTCTTTCTCCGCCAACATTTGCAGATGCTTTCCTATAACCTCTAAGTTCGTGGACTCCACACCATCAAGAGTGATGAGGTTGAGGATGTTGCCGTCCTTGTCTTTCCTGGCTTTGCCCATAAACTTGCCGTAGTCCTCGGTCATTCCCTTGAGAGAGGCTTTGTTGTTGCCCAGCTCTGCCGTCTTTGACTGCAATTTTGTTTCTGAGTCACGCTTGCCCTTGTTAAACGATTTGCGCTCACCCTCCAGAGAAGCAACCTTCTTCTCCAACTTCGCCTTGTCAAGCAAGTCGGTATTTCCGGAGAGAATAGCCATATACTCTGAAAAATTCATGCCCGATTTCTCGTCCATCGCTCCCTCGTCAATGGTTCTCGCCCCCAAGGCTCCGCTTTTCAACTGTGAGATGAACGTCTGCTTGCAGTGCAGCAGATTGAACTTGTACGAGTCAAGCGACTTTTCCACCGCATAGATGATGACATCCACCTTGTTGTCGGCATACAGTTTGGCAATCTCGTTGCCGGCACGCACACCTCGACCGTCACGCTGTGCCAAGTCTGACGGCCGCCACGGTGTATCCAAATGATGGATAGCCACACACCTTTTTTGTGCGTTTACACCTGTACCCAACATGGATGTGGAGCCGAACAACACTCGTACCGCCCCCTCGTTCATGGCTGCTATCACCGCCTTTCTTGCCCTCTCGTTCTTGCATTCCTGAATGAAGCGGATTTCAGACGATGGTATGCCGTAGTCCTCTATCAGCTTGCGCTTGATTTCAGAATACACATTCCATTCCCCCGGTCGGTATGTTCCCAAGTCGGAAAAGACGAACTGCGTGCCCTTGTGATTGTCATAGCGTTTGTAATAGTCAGCTATCATCTTCGCACAATGGCTCGCCTTGTTGTCGGGATGATCCTCACAAGTCGGGTCTATCATGCGCATGTCGAGCGCCATCTTTCGGGCATAGTCCGTGGCAATGAGCATCTTTGCCTTTTCCTCTGTTTCCGACAATGGCAGTCTGCCGAGGATGGTGGCATCGCCCGTCTCGGCAAACTCCATCAGTTTTTGGATGAAGTCCTCCTGCTCAGGTGTCGGCGGTATATTATGAAGGATCTCGTTCTTCTCCGGTCTGTCCACGCCAACCGCCTCCGCCGTGCGATAGTCGGTTATCTCGTTGTAGAAAGCAGCAAGCTCCGGTACCTTGATGAAGTATCGGAAACGCTCCTTCTGTACGATGTTGTTAGTGACGTTAAACTCGAAGTCGGTAGTTTTCTTGGCGAAGATTGCCGCCCACGCATCGAAACAACGGATGTCCTGACGCTCCAGTTCCTTGGGGCGCAGGTACTTGAAAAGCAGATACAACTCTGTCAGTGAGTTACTGATAGTTGTTCCCGACAGGAATGTCGCTCCCAAGTCTCTGCCTGTCCGCTCCTGTATAGTTCGGATGGCAAAGAGCATATTGAGTGCCTTCTGGCTCCCCTCGCTGTTGCCGAGTCCTGCCACACGGTCGTGACGGGTGTTGAACATGAGGTTCTTGAACTGGTGGCTCTCGTCCACAAACAAGTGGTCGATGCCCATCATGCGGAAATCCACCACATCATCGGTGCGCTGCTCGATGCTGTAGGCTATCTTCTGCAACTTCGCCTCCAAGTTGAACTTCCGCTTTTCCAGTCCTTTGAGCATTCCCCGTGACACGTCTTTGCCCTGCGTGCGTATCACTTCCAAGTTTTCCTCCACGGTATCAAGCTCTGCCTGCAATATCTGCCGCTGGAGTTCGGGCGATTGTGGTATCTTCCCGAACTGATCGTGCGACATGATAACACAGTCATAGTCGTTGTTCTTGATGTTGTTGAAGAAGCTGACACGGTTCTTGGTGGAAAAATCCTTCTCCGAGGCATAGAGTATCCTCGCATGGGGATAAGCTGTCTGATAGGTGGCAGCTATCTCCGCGACATTGGCTTTCAGCCCGATAATCATCGGCTTGTGAGCCATACCGAGGCGTTTCATCTCATGCGCAGCCATGCACATGATGAGGGTTTTGCCTGTACCTACGGCGTGGTCACATATCCCGCCGCCGTTCTGCAAAAGCATCCAAACACAGTCCTTCTGACTTGGATACACACTCTTGATGCCATACTTTCCGCCAAGGGCTTTCAAGTCCAAGCCGGGGAAGGTCTGGTGAGAACCGTCATACTTCGGACGCACGAAGCAGTTGAACTTCCGGTTGTACATTGTGGTCAAGCGTTCCTTAAAGGAGTCAGACTGCTCCTCCAGCCATTCAGTGAACCCGTTGCGGATTTCGTCAATCTTGGCATTGGCAAGCTGTATGCCCTCGCTGTCACGCACCTTGATGTCGTTGCCGTGTTCATCCTCACCGATGCTCTTCATCATGTCGGGACAAGTGTTGTGCAGGGCATGTTTCAGAAGACTCATGCCGTCATAGTTGCGGTAATAGCCCTTCACCATATACTCATCCGTGATGGCCATGGTCTTCATACTGCATTTTGCCGAATATTCGTCCATGCTGTCGGAATAGACGATGCTGACCTGTGTATTGAATAGGTGGCTCATGTAAGCGGAATACACACCTGTAGGTATCCAACGCTCACCGAAGTTGAAGTCCAGATCCTCAAAGGCTATCGGTTCGGGAATGCTTGCCTTCAAGGCTTCCAACGCCTCCCTCACGATTGCATGGTCGGGATTTTCCTTCAGCCATTCTTCTATACGCTCCGCTTTCTTTATGACATTGCCGGCAATGAAGCGGTCGGCTATCTCGTAGCCGTCTATGAGCGGATTGTAATAGATGCGCCCTTTAAGCGCTTCCGTCAGTTCCTGTTCCGGCATATCCGATAATTCAGTCATATACGGCAAGTCGATACTTCCGAACTTGTTGAGCGAGGCGGTGAGTGCTTCCTCTGGAGAATCGACATGGCTGACCTCGTCAAGCGAAAAAGAGACCGGGTGGTCGAAGATGTCTGATTTTGTGAACTGTCCGTTTTCCACCCGTTCCAACGACAGCATGTCGCGCCCTGAGGCATCCATAAGGATGAACTTCACGTTCTGCTTGGCATTGAGGTTGCCGAAGCGGATGAAGAAAGCGTCATAATAGACATTCAGACTCTCACGCATCTGCTTGTTTTCCGTCTGTTCTTCCGCTTCATAGGTGTAAAGTTTCTGATAGGCATCACGGAGGGCGATATACAAGACTGCCATTTCTTTCTGCTCCATATTCAGATCCAACGGCATGAAGGTAGCACCATACTTGGTAAGTTCTTTCAATACACCGATGTTTCTGGCAGAGTCGAGCACCATAGAACCCTCACGATGAAAACTTTCCAGTTTCTCATCAAATGGACGGGGCTTCATAACATCCTCTTTCTTCCTTGACTGCTCTTCCCGCTTTCTTTCTTGCTCTTTTTGTTGTTCCCGCTCATGATTTGTTTCTTTCAATGTGCTCTGAGTCTTGGAATCTTCTTTTGCCTCATTCTCTTTCGACTGTCCATGCCCGATTTGAACTTTGAGAACTTCTATCGGTTCCATCGGCGGCTTGAACTTCGGATCAAGCGTATCTTCAACGCCCAGAGCCTTGAGTTGTTCCTGACGGCGCAGTTCCGCCTTTTGGCGCAGCAGCACCCTGTCTTCTGGAGCCATGGTCATCATCATCTCGTAAAAGCCGTTGATTGGCGGATTCTCTTCCCAAGAGATGCTTGCGTATGGTTCATCACCAGGAAGAATCTTCTTTGCCTCCACATCTGGAGTGTTGGCATTGACATTTGCTTCATCAAAGGACTTTTCCTTATTTTCCAAAGGCTTTGTCTCAAACTTTGCCGTAGGATTGACAGCCTTCACTAGCGGACTTGCTTTCTTCTTTGCTGTTTTTTGGGCTGATGGTTTTGTGGTTGTCGTAGCCTTGCCAGTCTGCTTGCTTACCTGTTTCTTTGTTTCCTTTATTGTCAAGCGGTCTTCCTCTTCCATGCCCCAAAGGTCGAACAAGGTCATTTGGACAGGTGGCTGCTGATGAACAGTCCGTTCATGATGCGAACCTGGTTCATCGGCATTGTTGCTTTCCACATTATTATATAAGTGTGGTTGCTCTGTTTGCCCTATGTCCAATGTTTCCTTTCCGTTTTCTTGTTTTACCTCAACTTCTGCCTGTTGGGCTACCTTAGTTTCTTCTTGCTGCTCCTCTATCCCCAAGTATCGGTTCAAATTGAGGTTCTTCTTAAAGTCTTCATGGAGCATCTTTCGCAAATCCTCTGCAATGCCTTCCACACCATCCTCATGCGTGTATATCATTGCAGGCTTGCCGAACGGGTCAGTATCCAACTTTGCCGTTGTATGGATAATGCGTTCCGGATACTCCAGAAAGTAGTTGTTTGTCGGAATGCGGTTCTCGTCATTATAGACAGTGTCAAGCAGATTGTCATCTCCTCGCAGCGACTCCTTTTGGCTGTTTTTCTGGAGGATGATGAGGTCACTGCCCACTTCCGTATTGGCATTTTCCGTGAACAGGTTGTTGGGAAGACGAATCGCTGACACGAGATCAGCATGATAGAGCATCATAAAACGCGCGGCACTGTTGTTTTTGGCATTCAATACGCCTTGTGAGGTGATGAAGGCAACCAACCCACCATCCCTTACCGTATCAAGAGCCTTGACAAAGAAGTAGTTGTGTATGCGTCTGGTGACAAGTGCCCTCATGCCTTTCATGGCTGTATAGGACGGATCAAATACGGCAACATCGCCAAAGGGAATATTTGAGATGGCGAGGTCGAAGTAGTCATTGAAAGGCTTTTCTATCTTCTCGAATCCCTCTATGCGCACTTTCTGCTCCGGGTGCAGATGGCAGAGTATCTTTCCCGTAAGCAGGTCTTTTTCAAACGCCATAATGTCTGCCTTGGGATTGTTATCCAAGACGGAATCGACAAAGGCACCGATACCTGCCGATGGTTCAAGCACCTTTTCGGGGATAATCTGATGCTCTTTCAACACATCCGTCAGAGCCTCTGTAACGGCAGACGGCGTGTAGAATGCCGTGAGGACAGACTGTTTCAGACTGTCCATCAACTGTTTGTACTCGCTTTCATTCTTGCTGTTTTCACGGATAAGTCTATGCAGCTCCACTGTTGGAGCAAACAATTCAAGGTCTGATTTTGCCCAATGGACGGCATCCGCCAGTTCCCTGGCAGGGTTCAGGATGCACTTCAATCCACCGAATCCGCAGTAACACTCCAGAAGGAGACGCTCACGGGCGGTCGGCGTGCGCTGTTCCCTGTCAAGGATGAATGCTGTCTCTATCGCCTTGATGTTGTCGTTCAGACGTTGTTTTCTATTGTACGCCATTTGACTCTATGAAAAGAGCTACGGCTCCCGTCAACTCTGTGTAGAGCTGGTCGTAGTCCGGTGACTGGGCAAAATCGTCATCGGTGAGGTCGTAAATGGAATACACGTTGTCAACCAAAGGCAGGAGGTTCTTGACAAACGCTTCCTGATCTTCTACTGCTACCTCCAGGGGAAACTCACTGTCAACAACATCATACAGGATGCTGTACTTGGAAATATGGAGACCTTTCAGCAATGCTGCCATGGCAAGTTCTTGTGCCGCATCGGCAAAGAGGGCATCACGCCGTGCCTGCTCATATACCTCTGCGGCATGGTCTGCACGTTCGCGGATAAAGTCCGCATCGCTGGCTTGTGGAAAACGGTTCTCTCTGAGGTGGTTCAAGAGGTACAGTCCGTAATAGGACAGTTCTGTCTGTGCCTGTTTCTTTCTGTTCATCTGTCTGTTGAATGGATTAAGTGGTGAATAATAAACCGTGGATGGCGGTTGGTGTTAGTTGAAAGCAAGAAAAAGGCACTCGGTATCCCTCCGAGTGCCGCCACTTAATCCACAGTAAATAAAAGCATCCTGAATAAAGACACCATTTATGAACCATGTTTCGGTGGCAAAGGTACAAACTATTTCTTGTATCTCTTCACATTTCCTCGTTTTTCTGCTGTTTTGCGCTCTGCAAAGACGAATTTCGTGTTGAAATTCTCGTCAAAGGCTATGGCTGCGGAGAAAGGTTTGCCTTGCTTGCTGGTGAAACCATTGAGCGTTCTGGTCTTGCCCTTGGTAAGCAAGTCGGTGATGTCGGCATCAGTGAGCAACTTTCCTGCTACCTGCTTGAACACTGGCATACCGCACTCCTTGTTACTGCATCTTACTACCTTTCCGAAGAACTGCATGGTACCTTGCTTGCATTTAGGACACTGGCAGCCGGAATCCTTGTGGCTGAAAAGTCTGTCACAACCTAACAATTCTGCAGTGATTTCACGGGTATAGCCTTCGATACTATGGGTGAACCCGTCTGCACTTGCTTCACCTCGTTCAATCCTGGCAAGTTCCGCCTCCCATTTGCCCGTCATCTCCACATTGGCAATCGCCATGTTCTTCACCACGGAATGCAGGGCGAGTCCTTTTTCCGTCGGCACAAGTTTCTTCTGCTGGCGCACCATATACTCTCGTTTGAGCAGGGTTTCGATGATGGCGGCACGTGTGGCAGGTGTGCCAATACCGCAGTCCTTCATTGCCTGGCGCATCGTATCATCTTCTATCTCTTTGCCTGCGGTCTCCATAGCAGCAAGCAATGTGGATTCCGTATGCAATGGCTTTGGTTTGGTCTTGCCCTCCGTGATGGTGCAGCCAGAAAGAGTGATATGCTGTCCTTCTTGCCAGTTGGGAATGACTTGATCCTTGACCTCATTGTCTGTTGCGTCTGCATCCTTGTCCTGCCTTTTGTTCTTTTCCTTGAGCGACAACGCTCGCCAGCCAGTCTGTCGGATGATGGAGCCACTGATGCCAAATTCGACGTCATGATCCACTAGCGCCGTTACTGATGTGATGTCCTTGATGCAGTCTGCCGAGAACGCTTCAATCATCCGGCACAATATCATGTCATAAACGATTTTCTCGTCCTTGAAAAGACCAATGGCTGCATTTTCTGTGATGAGCAGGGCATGGTGGTCGGTCACTTTGGCTGCATTCACGCTGTTCTTGCTGTAGTCCTCACTGCCAGGCAAGAGTTTCACTTTTTCTCCATATTCCGAATGATTCTCCAGATTCTTGAAGAGTTTGGGAAGGGTGGCAAATACATCATCCGAGATATAGCGGCTTGATGTTCTTGGATAGGTGATGAACTTTGCCTCGTAGAGTTTCTGGGCGATGGAGAGTGTATGCTCTGCCGTAAAGCCATGCTGGGAGTTGGCTTCTTTCTGCAAGGTGGTGAGATCGTAAAGGAGCGGTGCCTTCTCCACCTTTCGCTTGGTTGCGACCTTTGTGATGATGACAGAACCTGTTTCTTTCACCTTATTATATATATCGGTTGCGGTAGCTTTGTCTGTCCAGCGGTTGACTGATGTGAACTTCAGTATATTGCCACTGTCTGCATCAACCACACCGAAGTGTACCTGCCAGAACGGTTTCGACTCGAAACGCTTGTGTTCCCAATAGCGTTCGCACACCATGCCAAGGGTCGGAGTCTGCACACGACCTACGGAATAGGTGCCACGTCCTGCGGCTATCGTCAGGGCTTGTGTGCCGTTGATGCCGACGAGCCAGTCTGCCTCGCTTCTTGCCTTGGCTGCATGATAGAGATTGTCATACTCCTTGCCATCCCTGAGGTTCAGAAGTCCCTCACGGATGGCGGTGTCCGTAAGCGAACTGATCCAGAGACGGTCGAAAGGTTTCCTGCAACCGAGATACGCATAGAGGTATCGGAAAATCAACTCTCCCTCACGTCCGGCATCGGTTGCTACGATAATGCGCTCACTGCTGTCAAACAGCTTGCCGATAATTTTAATCTGGGCAAGCACACCTGCATCTGGTTTGTAGCCGTTCTCAGTCTTGACTTGTCGGGGAACAAGAACGAACGGGTCGGGAATCACAGGCAGATTCTCTGCATGGAATCCCTTCATGCCGTAGGTTTCCGGCATGGCTGGCTGCACTAAATGTCCGAATGCCCATGTCACATAATAGCCATTGCCCTGCATATAGCCTTCCTCACGCTTGTCAGCTCCCACAATGTGGGCGATTTCCTTGGCTACGCTTGGTTTCTCTGCGATGATTGTCTTCATTGTCTGTTGTTTTTGTGACATCCGCAACCGTGGGATAGACGGTCGCAGATGTCGGTTGTTATGATGGATGATTAACTCTGTGGATCAAGTGGCGGCAACTACATCTTCACGCTTCTTGCCTTTCTCTTTGGCTTCTGTTCCTCGGCGTTCTGTTCCTTCTGCTGCTTTTCGTTCTTTGGCGCAGACTGTCCCGGACTCAGCGGATCCTTGGTGTGCTTGGTCGCCTCATGGGTCTTGCCCTGCTCGTTGACGGCGACTTGTACCTTGTTCTCGTTGGTCGGAATCTGTTCCTTCGCCTGTTTGAGGTCTGGATTGTTGCGGTAGGAACGTGGCTGCATCTTGTCGAAGTCGAACTTCACGTAGGCGGTATAGGTACCGCTGCCGTTCTTGTTCGGCACTTCCTTGATCTCGATGGTCTTTCCTGCCACATAGTCGTCCTTCTGCTGCTCGGTCAGTTCCTTCTTGAAATAGGTGTTGAGTCGGCGGATGGTCCCGTCCTCATTGAGCCAGTGGTTGGGATCTTGCTGCTTCTTCTGGCCGCCCGCATCACCTTCTGCCTTCTGCTCCTGCTTGTCAGCGGTCTGCTTCTTGTCTCCATTCTGTTTCTGACCTTGCGCCTGTCTTGTGCTGCCAGGCACGAACTCCACGCCACGCTGTTCCACATTCACCTGCAGCAGCGGTGTAAACTTGCGCCCGTTGGCAAGCTCAATCTCCTTGCGAAGCGGAATACCTGAGTAGAGCACTCTCTTGTCGTCCTTGGTAATAGGTGTCTTGCCGATGGTATCGGGTATGCGCACCTTGTTGGTAGGTATGTCCACAATCTCATTGGTGAGACGGTCGATACTGATGAAATGAGGACGCAGCTCGCCTGTATTCTTGTCGGGGAAATCCACAACCTTTCCGAGGTTACCGTTCTGCAACAGGTTCTTCTTGTCCTCTGGAGTGAAGGTATAGCCTTTGTAAGCTACATCGAGTTTTGGCTCGTTGCGCACGAAATACGGCACGAGTTGCAACTGGTCGTTATCGTCCTTGCGGAATGACAGACGGGCCTGTATCTCTATCTGTTCACCGCCGAAGGTCGGCTTCACAATCACAAGCCCCGTCTTGCCGTAGTTGAGCAGGGCTTTCATATCCTTCTCATTCATACTGTTGAAGTCTATGCCATATTTGGCACCAAGTTCCTGCAGGTTCACATCGTTACCACTAATGAGGTTCTGCTTTACACCCGGAGCGGTCTGTGCCTGCTGTTCGGTTGCGGTCTGTTCTGGTTTCTGTTCCATGTCGTTCTCTTTTTCGTTGGTTTGTTCAGATGATACATTCTCTTTTTCTGTGTTAGCTTGCGTCTTGGACGCATCGTCCGATGATGCGGTTTCTTTCGCCTGACCTTCCGATTGCTTTGCCTCTTTCTCATAATTGGAGGTGTCAACCTTGTGGGCGGAAAGAATCTCCTTGTTAGCCTCCGGATCTTTCAGTAACTCCTTCATCACGCCAAGCAGGTTTTCCACCTGGTCTGCCGCTATGCGGTAGAATCCGAATCGGCTTGGCTCCTTGCACTGGCGGAAGAAGTTTCTAAAGAAACTGTCCATCAAGTCACTGTTGCGGTCAAAACGCAGGAAGTCAGACGTGTTCTCCGCCTTGGCGGGTGCTCGCTTCGGTGTGCCGCCCCTGCTGAGTCCGGCGACGACGCTGATCTCGCCCGTCTTCTCGTCACGGACTACCAGCACGTCCTGTTCATCACTCTTTTTCTTTTGTACCATAATTGTAAATTTTTAATGGTGAATACTTTTGTTATTTGAATTTCTGATGAATGCGAGTCAAGTAATGCTCCACATTCTCTTTCTTGAATTCTTTGACATTATTCTCTACAAACTGCATCACATCCTCTTCCGTGTAGTAGGTCTTCTGCCCCAAACGCTTGTATGGAAGCACTCCCAGACTGCGATAGCGTTGAAGGGAACGAGGGGATATTTGAAATAAGAGGCAGAGGTCTTGGTTGTCAAGCAATTTTTCATTGATGGCAGAACTTCCTTTTTGCTCCGTCTCTCGTTCGTGTCTCAACATCAGCATGTCGTAGATGCCGTCAATTTTCTTGTGCAGATCATGCAGATATAATTCCAATCGTCTCAATGTTCCATCTTCCATACTCATGTCTCCTTGGCAATGGTTCGTTCCTCAATCAATTTCTGTACAGCGTTGATGCTGTATCTGCATTGTCCGCGCACCATGAAGTACTCGATGCTGTTGGTAGAGCGCAAGCGCTGCAGGGTTCGCTTGCTTATCCCAAGTATTCTTGCTGCATCACTGCTTGTCAGCACAAGTTCCATACTTCTTCTTTTGGTATTTTCTCTCGCATTGGAATATATGAGAGCTACCAACTTTGCCACGTCGGCAATCTGTTCTGTCAGCATCTTAAAGGCTGCACTTTCCATTGTTATTACTTCCATTCTAATTCCGTTTGAAATGTTATATAATTCGTTGTTTTTATTTCTCGGCGGCAAAATTAACCATTTGCGAAATACCCGTTTAACAACTCATTAATGACCCACGTATAATTTTCTTGATTTTTCTTGCCAAGCGGTCGGCAAACCCCAGAAAAGCACTGCCACAGTTATTCATTTTCATTGTTTTTCAACATACACACATTAACTTTGCACCCGAATTTGTTGAACCAATAAAACAGAGAATATGGAAGTAGTAACAATGGAAAAGAAGGCATTCGACTTGATGATGGCAAGATACGATGCCTTGGTACAAAAGGTAGAGTTGTTGAAGCACAAGGCAAACGGCAAGCGTCTGAACAAATGGCTTACAGGTCATGAGGTCTGCCAGCAACTTCGCATCAGCCAGCGCACCTTACAAAAACTTCGTGACCGCCGTTTCTTGGGGCATACCCAGATAGGTCGCCAATTCTATTACTGCCCCGAAGAGGTCAAAGCCATCGTTCCGCTTATCGCCAGAATCAAATCGGTATAGCATAAAACCAAACTCGCCCAAGGCAAAGCCGAAAACTTCACCCTGGGCGAGCCAACACATTTAATATTCACCACTTAATCCAAATTGTAAACAATGAACATGAACCAACTTCTTACGCATGAGAGCAAGTCGATAGACACCGCCATGCAATCCTTGAAGAAAGCCAACAACTGGCTATCCTCATTCATCGAGTCCTACAGCCCACCTTTGGACGGGGAGCGATACCTCACCGACAAGGAACTCTCCGAGCTCCTGAAGCTTAGTCGCCGTACCTTGCAGGAATATCGCAGGCAAGGCATTTTGCCCTACATTATATTATGTGGCAAAACCCTCTATCCGGAATCCGAGATACAAGCACTTCTCACTGGTAATTACCGCAAGCCGATAATCGACGGCACTGTTTCACAAGGGGAGGGTACTGCTTCATAATAGCGAAACAAAAATAGCGTACAGGGTACAACGACAAAAATCGTTCTCTCTGTACGCTATTATATTATAAAGGTGTAGGAATCTTATTAAAAGATGAGAGATTCTAACTTGCACCTCTTGGCATCGTTCCGTTCATCACAATAATCATCGGATACTCGTGTTTTACTTGCTCTGCTTGGCAATCCTTGCGGTTCACAACCTTACTGATAAACCATTGTCTGAACAACAAGGCTTGGTATGTATCCATTTGAAGTGCTATGGCGATAATCACTTCCATATCATAGACATGCGCAGAATATCCATTTTCAAGTTTGATGTATTGAGAATGCTGGAAATCTTTCAGCACACTTTGTTTCCCAATGCGCTTGATGGTATTCTTCACTGCTGTCCCTGTTACATTCAACAGTTCGGCAATCTCCCAAACTGTCATCCACACCTCACCATGATGCGGGGCGTAGATGACCATATCTTCTTGTATTGTTATCACTTGTCGTTTCATACTCTGCCATTTATAGTGTTAGTATTATCGTTGCAAACATTTCCAAACGTGAATTCCTCAGTGTTATTAATCTGCTGAGACAACTTTTCCACGTCTTTGCTCAATTTCTCCTTGGTAATTTTGGCATATACCTGGGTTGTCTTTATGTCCTTGTGACCAAGCATTGAACTCACGGTTTCTATTGGGACTCCGTTGGAGAGGCAAACCGAGGTTGCGAACGAATGACGGCTCATGTGCCAGGACAGCGGCTTGGTGATACCACATTTTTTGCCCAGTCTTTTGAGCGAATCCATACAACTTTGGTAGTTGGGTACTGGAAACACCCTGCCGTCTTCACACAATCCACGGTATTTTTCCATAATTTGCTTGGGATAATCAAGCAACTTGATGGTGGCTTCCGTTCCTGTCTTCTGTCGATGGATAACAATCCATTCACCTTCATCGAAAAATTCCTTGATGTTCTCTTCCTTCAAGTTGTACAGGTCAATGAAAGCGAGACCTGTAAAACAACAGAACAGGAACAAGTCACGCACCATACTCATCTTCTTTCTTGTGATAGGTGTCTCCATCAACAGGTGAATCTCTTCTTTGCTCAGAAACTCTCTTGTGGTCTCTTCTTCCTTGTACTCATATCGTCTGAATGGGTCTTTTACGAGCCATTCATTATCTATGGCACGGAATACCATTGCACGGAGATTGCGGACAAACACCATCGCAGAGTTTATCTTCAAGTGCTTGTCGGTTCTGAGAAAAGTCTCGTAGTCTGTGATAAAAGGCAGCGATAACTCTTTCAGAGCAATATCCTTCACATGGTAATGCATCTGCAAGAACTCGCCCACATAGGCACACCCGATTCTATACTTCGTGTATGTACTCAAAGATTTCATGCCAGCCTTATATTGCTTTTCCATTTCATCACGGCTTTGAGAATAGACTTTCATCAGTGTATGGCAACGATACTCCAAGCCAAGAAAGGCGTTCTTCACCTTGTCGGCAGTGACGAAGTTGTCCCTGTCCATAATCTCCTGATAATGCTTACTGATACTCACACGCATCTTGTCCAATTTGCGGTTCACTTCCAAAGCCTGCATACTCTTACCCATCATGCGTCCGCCCTTGGTGTCCCACAAATTTGGATTGGCAGTTGTCTTGCAACTGAACTGCGCCTGTGTTCCGTCCACTGTGATACGTCCCATAACTGGAACAGTACCATCTTTCTTTACTACCTGTCTTTTGAGGTAGAAGATAATTGAAAATGTACTCTTCATAACGTCATTCTTTTTTTGCGTTCAAAATTAATACATGAAGAGTCTTTTCTTGCTACGCATTTCACGGCAGAACACGGCAAAATTGGTTCGTAACCAAAAAACTTACGTTGCTCATTAGTAACTCACTATAAATCAGAGTATTCAAATTCAATTCGTAACCTTCCTTATTCTTCCGAACCTCAACATTCCCCATTTGGGGTATAGGTTACGGATAGGTAACGTTCCTCTGTCTCATCTTGTCGTATTCCCGTCTTCGTCTGTCCTCGCCACTTTTAACCAAAATGAGGAAAGTAACTGATAACCAGTAAACTTTCCTCATTCTTCTCTCAAACACTTTTTATATGTACTTTCAATGAAAAGAAATATCGGTTCATATATCATATTTCGGGATAGTCTGTTTAATAACAATTATTA
>OGJI01002848.1_pt1 | contig 14611 bp, 10 predicted proteins | sample 1572031 | NCBI WGS metagenome assembly OGJI01 (sample SAMEA2582119, study PRJEB24529) | metagenome | biome: Human gut stool | place: China | collected 2011
TAGATAAGTTATTTGAGCAAGCTATGGAGAATCCACGTTTGCGTCAGAACTTCGATTTGCGTACCTCACCTGCTGATACCAGCCAACGTATGCTCAACGCTTTGCAGCCAGGAACAGAGGTGCCTATTCATCGACATGAAAAGACGACGGAAACTGTAATATGTCTTGTTGGTAAATTAGAAGAAATCATCTATGAAGAAGTGAATGGATACGTTCATGAGGTAACTTCCTATTGTGGTGATGTGATAAGACAAAAAAACTTTAAAGAGGTTTCACGACAAATACTATCTCCTGCAGAAGGTAAATTTGGTATCCAAATACCTGCAGGGGCATGGCATACAATAAATGTTATAGAACCTTCTGTCATATTTGAAGCAAAAGATGGGGCATATAGGAGAGATGATCGATAAAAATGATTGAGTTTTATGACGATAGAATAAAAACAATAGAAAGAAATATATGAAGAGAATGAAACAACTAGGCTATTACGTATTGGCAGCTTTTCTGTTAACAGCTTGCCAGTCTTACAAAAAAGTACCTTATCTGCAGGATGCGGAAGTTGTATTGTACAATACCCGAGATGCAGAGCTTTATGATGCTAAAATTATGCCCAAGGACCTATTAACGATAGTGGTGTCATGTACGAGTCCTGAATTGGCAGCACCTTTCAACTTGACAGTGGCTACGCAGAATAATGCAGTTTTGAGTAATACAACTACTCAGCCTGTCCTGCAGCAATATCTGGTGGATAATGACGGTTATATCAACTTTCCGGTATTAGGTGAACTTCATGTAGGCGGATTAACAAAGAAGGCAACCGAACAAATGATCGTTGAAAAGTTGAAACCTTATATTACTGAAACTCCTATTGTAACAGTACGTATGGTAAATTATAAGATTTCTGTGATCGGAGAAGTTGCCCGTCCCGGTACATTCACGATTTCCAATGAAAAAGTGAACATTCTGGAAGCTTTGGCTATGGCAGGTGATATGACCGTATATGGTTTGCGTGATGATGTAAAACTAATACGGGAGAATGCTAATGGCAAGCAGGAAATAATTCCATTGGATCTGAATAAAGCTGAGACAATCCTTTCCCCTTATTACTATCTGCAGCAGAATGATATCATATACGTTACTCCGAATAAGGCGAAAGCACGAAACTCAGATATCGGAACTAGTACAAGCTTATGGTTCTCTGCTACTTCTATCCTTGTTTCTATTGCCAGCTTGTTGTTTAACATCTTGAAATAAAAAGAAAGAGTCATGAAAGAAGAAAATCAAAACGGGAAGGAACGCCAAATGGCTGAAGAACAAATAGATTTCCGGACATTGCTTTTTAAATATATTATTCATTGGCCTTGGTTTGTAGGGGCAGTGTTGCTCTGCCTTGTTGGTGCATGGTTTTATCTGCATTGGGCTACCCCCATTTATAATATTTCAGCCACCGTTCTAATAAAAGATGAGAAGAAGGGAGGAGGTTCGGGAGTTTCTTCGGAATTGGAGGATATGGGATTAAGTGGTCTGATGACTTCTTCTAAGAATATTGATAACGAGTTGGAAGTCCTACGCTCAAAAACGCTTGTAAAAGAAGTTGTTAATCAATTAAACTTGTATATAACTTATAAAGACGAGGATGAGTTTCCGGCTAAAAGTTTATACAAGACATCTCCGGTACAAGTAAGTTTGACACCTCAGGAGGCTGAGAAACTAAGTTCTCCGATGGTAGTGGAAATGATACTGCAGCCTAAAGGAAGTATAGATGTGAATGTGACTGTTGGTGAGAAAGGATATCAGAAGCATTTTGAGAAACTACCTGCTATCTTCCCGACTGATGAAGGTACATTGGCTTTCTTTCAAGATGTTGACTCGGTAACTTTGCAGGATGGCACGAAAGTACCTCGGTTAGAGAAGAACGTACGTCATATAACTGCGACTATCAACAAACCGATGAGAGTGGCAAAGGGGTATTGCAGCAGCTTGTCTATTGCGCCAACCTCCAAGACTACTTCTGTGGCTGTGATATCATTAAAAAATTCCAGTTTGCAGTGTGGACAGGATTTTATCAACCAATTACTGGAGATGTATAATCGTAATACGAATAATGATAAAAACGAAATCGCCCAGAAGACTGCTGAGTTTATTGATGAACGTATTAGTATTATTTCAAAAGAACTGGGAAGTACAGAAGCGGATTTGGAAACCTTTAAGCGTGACGCTGGTATCACGGACTTGACGAGTGAAGCTCAGATAGCCTTAGCCGGTAATGCTGAATATGAAAAGAAGAGTGTGGAGAACCGTACTCAAATCAGTCTGGTGAATGACTTGCGTAAATACTTGAGAGGTAATGAATATGAAGTATTACCAAGTAATGTTGGTTTACAGGATGCTGCCTTGATTGGTGCGATTGAACGTTATAATGAAATGTTGGTGGAACGTAAACGTCTGCTACGTACATCAACAGAGAATAACCCGGCTATTGTGAATCTGGATACGAGTATTCGTGCTATGAAAGCTAATGTACAGGCTACTCTTGAAGGAACTTTGCAGGGGTTGATGATAACCAAGTCAAATCTGGACCGTGAGGCAAGCCGCTACTCTCGTCGTATCAGTAACGCTCCGGGGCAGGAACGTGCTTATGTAAGCATTGCCCGCCAGCAGGAAATTAAAGCAGGGTTGTATCTGATGTTGTTGCAGAAACGTGAAGAGAATGCAATTGCGTTAGCTGCTACTGCAAATAATGCGAAGATTATTGATGAAGCGATAGCTGATGATACTCCGGTATCTCCCAAACGCTCTATGATTTATTTAATTGCATTGGTATTGGGTGTTGGGATTCCTGTTGGCATCATTTACCTGATTGAACTGACGAAATTCAAGATAGAAGGTCGTGCCGACGTAGAAAAACTGACGAGTGTTCCTATTATAGGTGATATTCCATTGACTGACGAAAAGAATGATAAGAATGGTTCTATTGCTGTCTTCGAGAACAAGAATAATCTGATGAGTGAAACCTTCCGTAATATTCGTACCAATCTTCAGTTTATGCTCGATAATGATCAGAAGGTTATCCTTGTAACCTCAACAGTCAGCGGAGAAGGAAAATCATTTGTTTCGGCAAACCTGGCTATCAGTCTTTCTCTTTTGGGAAAGAAGGTCGTGATTGCCGGACTCGATATTCGCAAGCCGGGACTGAATAAAGTATTCCATCTCTCCAATAAAGAGAAAGGCATTACTCAGTATCTTTCCAATCCTGAAACGGATCTAATGGAACTTGTTCAACCTTCTGATGTCAATAAGAATCTGTTTGTTCTTCCGGGTGGTTCTGTGCCTCCTAATCCAACGGAGTTGTTAGCTCGTAACGGTCTGGATAAAGCCATAGAAATCTTGAAGCAGAACTTCGACTATGTGATAATGGATACTGCCCCTATCGGTATGGTAACCGATACTTTATTGGTAGGTCGTGTGGCTGACTTGTCAGTATACGTATGTCGTGCCGACTATACTCATAAAGCCGAATATACATTGATCAATGAGTTGGCTATTGAGAAGAAGTTGTCTAAGCTTTGTACCGTAATCAACGGTGTGGACTTGAAAAAGAGAAAATACGGTTATTACTACGGCTACGGCAAGTACGGTAAGTACTACGGTTATGGTAAACGTTATGGCTACGGCTATGGATATGGAGAAAAGTGACAGATAAATCTGTGATATATGAAAAAGACGGTAGTCGAATATATCACCAATACGCTTGAAGATATTCCCAAGCAATCTCTTCAAACCAATAAAAGGCGTTTACATGCTTTTTTCTCAGAACAGGAAACAATAGAGAAGCGGGGGACACATTTTGTATTCAGGTATGCTTTCTATTCTGTTGAAAAATTACGAAGACCTACGAAACAAAGCCTCTTTAAAGAATATAATATGTTGTGTTCTGACTTGAAAAGCACTCCTTCTGGGGAAATATCGGATATGGAATATAAAGATGTTGTATTATATGGTAATACTTCCTCTCCTGTAGTACAAGAACGATTGACTGAATATTTGGAACGGAATAATTCGTTAAAGATTCAATTGTCTTTTTGTGATGAAGAAACCTCAGAATGTAAAACAGGAGAAAATATTGCCTATGCAGAACTGCAGAAAGCATTGTTTTATTGTAAAAGGAAGAAGTATTTGCTTCTGTTCATTTCAGTTCGTGAGTTGATACAGGATATTCGCTTTTACGATCTGCTTAATGAATATCGTGTTGATTTCCGTTGTGTTGACTTTCCTTGGTTTTGCAGGGAGAATCTACAGTTGATAAAAGCAGTTATGTTATATGAGAAGCTATCTTCTTAAATAGTCCTTAAATAGCATATTGATCTGAATATTAGTATTATATGTTACATTTTATATTGAATTGCTATATGTAGGTCCCTAACTTCATACTACAAGATGAAGAACCCTACATTTTTCGTTGGTTAAGAAGAATACAGCGGTATATCTTAACCGACACTTTCATATCGGTTTGATTTCCGATATGCTTTTTTTACCCCATATATCAACTGTCTGTGAAGATCGTTGATATATTTTTTATAAAATAATTACATTTAAAAGAATAGAGGTTGTGTCAGCATTTTTGACACAACCTCTATTCTTTTATTAGCTTCGTGAAACTTGCAGCCCTTTGTCGGAAAGAGTCATATCAACAAAACGTGCTCGTGGATTAGGAGCATGCTCTGTCAGTATCCGTCGTATCTGTCCTGCGGCTTGCGGGTCTTTAGCTACCATATATAAATAACCGCCGCCTCCTGCACCGGGCAATTTATATCCTAATGTATAGTCTTTGATTGTCTCGATAATGGCTGCTACCGCCGGAGGGTTTGTACCGCTGTCCAGCGCCTGGTTTTGTGCCCAGGTTTTATTAATCAGACCGGCGAAGTTCTCGAAATTACCACGTAGAATAGCCTCGCTCATGTCTGTTGCGTGTACTTTCATCTCGGCTAATAAGCTGAGGTGCGGACCGGAATTGAGGAACATGGAGCTGACGATTTCGGCTAATATTCCTTTCGCTGTACGGGTGATGCCTGTGTAGTAAAGCAAATGGCAGTCGCGATAGTCGGGATGGGTGAATAGTTGGTCGGGCAGCCAGCGCACTAAAGGATTCTGTTCGAAACCGGCTTCGGACTGAAGCAACTTGACACCGGGAAAAACACCGCCATATTGATCCTGCCAACCACCGCCGGTGGTCAGCAACTGCTCTAATGCCAATGTATAACTGCAAATATCGTTTCTATCCCATGCCAGTCCGCAGAAATCATTGATAGCTCCGAGAACGGTGGAAGCCAGAATGGAACTGGTTCCTAACCCCGAACCCGCAGGAATTGCCGCTAATAAGGTAATTTCGAGTCCTGCGCCGAAGGCTTTCAGATGTTCTTCCAGCGAAGCGTAGTTCTCGGCGGAAAATTCCGGTGCAAATCCGGCTAAAGTAAGGGCCGCTTTGGGAATAGAGAAAGGAGAACCGACTTTCTTGTAGTCTTGCAGTTCCTCATAGTTTTCTATGATTTCCACAGCACCCATATCAATGGAGCGAAGTACGATATGATACTTTTTGCATGGTTTCACATATACTTGCAAGGGTGGCTGTCCGTTCAATTCGATAGCCAGGTTGACAACACTTCCTCCCGAATAGAGAGAGTAGGGAGGGGTATCTGTCCACCCTCCTGCCAGGTCGATGCGAACGGGGCTACGTCCCCATACAATCTGGTCCGAATATACATCGAGACGGGGCTGGTTCTTCCGGCTGGGCATAGCTCCCAATAATCCGTTGCGAAGAAGTTGGAATGCCGATTGTTCTTCTTCTTTATAGTTACTGTCGCCGTGTAGTTTCATGATACGTCCCCGTAGCATCCGGTTGTGGATTCTGACCATTGGCGCGGTGTCTTCTTTTAATATGTCAGGCGTGGCTAAATCAAAGCGGACAAATTCTTTGGCAGCATCCTGCAAATCGAGTTGATAGAATACACTCTTTTCGTAATTGTCGGCCAGCCCTTTCCAGTTGCTCCGGCGATAAGCGCTACGCTGCTCATACAGTCGTTTCAGATTCGCGCGTGCGGATATTTCATCGGCAGAGACTTTTTCTGCTTTTAGCCAAAGTTGTTTTCCTTCTTCCAGTTGGGGTTCGGAGATCATCCAACGTATCAATATACCCAAATCTTCTACGGAAGCTGTTACCGGGAAAATGGAAGCAGACTGTAAATCGTCCGTGCGTCCATTTATGTCTTCCCAAGTAAGGGTTCTTTCCTGCATCCACTGTGAAAAAGGGATATTGAGATATGTGGTCGTTTCATTTTTCAATGCTCCTTTGAATACATCATCCAATCCGTAAGGACGTGCAACGAATGCGTTGTCGCCAAAAGGAACCACGTCAATACAGATACCGTCCGGCAGATTTATATTCCATTGGTTTTCGGGAACACCTGTGATTATCTGGCGTGATCCGAGATGCCAGCCTTCCCCTACATGGCTGTTTTCAATCCATAGGTTAGCGTTATCTGCACAGAGGGAGACTTGTGTACTGGAGTTCTGGATAAAGATTGCCGGATTCGGTTTTACTTTCCGGTGCATGATCTTTCTTTGGTCACGTACCTTGTCCTGTATGGCTAGCGTAGAAGAAATCAGTTCATGACTTGTACCGAAATGGTAAAATTCGCCGCCGGGTAACGGTAATATGGCTACGGATAGTTGGTTGACTTCTTCATCTTCCGTCTTGGGATGTTCTCCCAAAGCCAGCCCATAGTCGGAATATAAGTCATAGTAATTGATGTCATTCGTTCCTTCCTTGAGCGAGCGCTTCATTAAGACCTCTACGGCACGGTCACTTAAAATCCAGATGCCGATGTCCATTAGGAAAAGGTGTGTCTTGGATAAACCTTCCAATTCTTCCAGAGAGGGCTTCTGTAACATGAAGTCGAGTACTTCAGGGCTTTCCCGGTCGGAGACAAAAACTCCGTGATGAGTGGCCAAAGAAGGATTTACCCATAAGCCGTAGCATACGACGTCCACATTGGGGATGTCCTGCAAAGGTTTTTCCGAACGGATATATACATCTCCACTGGCTATCAATGTATTCATGCCGGCCGGCGCTTGCTGCATGATTCTTTCGTATAACGGGAGTTGCAAAGACAGCAGGTTCTGTCCCAGTCTTTGTCCTCTTTCCCAACTGAAGATCGGGATAGGGGTCAGTATCTTACCGGAAGGTCCGTAACTGGGTAAGCGGCGGCTTTGTCCTCCTGCATGAAGTAATATCCTTTTTTCGCGTCCTATCCAATCATTGAAAGACTCTTGTGGGGCAAATGCCTGGTGGCAGGCTTGCAAGAGCCAGGTTGTTCCGCCTCCGGAGCCAAGCTTGCTGCCTATGGGATCGGATGTACAAAACCATTCGTTATGATTAACTTCTTCCAGTTCGTGAAAACAGTGGATCAGGTTTGGGGGTAAAGATAATAACTTTTGCATGATAGAATCGTCGTTTGTTGGTTAGAATTTCTATAAATCAAGTCCATCCCAAGCTTCACAGAGCGCTTGCATGGACGGTAGTAATAAATCCGCTCCGGAGTCCAGCAATACCTGTCCGTCCAGAGGTCCCGTGTTCACAGCGATTGTGAAAATGCCGGCTTTGTGTCCGGCTTCTACCCCGAGAGGTGCGTTCTCCACTACCACCGCTTCATCGGCTTTCAGACCACCTTTTTTCAGGGCCATAAGATACGGTTCCGGGTTTGGCTTTCCGTATTTGACATCGAATGCCGTAACCATTAGTTCTTTGTGAAACATTCCCGGAAAGTTATGCTCCAACCGTTCGAGTAATGAAAGTTGTCCGGAACCTGTTACCACCATTGGAGTGAGTCCTTCACCTTTTACTTTTTGCAACAGTTCCCATGCGCCGGGCATACGTTCAGCTTCTGCATACGAGTTGAATAAGACACTTTTCTCCTGATATATACTTTCTATTTCTTCCTGCGTGGCCTCCCTTCCCAGTTCACGCTGAAATACGATATTAATAGTGGCAGCCCCTGTCCGTCCTTCGTGCATATAGGCTTCTTCACGGCTAAGAGTAAGCCCGTGTGATTTCATCACCTTATGCCAGGCTTCGGAATGATAGGGCATGGAATTAAAAAGCACGCCGTCCATATCGAACAGGACGGCTTTCAGTTTTTTCTTCATACTTTATAAATAGTGAACCATTATCTGTTTAGAGTTTAATCTTCTTATTTCGAAACATATACGAGGCAAAGATAACTATAAAAAATGAGAGATAAGACAAAACGGACGGATAGTTGCAAGCGGGCTCTTTGAGCAATAAAGTATCCAATTATTTGTCATTTAGAAGATTATGTGTATTTTTGTAGCATTATAAACTCAATGATAGCATGAAAAAGAGAGTATTATTGTTGCTACCTTTGTTTTTAGGTGCTTGTTCCGATAGTGGGGAGAGTCCTGTTATCACGATAGAAAGACTGTATGTAAATACTGGTCCGGACAGTGAGGATTCTAAAGGGGAAGACTATACTAATCAGAAAGATAATCTGCCGGCTTTAAAGGTAGGGGATAAGGTGAATGCTTTTTTGCTCTTGGATGGGAATGGAGCTGAACTTAAAACCTTTAAACTTCAGAATGACGAAGCGGTGAAAGCCGAACTTCGTTATGAAAAAGCCGAAGTCTCTACCGAAGGAAACCTGACGGATGAGGAAAAAGGTCAGTTACGTTTTAAGGACGGTGTGACGCAAACCAGGGTCATGGTGAAAGCTACTATTGAACATGTAGATAAGAACGGTGATGTGAAGTTGGCTTTCTATCTTTCCTCCAAGGCTGAATGCGAAGGCGCACAAGAGGAAATCGGCTTGAAAACCAAAGAGGTAGAGGAGGAAGATTAAGAACGGAATGTCGATAGACAACATAAAAAAGAAGCGGTCTTAATAAGGCCGCTTCTTTTTTATGTATAGATTCTATTACAATCTTGATTGGATCGCTTTGGATTCTTCCTCGTAACCCGGTTTGTTCAGCAACGCAAACATGTTCTTCTTGTATGCTTCTACACCCGGCTGGTTGAAAGGATTCACGCCCAGCAGATAACCGCTGATACCGCAAGCCTTTTCGAAGAAATAAAGCAGGCTACCGATATTGTATTCGCTCAATGAAGGAAGAACAATACGCATATTAGGTACGCCACCGTCTACGTGAGCCAATTGAGTTCCCAGTTCCGCCATTTTGTTCACTTCATCCACACGTTTGCCGGCTAGGAAATTCAGACCATCCAGGTTGGCTTCGTCAGAAGGAACTTCCAGTTTATGGTCTACCTTATCCAGTGAGATGACAGTTTCGAAGATAGAACGTTCACCTTCCTGAATCCATTGTCCCATAGAGTGAAGGTCGGTAGAGAAGTCTACTGATGCGGGGAAAATACCTTTGTTGTCCTTACCTTCTGATTCTCCGTAAAGCTGTTTCCACCATTCGCTTACATAATGCAGTTTCGGACAGAAGTTGACGAGGATTTCGATCTTCTTTCCGTTTCTGTACAGTTCATTACGGGTAGCAGCATAGATAGCAGCAGGGTTTTCTGCAAACGGAACGTCTGCGCCACATGCTTTTTCCATGTCGGCAGCACCGGCAACCAGTTGCTCAATGTCGAACCCGGCAACAGCAATCGGCAGCAAACCGACCGGAGTCAGTACAGAGAAACGTCCGCCTACATTATCGGGGATGATGAATGTTTTGTAACCTTCCTTGTCGGCAGTAACACGTGCTGCACCTTTCTTGGCGTCTGTTACAGCTACGATTACCTGTTTTGCAGTTTCTTTGCCGCGTTGGTCTTCGCATTGTTTCTTCAACAGGCGGAAGGCAAGCGCAGTTTCGGTAGTAGTTCCCGATTTGGAGATATTGATAACACCGAATTTCTTGTCTTTCAGATACTCAGTCAGTTCGAATAGATAATCTTCGCTGATATTGTGTCCGGCATAAATCATGATCGGAGCTGTCTTTTTTTCCTGCAACCAAGTGAAGCTATTAGATAACGCCTCGATTACGGCACGTGCGCCCAGATAGCTACCGCCGATACCTGCAATGATCACTACTTCACAGTTGTCTCTCAAGACCTTTGCGGTAGCGTTCAAGTCAGCCAAGTGTTCTTTGCTGATAGAAGAAGGCAAGTGCAGCCAGCCTAAAAAGTCGTTCCCTTTTCCAGTTCCTTTTTCCAGCATTTCCTGTGCGGCTTTTACCTCTGCTTCGTAGGCAGAAACCTTTTCTTTGGAGATAAATCCAAAAGTCTTTTCAATGTTCAAGCTAATCATATCTTTCTTGTTTAAAGGTTATCTAAAAGAATCAGTTAGTAATTTAATCTCGATCATAGGCGAGATACGTTCGTATAGAATGTTGTACACAGCGTCCAGTATCGGCATATTAACATGATGATGCTTGTTGATTTCCTTGATACACTTCGTACCGTAGTAACCTTCAGCGATCATTTCCATTTCAATCTGTGCGCTCTTTACGGAATATCCCTTACCGATCATTGTGCCGAATGTCCGGTTACGGCTGAAATTCGAATAGCCGGTCACCAGCAAGTCACCCAGATAAACAGATTCATCTACGTTTCTGTTCAACGGATGTACCGTATTCAGGAAACGGTTCATCTCCTGGATAGCGTTGGAAATCAGTACGGCCTGAAAGTTGTCGCCGTATTTCAGTCCGCTGCAAATACCGGCGGCGATAGCATATACGTTTTTGAGTACCGAACTGTACTCGATACCTGATACGTCGTCACTAACAGATGTTTTGATAAAGCTGCTTCCCAGTCGGCGCGCGAAGATACGTGCTTTGTCTTTGTCCGGGCAGGCGATGGTCAGATAAGAAAGGCGTTCCAAAGCTACTTCTTCTGCGTGGCAGGGACCTGCCAGTACAGCGATATTTTCGGGAGGAACACCGTATTCCTTGGTAAAGTATTCTGATACGATAACGTTGTCGTCGGGTACGATTCCTTTGATAGCGGTGATGATGAACTTATCCTTTATCTTGGTTTTCAGCTTTTTCAGGTGAGCTTTCAGATAAGGGGAAGGAGTGACGAAAATCAGCGTATCCGATTCTTTCACAACATCGTTGATGTTGGAACTGAAAGAGATACGCTTGGTATCGAATTTCACTCCTGTCAGATAAGCCGGATTGTGCCCCAATCTCTTGAAATCAGCGATGCGGTCATCGCGTCGCATATACCAATTGATAGAGTCTTCTTGAGCCAGACACATCTTCGCAATAGCTGTGGCCCAACTTCCACCGCCCATTATCGCTATCTTACCGGGTAATTTCATTTGTATGGATTTGGATGAAGAACTTATTTAATTTTCTGTATCCAATCAGTTACGTCGTTTACCGACGGGTTGGCCAGTTCTAATTTGTATTTCTTATTGATGCCGCAGATGTCCTGGTGTAGCTTCTGCGCATTGACATCTTTCATGTCTTCTACGGTGTTGTAGCCGGCTTTCTGGATAACAGGCACCCAATCTTCTGCGATACCCAGTTCCATATATTTGGCGGCTGCGTCTTTCTTCACCACCTTTTCCGGGCGCATTTGCGGGAAGAATAACACTTCCTGAATGGTAGTCTGACCGGTCATTAACATAACCAGACGGTCGATACCGATGCCGATACCCGATGTAGGAGGCATACCATATTGTAAAGAACGCAGGAAGTCCTGGTCGATAATCATTGCTTCATCGTCACCCTTGTCAGCCAGACGCATCTGTTCTTTGAAGCGTTCTTCCTGGTCGATCGGGTCGTTCAATTCCGAGTAGGCGTTGGCAAGTTCCTTGCCGTTTACCATTAATTCGAAACGTTCGGTCAGTCCCGGTTTGGAACGGTGCATCTTGGTCAGCGGAGACATTTCAACCGGATAATCGGTGATGAAAGTCGGCTGGATATATGTACCTTCGCAGAATTCTCCGAAGATTTCATCAATCAGCTTGCCTTTACCCATTGTCTCGTCGATTTCCTCCATTTTCAGTTCCTTGCAGACTTGGCGGATTTCTTCTTCGCTCTTGCCGTTCAGGTCGTAACCGGTCTTTTCCTTGATAGCGTCGAGGATAGGCAGACGGCGGTAAGGAGCTTTGAAGCTGATAGTCTTTCCGTCGACAACGCTTTCCGTACAGCCGTTTACAGCGATACAGATACGTTCCAGCAATTTCTCGGTGAAGTTCATCATCCAGTTGTAATCCTTGTACTGAACATAGAGTTCCATGCAGGTAAATTCCGGATTGTGGGTCTTGTCCATGCCCTCGTTACGGAAGTTCTTGCCGATTTCATATACACCTTCAAAACCACCTACAATCAGTCGCTTCAGATAAAGTTCCGTTGCGATGCGCAGGTAAAGGTCTATATCCAGCGAGTTATGGTGCGTGATGAACGGGCGGGCGCTTGCTCCACCGGCAATAGATTGCAGGATAGGCGTTTCCACTTCAGTGTATCCGGCTTCATCGAGAGCGTTACGCAGTGTTTTCACTACGGTGGCACGCTTCAGGAATGTCTCTTTCACACCGTCGTTTACCACCAGGTCTACATAACGTTGGCGATAACGGAGTTCGGGATCTTCAAAAGAGTCGTAAGCTACGCCGTCCTTGTATTTTACGATAGGAAGCGGTTTGATGGATTTTGCAAGTACGGTCAGCTTCTTTGCGTGAATACTGATTTCGCCCATTTGGGTGCGGAATACAAAGCCCTCGATACCGATAAAGTCACCTAAGTCGAGCAGGCGTTTGAATACAGCGTTGTACAGTTCCTTGTCTTCTCCCGGACAGATGTCGTCGCGGGTGATGTACACCTGGATGCGACCTTTAGAGTCCTGTAATTCGATAAAAGAAGCTTTACCCATTACGCGGCGGCTCATGATACGTCCGGCTACAGAAACCTGGCGCGGCTCGTCCTCGTCCTTGAATTCAGCTTTAATATCTGTAGAGAAAGCATTGGTTACATACTCTGCTGCAGGGTATGGATCAATACCCATCGCACGAAGCTCATTCAGGCTGTTGCGTCGAATGATTTCCTGTTCACTTAGTTCTAGTATATTCATTTCGTTACGTATTAACTCAATTTTGTGGGCAAAAATACGAAACTTTTCTCATATATCCTGTAATCCGTCTCTTTTTTGTATCTTTGCACCCTCAAACTAATAGGTATGACAGGACAAAAGACACCCACTGCGTTGGGTACGGAAAAGATTGGGAAGCTTTTAATGCAGTATGCCATTCCGGCAATTATCGCCATGACGGCGTCTTCTCTTTACAATATGGTAGATAGTATTTTTATCGGTCACGGGGTAGGTGCGATGGCTATTTCCGGGTTGGCATTAACTTTCCCGCTAATGAATCTTGCCGCGGCTTTCGGCTCGTTGGTCGGTGTCGGTGCGGCTACATTGATTTCGGTGAAGCTGGGACAGAAAGATTATGATACCGCACAGCGGGTTTTGGGAAATGTGTTTGTATTAAACCTTATTATAGGTATCTCTTTTACGGTAATCGTTCTTCCTTTTCTCGATCCGATACTTTACTTTTTCGGAGGAAGCGATAAAACGGTGAAGTATGCCCGTGAATTTATGCAGGTTATCTTGCTCGGAAATGTGGTTACCCATTTATATCTGGGGCTGAATGCAGTGCTCCGTGCTTCGGGCCATCCGCAGAAAGCGATGATGGCAACAATAACGACAGTGATAATCAATGTATTGCTTGCTCCATTGTTTATTTTTGTATTCGACTGGGGAATCCGTGGGGCGGCTACGGCTACGGTTTGTGCGCAGTTGATTGCATTGGTCTGGCAGCTTCATTTGTTCTGCCGCAAAGATGAACTGATACGGTTGAAAAAGGGGATTTTTCGTTTGAAACGGAAAATCGTGTTGGATTCGCTGGCTATTGGTATGTCTCCCTTTCTGATGAATATGGCGTCTTGCTTTATTGTGATTCTGATTAATCAGGGATTAAAAGAGCATGGAGGTGATTTGGCGATCGGTGCATTCGGTATTGTTAATCGTATTGTTTTTGTCTTTATTATGATTGTATTGGGACTAAACCAAGGGATGCAGCCCATTGCGGGATATAATTTTGGTGCGAAGCTCTATCCTCGTGTGACGGAAGTACTGAAAGTAACCATTTGTTGTGCAACTGTAGTGACAACGATTGGTTTCCTGATAGGTATGTTTATTCCGGAAATCGTATCTTCCATCTTTACTTCGGACGAAGAGTTAATCAGCATTGCTTCTAAAGGTTTTCGTATTGTGGTATTTTTCTACCCGATTGTTGGGTTTCAGATGGTAGCTTCCAACTTCTTCCAGAGTATTGGAATGGCAAGTAAAGCCATTTTCTTGTCGCTGACGCGGCAGATGTTATTTCTCGTTCCCTGTTTATTGATTCTACCTCACTATTATGGACAAATGGGCGTTTGGGCCAGTATGCCTGTGGCAGATTTGGCGGCTAGTCTTATATCCGGAGGAATGTTGTGGTGGCAGTTCCGGCAGTTTAAGAAAGTTACTGTTTGATAAGTTTGTTCCGATATTCTTTAGGAGATATACCGACATACTGCTTGAAATATTTCCCGA
>OGJI01002853.1_pt1 | contig 14598 bp, 8 predicted proteins | sample 1572031 | NCBI WGS metagenome assembly OGJI01 (sample SAMEA2582119, study PRJEB24529) | metagenome | biome: Human gut stool | place: China | collected 2011
TTCTGGGTGGTGCAGTATTTGGCGGCGGCATACAGGCGGCTGTGGTAGGTCCACTGGTTCAGCACGCTGGTGGGGAACTTCTCCACGCGGTTGGAGATGCTGTCCTCGGTGACCACCGCCGCGCCGTGGCGGGTGATGAGGTGGTCGATGCCGTGGTTGATCTCCGGGTCCACATGGTAGGGGCGTCCGGCCAGCACGATGATGCGCCTGCCCTGACGGCGGGCCTCATCAATGATCTCGCTGCCCTTGACCCGGATCTGTGCCATGTGGGCTTCATACTCAGCGTAGGCAGCGTTGGCAGCCTCCTGCACTTCCTTCTCGGAGATGCCGCCGAAATACTTGGGCAGCACGTCCTTCGCCATCTTGTGGACGAAATCCTTCGGACGGTGGATGCCGACGTAGTCGTAGATGAACTTCTGGCCTTCCAGCTCGGGGCAGTTGCCGGCGAGGACTTCGGGATAGTAGGCCACGACGGGGCAGTTGTAGTGGTTGTCGCCCAGACCCTCGTCGATGTTGTAGGTCAGGCAGGGGTAGAAGATGGCGTCCAGATGCATCTGGGTCAGGGCCTTGATGTGGCCATGGCTGAGCTTGGCCGGGAAGCAGGCGGTGTCGCTGGGGATGGTAGCCTGACCGGCCAGATAGAGACCGCGGCTGGACACCGGGCTGGTGTGGACGGCAAAGCCGAGCTTGGTCCAGAAGGCGTACCAGAACGGCAGCAGCTCGTACATATTCAGGCAGAGCGGGATGCCGATGGAGCCGCGCTTTCCGGCCACGGGCTTGTAGCTGGCCAGAAGCTGCTGCTTGTAGGCGTAGAGGTTGAGGCTGTTGTCCTCGCTCTTGCCGGTGACGGGCTTGTCGCAGCGGTTTCCGGAGATGAACTTGCGGCCATCGGCAAAGGTGTTGACGGTGAGCTGGCAGTGGTTGCCGCAGCCGCCGCACTTGACGCTGACGACTTTCTGGTCGAAGCTCTCCAGCTCTTCCTCGCTCATCATGGCGGAGGTGGTCTGGCCGTTCTTGCGGCACTGGCGCAAACCGAAGAGGGCCGCACCGTAAGCGCCCATCAGACCGGCGATGTCGGGGCGGATGACCTCGACGCCCATCTCCTTCTCGAAGGCACGGAGGACGGCCTCATTGTAGAACGTACCGCCCTGCACGACGATCTTCCGGCCCAGCTCTTCGGGGCTGGACGCACGGATGACCTTGTACAGTGCGTTCTTGACGACGCTGATGGACAGGCCCGCCGAGATATTCTCAATGGACGCGCCGTCCTTCTGGGCCTGCTTGACCGAGCTGTTCATAAAGACGGTGCAGCGGCTGCCCAGATCCACGGGGCGGTCGGCGAAGAGGCCGAGGGCCGCGAACTCCTTGACGTCGTAGCCCAGTGCCTGCGCGAAGGTCTGCAAAAAGCTGCCGCAGCCGGAAGAGCAGGCTTCGTTCAGGAAGATGTTGCTGATAGCACCATCTTCGATCTTGAAGCACTTCATATCCTGACCGCCGATGTCGATGATGAAGTCCACGTCCGGCATGAAGTATTTTGCTGCCGTGAAGTGGGCCACGGTCTCCACGAGCCCGAAGTCGCAGCGGAAGGCGTTCTTGACCAGTTCTTCGCCGTAGCCGGTGGTGGTCACACTGGCCACTTTGAGGCCGGGGTGCTCTTTATAGATCTTCAGCAGCTGCTGCCGGATAAGGGGCAGCGGGTTGCCGAGGTTCGGCTGATAGTTGGTGTAGAGGATCTGGCTCTGCTCATCCACGACCACCAGCTTGACGGTGGTGGAACCGGAGTCGATGCCGATATGCACCGGGCCGCACTGAGCGCTGAACGCCACCCGCGGCACGCTGTGGGACATATGGCGGGCATGGAATGCCTCGTACTCTTCCTTGCTGGCGAAGAGGGGCGGCTCGCTGGCGTAGGTCGCCGTGGCGGCGTACTCATCCAGCGCAGCGGCCACGTCCGAGAGGACGAACTCCTTGTCGGCGTAGAGGGCAGCGCCCAGCGCGACGTAGAGCAGGCTGTTCTCGGGGCAGGTACCGGTGACGCCCAGTGCCTCGTCGAAGCTCTTGCGCAGCACGGTGCTGAAGGTCAGCGGACCGCCCAGATAGAGGATATTGCCCTGGATGGGACGTCCCTGTGCCAGACCGGCGATGGTCTGGTTGACCACGGCCTTATAGATGCTGGCCGCGATGTCCTCGGTCTTTGCGCCCTGATTGATGAGGGGCTGCACGTCGCTCTTGGCGAAAACGCCGCAGCGGGATGCAATGGTGTATGTACGGGTGGCCTGTTCGGCCGCCTTGTTCATCTCATCAGCACTCATCTTGAGCAGCGTCGCCATCTGGTCGATGAAAGCACCCGTTCCGCCGGCGCAGCTGCCGTTCATGCGGACTTCGGTGCCGTTGGTCAGGAACAGGATCTTTGCATCCTCACCGCCCAGCTCGATGACGCAGTCCGTCGCAGGGACGAACTTTTTGACCGCCACGCGGGTGGAGAACACCTCCTGCACGAAAGGCACTCCGCAGCTGTCGGCCAGGCCCATGCCGGCGGAGCCGGAGATGCTGAGCAGCGCTTTCCGGCCATGCAGCTGCTCTGCGTCGATGCGGCGCAGCAGCTCCTGCGCCTTTTCCAGAATGTGGCTGTAGTGGCGCTCATACGTTGAATATAAAAGGGTATCGTTTTCATCCAGCACCACGCATTTGATGGTAGTGCTGCCGATGTCAAGACCTACTCTCACAGTTGTTTTTCCTCCTGAAGGACAATGCACTCTCCCTCTGCACACAGGGCTCTCCGGCCCGGGCAGAAGTTGTTTGCTAACGAATCAAATTTCAGACTCGCATACATGGGTATTATAAACCAAATCCGGCTGACAATCAATCATTCGGGATTATTTTACACCTTAAAAACAGTAAAATCACCTTTCAAAGTTAAACATTTTGTTAATTTCGCAAACTTTTCTGTGAATTTCGGGCTGTTTCTGCTAAGATTCTTTACCGCCTGTCATTTTTTTCCGCTCTCTTCCCTGTCCCGCACAAAAATCAAAGGCATCTGCGCTGCGCCGTCCCGGCCGCATTGCAGATGCCTTTTTGTCTCGTTCAATATCTCCTCAGCAGAAGGAGCTCCTGTGCCGCCCGGCTTGCGAACCGCGCTGCGCGGATGTCGTTCTCCTCGCTGGAGTGGAGTTCCATTTCCGGCGGGATGTCCTCGCAGGAGGCCAGCAGGAACACCACCTGCGCTCGGGTGCCGCCGCCCGGACGGGCCGTCAGCGTCAGCTTCCAGCCTGCACGGCGGCAGATGAGCTTGCAGATGCGGAGACCCAGCTTTGCGCCGCTGAGGAAGCGGCGGTTGTTCTCGATGGGGTCTTCCTCCATCAGGCCGCAGCCGTTGTCTTCTACCCGGAGCGCGACGCCCGTCTTTTTCTGTTTCAGGCTCACCCACACCCTGCCGCCTGCATCGCAGGCCCGCAGCGCGTTGGAGATGAGGTGGAGCAGCAGCTGTTCGGCCTCATCGGGGACGCCCATGACGGCGCAGTGCTCGATGCCCCCGCTCTCCGTCGTGAGCGTTATTTCCAGCGACCGCTGGATGTCCGGGGCCAGACGGCCCGCTTTTTCCAGCAGACTGCACAGGTCCAGAGGCTGCAGCTCGCTCAGCTCTTCATTTTCCAGCTGATAAAGCGTTATGGCATTGCGTATCGTGCGGTCCAGCCGGGCAGACTCTATCTGGATGTCTGAAAGTGCCTGCCGGGTGGGCAGGTCGGCCGACGCCAGCAGATGCATCTGCAGATATTCCCGGTTCTGGTCGATGATGCCAAGGGCATGGAAGCACACATCCCCAAACTCCTCCTGAGGGGAGACTCCTGCTCCATCGTTTCGCCTGCGCATTCTGCTCTACCTCCGCGTCGTGTGGTCAGCACCTCACTGCTGACTCAGTTTACTTTCCAGCGCATAAAGCAGGCGGCCGATGGTCACCTTCCTGCGCTCTAAGCCATACTCTTTTCGAAAATCCCGCCATGTCTGGGTACCGGTCTCGTCCAGCGTCTCCAGCAGCCGCCGGAGGGCGCTGTCCACAGCCGCCACGGTGAGATTGTATTCCTCCGCCACCGGCCCTAATATCTCCTTGCGGATGGCCAGACGGTGGTCAGAGCCCATCATCATCCGAAGCGCACCGGTCAGGTAGCGCTTGTTGGCATCGTAGGTGCTCAGACCCCAGCTGCGATAGATGCGCTCGCAGCGCTTTTCCAGACTCTCCGCCGGGCGGTGGGCCGGAGCGCGCAGCTCCTGCAGCATATCTTCCAGTGTGGCCTGACGGATGAGGTAGCATGCGTCCTCCTGACTCAGGCTCTCCACAGCCGACCTCTCGTTGCGTCCGTCGTCCCGCAGAAGCACCAGAGGCTTGCGGTCAAGGCCGCGTATCCTGGGCAGAAACTGGATGCTGTCCATGTCCTCCAGTCTGCCGCCCAGCACCAGAACGTCCACATCGCCCTGCTCGAGCCGTTCCAGCAGCGTCCGGCTGTTGCGGTAGCTCGTGCAGCGGATGGCCGGGTTGCGCTCCTCAAGATAGCGTGTCCATACCCGCATCTCTCTGGGGTCATAGCTGGCCAGAGCTACGCGCCATATGGCGTCCTGTTCCTCATAACTCACACGACGCGCCCCCTTCCCGCAGGTTTTCTGCCTGCTCCGTCTGCGGATACCAGCAGGAAATAGCATCCTGCCACAGCTCCGGCTGGACCGAGTTCTCATACAAAAACTGCAGCAGCCGTCCGCATTCCTCTTCCGGGGCCGGGACCCATGTACGGGCCGTGTCTGCTGGGTCGTCCGGAGCTTTTGTCCGGCTCACGGTCAGCCAGCAGCCCTGTCCCTCCGTCTCCAGAGAACAGGCAAGGGTATATGCCTCCTGATACGGTTCCAACGCCGAAAAATTCCTCACCAATGGGACATTCTGTTTCATTCTGCATCCTCCTCACCCCATCTGCCCGGCCCTTCCACTTATGCCGGACAAACTACTTCATACTATAAAATTGTATGGAGCGTCGAAAGGAGTTGCAACGACAAATTTGCGTCAGTTTTCGTCGAATTTTGAAACACTGAAAATATTAACATGGATATTGTCTTAAGAATACCATCAACCGCTCCAAAAATCAAGACACATCTGCCGCATCCTCCTGGTTTGGGACGCTTTTCCGCGCAGGATGCAACGCTTTTCCATCCTTCGGCAGAAAACACAGAACTTGGCACCCGTTACGACATAAATTGTTCATATTCTTCTGATAAAATCAAACAGATACTATGTTTCCCTCTCCGTCCACAAATGTCGGGCGGAATAGGCCAGCAGACACTCCCCCGTTCTGCTGCCGGAAAGGCAGGCCAATGCTTCAGCTTATCAATATCGAAAAGAAATACACCACCGGCGATCTGACACAGGCAGCGCTCAACGGGGTCAGCCTCAACCTGCGCGACAGCGAATTTGTCGCCATCCTCGGCCCCAGCGGCTCGGGCAAGACCACGCTGCTCAACATCATCGGCGGCCTCGACCGCTACGACAGCGGCGAGCTCATCATCAATGGCATCTCCACCCGCCGCTACACCGACCGGGACTGGGACTCCTACCGCAACCACACCGTCGGCTTCGTGTTCCAGAGCTATAACCTCATCCCCCACCAGACCGTCCTCGCCAACGTCGAACTGGCCCTGACCATCTCGGGCGTGTCGGGCGCTGAGCGCCGCCGCCGTGCCGCCGAGGCGCTGCGGCAGGTGGGCCTCGGGGACCAGCTCCACAAGCGCCCCACCGAGATGTCGGGCGGCCAGATGCAGCGCGTGGCCATCGCCCGCGCCCTCGTCAACAACCCCGACATCCTGCTGGCCGACGAGCCCACCGGCGCACTGGACAGCGAGACGAGCATCCAGGTCATGGAGCTGCTGAAGGATGTGGCAAAAGACCGCCTCGTGGTCATGGTCACGCACAACCCCGAACTGGCGGAGCAGTATGCCAACCGCATCGTCCGCCTGCGGGACGGCGCTGTCACCGACGATACCCGCCCCTTCGAGCCGGACGACACAAAGCTTGCCCCTCCCGTCCATAAGAACATGGGCCGTTCGTCCATGTCGTGGCTCACCTCGCTGGCCCTGAGCTTCAACAACCTGCGCACCAAAAAGGCCCGCACCCTGCTCACAGCCTTCGCGGGCAGCATCGGCATCATCGGCATCGCCCTCATCATCTCGCTGTCCACCGGCGTCAACGCCTACATCGCCGACATGGAGCGCTCCACTCTGAGCGAATATCCGCTGCAGATCCTGAGCAGCGGCGTGGACATCACGAGCTTTCTGTCCTCGGGCAGCAGCGACGGCACCACAGCCACCGGCCTGCCCACCGACGAGGACGGCAAAAAGGACACCTCCGGCGGCATGGAGGGAATGGTCTCGGTCCGCCAGCTCATCACCAAGATGGTGTCGGGCCTGACGTCCAACGACCTCACTTCCTTAAAGAAATATCTCGACAGCGACGAGTCCACCATTGCGGATGACGCCACCTCCATTGAGTATTCCTACAGCGTCTCGCCTCAGATCTACCGGCAGGACGCCGACGGCAGTGTGCATCAGGTCAACCCGGACTCCACCCTCTCGATGCTGGGTCTGGGAAGCTCGGGTTCCGGCTCCACCTCCGTCACCAGCAGTCTGATGAACAGCGTGGGCAGCAACACCAGCGTTTTCTATCAGCTGCCCGCCAACAGTGACCTTTATAAGTCCCAGTACGAAGTCAAGGCCGGCCGCTGGCCCGAAAAGCCCACCGAATGTGTCGCCGTGCTGAGCAAATACGGCACTGTGACCGACTACGCCCTCTACTCCATGGGTCTGCGGGACTCCGCCGAGCTGGACAAGATGATACAGCAGTTTGCCCAGAACCAAAATGTCGATGTCCCCAGCGACTTCCGCACCTACAGCTACGACGAGCTGATGGGCCTGAAGTTCAAGCTGGTGAACAGCGCTGACACCTACGTCTACGACGACACCTACGGCATCTGGAAGAGCAAGGCCGACGACAAGGACTATATGCAGCAGCTGGTGGAGAACGGCGAGGACATCACCATCGTGGGCATCGTCCAGCCGGACTACACCGCCTCCGCTTCCATGCTCACCTCCGGCATCGCCTACCCCGCCTCCCTGACCGAGAAGGTCATGAAGGACGCTGCCGACAGCGACATCGTGAAGCAGCAGATGGCCGACCCCGCCACCAACGTCCTCACCGGCGAGAGCTTCGGCAAGGCCGAGAGCCTCCGCGACTTCGATTTGACCAGCCTCTTCTCCATCGACACCAACGCCCTCAAGAATGCCTTCTCTTTTGATGCCGATGCCCTCGACTTCGATTTGAACGGTACCTTCGACCTCAGCAGCGGCAGTTTCGACCTGAGCAGCCTCATCGACTTCTCGGATTTTTCCCTCGACATCGACGAGCTGCCCGACATCGACCTCAGCGACGCCTTTGCAGAGCTTGATCTCTCCGTCTCGCCGGAGGCGCTGCAGGAGCTCGTGCAAAAGATCTTCAAGGACTATAAAAAGTATATCATCGGCAACGGCATCCTCAACTTCAAGAAGTGGAGCTTCTCTGCCTACCTCAAGACCGAGCGGTTCCAGAAGCTGATGGCCGAGTCCATGAAAGACCTCGTTGACCCGGACAAGCTGCAGGGCCAGCTCTCGAGCGCTCTGCAGACCACCATCCAGACCGTGATGGAGACCTACTCCGACCAAATCACGGAGGTGCTGAAAAGTCAGCTGGACGCTGCCATCCAGAAGGGCATCGTCACCTTCCAGGACCAGATACAGTCCCAGCTCAAGACGGCCATCCAGCAGAACATCGGCAAGCTGAGCAGCCAGATGGAGAGCGCCATCAAAATCGACGCGTCGGCTTTCCAGAAGGCCATCCAGCTCAACATGACCGCCTCTGAGCTGACCGAGCTGATGCGCTCCACCCTCCGCTCCTCTTCCGCCACCTATGAGGCCAACCTGACGGCCTTCGGCTACGCGGACGAGTCCGCCCCCAGCCAGATCAAAATCTATCCGAAGGACTTTGCCAGCAAGGCCGTCATCCTGGAAAAGCTGGATGCCTACAACGCCGGGATGTCTGCAAAGGGTGAAGACGAAAAGATGGTGCAGTACACCGACCTCGTGGGTACCCTGATGACCAGCGTGACCGAGATCGTGGACATGATAAGCAGCATGATGGTGGCCTTCGTCTCCATCTCGCTGGCAGTCTCCTCCATCATGATCGGCGTCATCACCTATATCAGCGTCCTCGAGCGCCGGAAGGAGATCGGCATCCTGCGCGCCATCGGCGCTTCCAAGCGGAACATCTCCGAGGTGTTCAACGCAGAGACCTTCATCATCGGTCTCTGCTCGGGCGTCATGGGCATCGTCCTCAGCGAGATACTGCTCATCCCCGGAAACATCATCATCCAGAAAGTCTCCGGCACTTCGACCCTCGTTGCTTCCCTGCCCGTAGACGCAGCCCTCTTCCTCGTAGCACTGGCTACCCTGCTCACCATTCTGGCCGGCATCATCCCGGCCCGCGGCGCAGCCAAGTGCAACCCCGTCAAAGCCCTGCGCGCTGAGTAAACCCCAAAGATCTCATTCCCGGTATCCTTTCCGCTCCGGCGGCAGGGATACCGGGATTTTTTCGGCTTATTTTTGCTCCGGCCTGTCGGTCCAGCTTGTATCCATCCTGCATGAGAACGCCTTTTTTTGCTCTAAAAGTTACAAAAGAGTACGGTCATTCCGGGAGATTCTGATGTGTACCGGGAATTGCCGGAAATTGATTTGCTTTTTGCTCTGCGAGCAAATCAATCTGCACAAAGGAGGGTCGATTTGTTATGCAATTCTGCCAAAAGTGTTTCGGGGTTATTGATTTATTCCACAAATTATGCCATACTATAGTCACTGAAACCGTTCCCGACATCGTTCCCGAACAATTTCAGTAAAAACCAAAACTTCGACCGAAAGAGAGGTGCTTCCCGGAATGCCGAACATGACCATCAAAGACATTGCCCGTCTGAGCGGCTGTTCCGTTAGCACCATCTCCCGCGTCATCAATGACCGGCCGGATGTGCGTCCCGAAACGAAAGAAAAGGTGCTTCAGATGATGCGGGAGTCGGGCTTCGTGCCAAACACCAACGCCCGGCAGCTGAAGATCCAGCAGTCCCGCAGCCTCGTCTTTGTGGTCAAGGGTACCCGGAACCTCTTCTTCTCGGACTTCCTCGTTCAGCTGCAGCGGGCCGCGACCCTCTACGGGTACAACGGCATCGTCTCCTACCTGGACGAAAATGCCAACGAGATAGACGCCGCCCAAAAGATCCTGCGGGAGATAAAGCCCAAAGGCATGATATTCCTCGGCGGCAGCGTAGCGAACTTCCAGCAGGGCTTTGCAAACATCACCGTCCCCTCGGTGCTGACGACGCTGGTCTCCGACGAACTGGATTTCCCGAACCTCTCGATGGTGGGCGTGGATGACCGGGCTGCGGCCCGCACCGCCGTCTCCCACCTTATCGCGCAGGGCCACCGGAAGATAGCAGTTCTCGGCGGTCCGACCACCAGTTACCCCAGTCGGATGCGCCGCCTCGGCGCACAGGATGCCATGGAGGATGCCGGGCTCACCTTTGACGACCGGCTCTACGGCCTGTCCAACTACGATTTCGAGTCTGCCTACCACGCCATGAACAGTCTGCTGGCCCGCCGAGCCGAGTTCACCGCCCTGTTCGCCATGAGCGACGTCATCGCTTTCGGTGCCATCCGGGCGCTGGTGAGCGCCGGGTTCCGGGTGCCGGAGGATGTATCGGTCATCGGCTTCGACGGCATCTCGATGTCCCGCTACTGTGTGCCGGTGATGACCACCATCGTTCAGCCCGGCGAGCAGATCGCGCTCCAGAGCATTGAGCTGCTGGTGCGGCAGATCGAGCATGGCGCCCCGGCCCAGAAGATCACCCTCCAGCCTGAGCTGCAGGTCGGTGAGAGCGTAAGGGCTGTCTGATTTATTTCGTCTCATTTCCGCTGCCAGGCGGAATGTGTATATCACATGATGAAGAAGGAGAACAATTATGAAAAAAATGATTTCTCGTCGTAATTTCCTGAAAGTCGCCGGCGCTTCTGCTGCCGCCCTCGGTCTGGCTGCCTGCGGCGGCTCCTCCAGCAGCACCGCTGCTTCCACTGCCGGTTCTACCGCAGCTTCTGCCGCTCCCGCAGCTGCCGGCAAGGTCTACTACCTGAACTTCAAGCCCGAGCAGGATCAGGCCTGGCAGGATCTGGCTGCTTCCTACACCAAGCAGACCGGCGTGCCTGTCACCGTCGTGACTGCCGCTTCCGGCCAGTATGAGACCACCCTGATGAGCGAGATGGAGAAGAGCGAAGCTCCTACCCTGTTCCAGGTCAACGGCCCTGTGGGTCTGGCAAACTGGAAGGACTACTGCCTCGACCTGTCCGGCAGCGATGTCTACGGCCAGCTGACCAGCGACTCCTTCGCACTGAAGGACGGCGACGCCGTTACCAGTATCGCTTACGTCATCGAGACCTACGGCATCATCTACAACAAGGAACTGCTGACCGCCGCCGGCTACACTCAGGACGACATCAAGGGCTTCGATGACCTGAAGAAGGTCGCCGACGACATTCAGGCCCGCAAGGCTGAGCTGGGCGTCGATGGTGCTTTCACCTCCGCCGGCATGGACGGTTCTTCCGACTGGCGCTTCAAGACCCATCTGGCAAACCTGCCCATCTACTACGAGTACAAGGCTGACGGCATCGGCTCCACCGACGCCATCAAGGGTACCTACCTCGACAACTACAAGAAGATCTGGGACCTGTACATCACCGACTCTACCTGCGACCCCAAGCTGCTGGCTTCCAAGACCGGCAACGACGCCGTGGCTGAGTTCGTGGGCAAGAAGGCCGTCTTCTACCAGAACGGCACCTGGGCCTACAGCGATGTGAAGGATCTGGGCGACGACAACCTCGGTATGCTGCCCATCTACATCGGCGCTGAGGGCGAGGAGAACCAGGGCCTGTGCACCGGCTCCGAGAACTTCTGGTGTGTCAACAACACCTCCTCCGATGAGGACATCCAGGCTACTCTGGACTTCCTGAACTGGTGTGTCACCTCCGACGAGGGTACTTCCGCTATGGCCGATAACATGGGCTTCGTCATCCCCTTCAAGGCCGCAAAGGCCTCCACCAACCCCCTCATCGCCATCGCCAACGATTACGTTGCCGCTGGCAAGACCAGCGTGGATTGGTGCTTCTCCACCATGCCTTCCGAGGAGTGGAAGAACGGCGTCGGTTCTGCACTGACCGCTTACGCAGCAGGCACCGGCAGCTGGGACGATGTGGTCACCGCCTTTGTGGACGGCTGGGCCAAGGAGTACAAGCTGGCCAACGGCTAAGCGCTCTCCTTCTTCCGCAATAGCTGGATAACGGGGAGGCGGGCGAACGCATCGCCCGCCTCCCCTTCTTTTTCAGGAGGTATATCATGCAAAAGGCCATCAGTAAATATTGGCCGGTGTTCGTACTGCCCACCCTGCTGGCGTTCATCATCGGCTTCATCTGGCCCTTCATCTGGGGCATCTATCTTTCCTTCCAGCGTTTCACCACCGTGAGCAAAACCACCTTCGTGGGCCTGCAGAACTACATCAGCGTCTTCTCGGACGAGACCTTCCTCCACGCCTTCAGCTTCACGGCGGCGTTCACCGTGGTGTCCACCGTCCTCATCAATGTCTGCGCCTTCGCCATCGCGCTGGTGCTCACCCGCGGCATCCGCGGCACCAACCTCTTCCGCACCGTCTACTTCATGCCGAACCTCATCGGCGGCATCCTGCTGGGCTACATCTGGCAGATCCTGCTCAACGGTGTGCTGGCCAACCTGCAGAGGCCTCTGCTGGCGCTGGACGCCAAGGCCGGTTTCGTCGGTCTGGTCATCCTGATGTGCTGGCAGCAGATCGGCTACATGATGATCATCTACGTCGCGGGCCTGCAGAGCGTCCCCGGCGACCTCATCGAGGCTGCGAAGATCGACGGCGCAAACGACCGTGAGATCCTGTTCAAGATCAAGATCCCGATGGTCATGCCCAGCGTCACCATCTGCACCTTCCTCACCCTGACCAACAGCTTCAAGCTGTTCGACCAGAACGTGGCCCTGACCGCCGGTGAGCCTGCCAACGCCAGTGAGATGCTGGCCCTGAACATCTACAACACCTTCTATGGCCGCTCTGGTGCTCAGTGGAAGGGCATCGGTCAGGCAAAGGCCGCGGTGTTCTTCCTCATCGTCGTGATCATCTCGCTCATCCAGCTCAAGTTTACCCGCTCCAAGGAGGTGCAGCAGTAATGCCGAAAGATAAAAAAATGTGGAACAACATCCTCACTGTCATCATGAGCCTGCTGTGCCTGCTCTGGATCTACCCCATCGTCCTGATCTTGCTGAACAGCCTGAAAATGGAAGGCACCTTCACCACTTCCACCGTCTTCAAGCTGCCTACGGCTGAGACCTTTGCGGGCCTTAGCAACTACATCTACGGCGTCACCAAGATGGGCTTTCTGTCCAGCCTTGGCTACAGCCTCCTCATCACCGTGTCCAGCGTGGCCCTCATCCTGCTGTGTTGCTCCATGACCGGCTGGTACCTTACCCGCGTGAACAACAAGCTGAGCAAGTTCATGAATCTGCTCATCGTCTTCTCCATGGTCGTCCCCTTCCAGATGGTCATGTTCACCCTGTCCAAGACCGCCGACACCCTCAAGCTGAACACCCCCTGGAACATCTCCATCATCTATCTGGGCTTCGGTGCCGGTCTGGCCGTGTTCATGTTCACCGGCTTCATGAAGAGCGTCCCCATCGAGATCGAAGAGGCTGCCATGATCGACGGCTGCAACCCGATCCAAATCTTCTTCAAGGTCGTCTTCCCCATCCTCAAGCCCACCATGATCTCCACCGCCATCCTTGAGACGATGTGGGTCTGGAACGACTACCTGCTGCCCACGCTGGTGCTGGACATCAAGAAGTACCGCACCATTCCCATGGCCATTCAGTATTTCCGCGGCGGCTATGGCCGCGTCGAGCTGGCCCCCATGATGGCCTGCATCATCATCGCCATCATCCCCATCATCATCCTTTACATGACCTGCCAGAAGTACATCATCGAGGGTGTCGTGGCAGGCGCTGTCAAGGGCTAAAACAAGGAGGTTCCAGCCATGCGTGCAAGCGGCATTCTGATGCCCGTCTTCAGCCTGCCGGGTCCTTACGGCATCGGCACGCTGGGAAATGAAGCCTTTGCCTTCGTCGATTTCCTTGCGGCTGCAAAGCAGACCTACTGGCAGATACTCCCCATCGGCCCTACGGGCTACGGGGACAGCCCCTACCAGAGCTTTTCTGCCTTTGCCGGCAACCCTTACTTTATCGATTTTCGTCTGTTGGCAGCGGACGGCCTCCTCACCGAGGCTGAGCTGCCCGCGCCCCAAGCGGTGGGTCCCGTCGATTACGGTGCGCTCTACCAGCAGCGGCCCGTGGTGCTCCATAAAGCGGCTGACCGGCTGCTGGCTTCCCCCACCCCGGCCTATGAGGCTTTCTGTGAGGCCCAGAGCGGCTGGCTCGAGGACTATGCCCTCTTCATGGCCGTTAAGGCCGAGCAGGAGCAGGCCGGTCTCTCCGACTGGCCCGACGACCTGCGCACCCGGGAGCCTGCGGCCCTCGCCGCTGCCAAGGAGCGGCTGGCCGCTGAGGTGGACTACTACAAGGCCGTGCAGTTCTTCTTCTACACCCAGTGGAACGCCCTCAAGACCTACGCCAACAGCCACGGCATCCAGCTGGTGGGCGACATTCCCATCTACGTCAGCCCCGATTCCAGCGACCTCTGGACCCACCCGGAGCTGTTCCAGACCGACGGCGCCGTCCACCTGACCAGCGTTGCCGGATGTCCACCCGACGCCTTTGCCGCCGACGGTCAGCTCTGGGGCAACCCGCTCTACGACTGGCCCCGCCACGAGGCCGAAGACTTCCGCTGGTGGAAGCAGCGCATCAAGCACGCCACTTCCATCTACGACGTCGTCCGCATCGACCATTTCCGGGGCTTCGAGAGCTACTACTCCATCCCCGCCGGGAACAAGACCGCTGCGGGCGGTCACTGGGAGAAAGGCCCTGACCGCGCTTTCATCGACGCCATGCACAAGGCTCTGGGCGAGGGCGGCATCATCGCCGAGGATCTGGGCTATCTGACCCCCGAGGTCAAGGCCATGCTGGCCGCAAGCGGCTACCCGGGCATGAAGATCATGCAGTTCGCCTTCGATAGCCGCGAGCCGGGCAACTATCTGCCCTACACCTACCCCCGCAACAGTGTGGTCTACACCGGCACCCACGACAACGTGACCACCGAGGGCTGGCGTCAGAGCGCCAGCGCCGAGGATGTGGCCTACGCCTGCCGCTACCTGCGCTGCGCACCCGAAGACCTCACCGAGGCCATGATATGCGCCTGTCTTTCCTGCGTGTCGGACATGGCTGTCATCCCGCTGGCCGACTGGCTCCATCTGGACGCTGAGGCCCGCATCAACACCCCCAGCACCCAGGGTGCCAACTGGCAGTGGCGGCTC
>OGJI01002857.1_pt1 | contig 14581 bp, 4 predicted proteins | sample 1572031 | NCBI WGS metagenome assembly OGJI01 (sample SAMEA2582119, study PRJEB24529) | metagenome | biome: Human gut stool | place: China | collected 2011
ACCGTCACCTATAGTTACACCAGCCATAATCTGGACATTATTCCCAATCCAGACATCATTACCAACCCTAGTAGGAGATTGAAGGGTGTGATCGTCTTCTATATCTAAGGTCTTATCTGAATAAAACCGCTCTAAACTTTTAAATGGATAGGTAGTCACCAATTCCAAATTGTGATTTGCCGTCACAAAATAAACATTCTGACCAATAGAACAGTAATCCCCTATAATTACCTTTCCACCATGATCATAGTCAACTAAAAAGGGGATACCATAGGTATGTGGACCAACTGACAATGCTCCATAATCAATCAAAAACCTACTGGTAAACTTCGTCTTAAAATCAAAAAGATCAGATTTCATATCATAGAGACGAAGTTCCAAAGGAATAGAGTGTTGATGCCAACCTTCCCAGTATGAATGTCCCTCTTCCTCATAGCAACAATCAAAAGTAGCAGTTAACTGCCTTTGATTAGAATATAAGCAGATCTGATTATTTTGAAAATCCCAAAAGCGTTCATTATCATGACCAGGACTGTCAATATCTCTAATGCTACCATCAGGTAATAATTGAAAAAAACGTTGATGCTGTCTATCCTTATGCGAAAAAACACAAAATCGGCCTGAAACATTCATCACTTCTATCTTCTCCTCCATGACCTAGGTGATGATAACCTAAGTACACCCAACCATTCACTAGTCAACACAATTCATTATCGGATATTATTATGATATTTTTGTCTTTTTCCAAAAATTATCCCTAGTCTTACTTTCTTTATTAAAAAAAACTTGTAAAGACACTATCTCTTTTTAGAAAAAATACCATAAAAATTACATATTACACTTATTCTAATTATAACTTATTTTTAGTCAAAGAGCCATTATCTCATTTTAATTTTTAAAACCTTTTATTTCATCTTTTTGAGAAATTAAAAAGACTGGAACAAATTGTCTCCAGTCTAAAAATATTTATTAGCTAAAAAACTGTAAAATTCTTCTTTCTATTTACGACATACCTATTGTACTAACAATTCTTGTTTATAGATATTTTCCCAGCAATACGTCCAAAAGTAAAGATATCCGGCAAAGAATTTCCACCAAGGCGGTTCCCAGCGTGAAGACCTCCAGCTACTTCTCCTGCTACATAAAATCCCTTTATAATATCCCCATCTTCATTAATAACATGTGTTTGAGTATCAATCTTAAGACTTCCCATAGTGTGATGGACTGCTGGTTTACGAAGCGTCACATAAAATGTTGCTACTTCAATTTGAACTACACCCAAAGAGTTAGATTTTTCCTGTCTAACTTTGGGAGTCAGTATAATTCTTAACATCTCAGTACTTTACTATAATATTATCACATTTCAAGTTCAGCCATAACTCCCAGTGAAAGCGGTCTTTAGCTATTGATTTTCGTTACCTACGATTAATCTTTCTGATTTTATATCGATAAGCTTAACACAATATCATATAAAACCTGCATCCAAGTACAATCTAATAAGGTTATTAACTTTCCTCTTATTCTCACCCTAATAGTAAAATTGGATGAATGTTAGTAATTCAAATGGACTCCTATTATAGGATATATCTTTTGGTTCTCGTTAATTGACAGCAATATAGTTTTTATATTTTACCCCTTATCCACAATTTTAATACGGCTACTACCATCATGCGACTTGATGATGGCCAATTGCTGAGCGATACCTTCTTTCATGTCGTCCACGTGGCTGATGACACCGACCATACGGTTTTCGCCAATTTGTTCCAGGACCGCGATAGCCTTGGTGAGGGCTTCCTTATCTAGCGAACCGAAACCTTCGTCGATGAAGAGGGCTTCAACGACGGCACCCTTGCTGGTATTTTGCACAACTTCTGAGAGGGATAGGGCAATGGCCAGTGCGGCGATAAAGGTTTCACCACCGGACAAGGATTTAACGGAGCGTTCACTACCCGTTAGCTGGTCATAGACGTTGATATCCAAACCGAAGTGATCACGCGCCCTGCGTCCTTCCTCACTTAGAACAAAGGAATAGCGGTTATCCGTTAATAGTCCGATGTAGTTAGCATTGGCATAGTCCAAGATTTGTTGGAAATACTGACGGATAACGTAGACCTCAAGATTGAGACGACCAGTCAGAGCAGTATTTTCTCCCTTAACCACCTTAACCAAATCACTGAGTTCTTGGTGGGCCTTAAAGGCCTCTTGGTTGCTGTCTTGAAGAGTTTTGGCTGCCTGGTAGGTAGCCGTCGCATCCTTAAGTCCCTTTTCCAGGACAGAGACCTGAGACAATTGTGTATCGTAACTTTCCTGACCGGTTTGGACCTCTTGTGTTAAAGCGACCAAATCTGGTTTTTCTTGATTTTGCAGAAGCCCTTGGCCCTTACTAATCTGGGTCTGCAATTCTTGTTTAAGGGTTTGATAGGTCGTCAATTGAGCCTGAAGCTTAGGAATAGCTTGCTTGTTTACCTCAAGCAGCCAAAGCTGGATTTGCTCTAGGTCATTGGTGAGCGCCCCTTCAGCCATAAGTCTTTGGTCTAACTCAGCTGATAAACGTTTCATTTCTTGGCTGGTCTTTTCTTTAGACTTGGTCAAGCTCTCAAGCTGCCCCTTGATGCCTTGAATGTCGGCATGAAGTTGGTTGTAGGCTTCACCATTTTCCTTGACTTGCCTATTGTAGAGGTCCAACTCCTGCTTCGCAAAGGAAATTCGTTCTTGATAGACCTCAACAGACTCCAGTTCTGGATGAGCTTCCTTCAAGTCTTTTAGGCGCTCCTTAGCTTGGTCGAGAGCTGCCTTGGCCTCTTGATAGCTCTTAGCCAAATCTGTCGCTTTTTCCTGAGCTCGTCCTAACTCATCTTGATAATGGACACGGTCTGCCTCTTCCTTCTCATAGCGTTTTTGGAGTTCTTGATAATGCTTCTCAACAGCACTCAACAAGGCTTGCCCACGGTCAGCTCCATAGTCCTCTGAAAAGTCAAAATCAAACTGTCCCTTAACTTGTTCTTCCAGTTCTTGATAGTGTTTTTGAAGAGATAACTTAACTTTAGCCACTTGGTCAAGCAGATCTTGGCGCTTAGTCTCAACTTCACTCAATCTAGCCTGACGATTTGACAAGGTAGCAACTTGCTTTTCTTTTTGAGCTTGAAGTTCCTCCACCTGGTCCATGAGATCCTTCAAGGCTGCTTCATCTGCCTGTGTCCCATCGACCTGAGGATGTTCTAAGGAACCACAGACCATACAGGGCTGTCCATCCTCTAATTCTGCCTGCAACTGGGCAATCATGAGTTGACGACGTGAAGCCAAAGTCGTTTTCAACTTCTCTTCCAATCCTTTGAGAATTTCTTGAGCTTGGTCACTATCCAAAGATAAGGTTTGATGACGTTTTTCCGTCTTTGCCAACTCCTGATTCAAGTCCTCTATTTCTTTTAGGTCCTGAGCCAGTTGCTTATCCACACTGTAGCCCACAGACTGGAGGAGTTTTTCAGCCTCATGTAAACTCTCTAAACTAAGACGATTAGCCTCCAAATCTGACAAGGACTGGAAAAGGAGCTCAATCTCTTTCGAAGCCTGCTGATAGGTTTCTTCTAACCTCTTGTAGTTTCCACTCGACTGTTTGATTTTCTCCTGCTCTTGAGCAAGACTCTGAGCATAGATAATATCCTCTTTCCAAGTTTCAAGCTCCTCTTCTTTTTGAAGAAAATCCTCAGATTGGGCTGCAAGTGCCTCTTTTTGAGCCTTGACTTCCTCAAAAACCTGCTCCTTAGCCTTTAATTTCTCCTGAGCAATCTCAAGGTCCTGTTCTAATTGCAACAACTGCTTCTGATACTGCTTCAAGCTACTAATGGTTTCCTGCAGACCTTGGGCAAACTGCAATTCCTCCAGATGCACTTTTGCCTCTGCCTGTCCTTGAGCCCCCTCCTCAATTTCCAGTCGGTAACGCTCCTTGGCTTGCTCCAATTCTTGAAAAATCTTTGCTACATCTTGTGCGGTTTGTAAGCTCTTTTGCAGTTTAGCCAAGTCCTCATGGGCATCCTTCAAAATGCTTTTTTGCTCTCCAAGATTTTCTTGACGTTGTGCCAAAAGGTCTTCAAGACGTGCCAATTTTTCAGAAGCTGGTGTTTGGGCCAAAACAGCTAATTCTTCCTCAGACCAAACCTGACTAGTAAAATGGCCATCTAGCTGAGTCTGGCGCTTCTCCGTATCCTTATTACTCTGGCGAAGACGCTCTTCCAAACTCTTTTGAAAACGGTCAAAAATACCTGTTCCAAAGATTTTTTTCAAAATTTGAGTCTTGGTCTTGGAATCTTCTTTCAAAAAACGACTGAAATCATTTTGCGGAAGGAGGATAATCTGTTTGAACTGCTCGGCATTGAGACCCAAAATCTGCTCAATCTGGTCACTCACTTCCTTGATTTTATCCCCAAGCTTTTCAATCTCCTGACCACCAATCTTATCCACAATGACTAAGGAAGCCGTTGCTTTTTGCATGGTCGTACCACCGCCTCGCTTGGCCCTTTCCTGCTGGAGAACTCGCTCAATGCGATAAAGGTGGTTGCCCTGTTGGAAGTAAAAAGTCACCTTGGTCAAATCATCCTCTGGACCAGCGAAGGTCGACCGCATCTCCTCAACGTTGCGATCGCCACTAGTCGTCGCAAACAAGGCCACCGTCATGGCATCAAAGAGGGTACTCTTGCCAGCCCCCGTGTCTCCACCAATCAAAAAGAGGGGAGCATGGTCAAACTGGGTGAAATTGATGACTTCCTTACGATAAGGTCCAAAATTGGTCAATTCTAACTGAACTGGTCTCATTGTCGGCTCCCTCCAATCTCCTCAAAAATACTTTCCACAAGGGCTGTTTGTCTCTCAGACAAGACATCGCCCCCAGTCACTGTCTGGTAAAAATCAGAAACAATTTCCTGCGGCGATTGCATTTCCAAATCTTTTAAGTGCTGATCAACAGTCACGTTTTCTTCCTTGACATCACCCAAACGACTGAAGGTGATTTCCACAATGTCTGCCCCATAAATTTCTTCCAGACGGGCACGCACATTGATACCCTCTAATTCCTTACGGCTGGACAGTTGAATATCAAAGGCAAACCAAGCCTTTTGACAAGGCTGTTCCTTATAAAATTCAGGTGATACCAAGGTTTCAAAAGGTTCCTGAAGGGTCACGATTGGCCGTCTGACCTCTAGAGGATGGAAGGTCTGAGACAAGTTACCAGTCGCATCCAATTCAAGAATATAGACACCCTTCTCTTCCTTACGTTTGGCTTCTTTGACATTAAAGGCGACCGGACTGCCTGAATATTGCACGCGCTGGGTCGGACTAGCAAAGCGTGTATGGATATGCCCCAAAGCCACATAATCAAAAGCCTTGAAAAGATCACTGGTCACATTGGTAAGCCCACCCACCGTATTACTGGTTTCAGACAACATCAATTCTCGTAAACTTTGACCATCTTGGTCATCCTTCTTAGAAACCGCAAAATGCGTCACCAAGATATGTGACTTGTTATGATCAAAAGCTTTTTCCATATCCTCAAGAATGTAGGCCAAGGCATCACCAATCCCCTGAATCTCCTTATCCTCATCATCCTTATAGTAAATACGGGCATCAATAGGATCGATAAAGGGAAGTAGGAAAATCTGGCAGTCCTCCAACTCAATAGGCTCAAAAGCCTCCTCCAAACGTGTGCTCAAATGAAGGCCCTGAGGTTGAAAAAAGTCTCGTCCAAAATGCAAACGTTCAGCCCCATCGTGATTGCCACTAATAGCATAAACAGGAATCTGCTCTTCCAATACCAAGCGAGCTAAGGTCTTATTAAAAAGCTTGATGGCATCCACAGGAGGCACCGCACGGTCATAGAGATCCCCAGCAATGATGACCCCATCCACCTGTTCACGAATTGCCAAATCCACAATCTGTTGAAAGGCCCACTCCTGCTCCTCCAACAAAGACCAGCCATTGAGGGTTCGCCCCACATGCCAATCTGACGTATGTAAAAACTTCATGACAGTCTCCTCATTCGTTTTGTCTTACTCTATTGTACCTTATCAAACTGAATACTGCTTAAAAGATTCACGAACCTTAGAAACTTTCCTGAGTTTTATCTACAAAGACCAAAAAATCTCTCCCGAGTAATAACACTCGAGAGAGATTTTATTTTTGGAATTTATGAGAGATAAGGTGTGGAAATCTTAGTCTTGGTTTTTACGACGATTCATAGCCGCAAGTCCTGACATAAGTCCCATAACAACAACACCCATTGCTGCGAGGTTGTTATCTGATTCACCTGTTACTGGCAATTGTTCGTCGCCTTCTTTAGCTTTATCAGAACCATCTGCCTTCTTACCATCTTTGTTTCCAGATTTCTTCTTATCTGAACCTTTACCATCTGAAGCGCCATCGGCTGCTGATCCAGAACCTTTAGATCCTTTAGATCCGTTTGAGGCCGCTTTTACAGCTTTAGAAGTTGAATTTCCACCATTTCCAGATTGACCATTATTACCATTTGAAGGTGTTGAGCCATCTTCGACCTTACGATAGATATAGGTCACGACTGTTTGACCTTTTGTCATCTTGTCTGTAGATTTACCTTCTTGACGAATCAATTCGTATTTCACACCATTACGGTAGATATAACGGTCACCGTGAACGTTAACTTCAGAACCAACAGAGTTAGTGATAACGAGTGGCATCTTGATTTGGTTGCCATATTCATCACGGTAGATGACAACGATAGTACCAAGGTCTTTGTTAGTTGTCGGTTTAGCGGGTTCTGCGTTAGTTAACTTATAAATAACCTTTGTATCAGCACCAGGGTTGCTTGGTGTCACAGCAGTCTTCTCGGCCTTGTAACCCTTTACTTCAGGAACAAGTGTCATGGCAGCCTTAGTTGGATCGTTAGGATCATTTGTGTAAGTAACTGCTTCAACACCTGGGATTGGATTACCTTTTTCGTCAACGGCAATAATCTTACCAAATTTAGTGTAAGTAACAGTTTCAACCTTGTTGTCCATAGTGACATCTTGAGAAGCCACACGGCCTTTATCGGCGAAATAACCGTTAACCAATGGTATGATTACGAGGTCGAACTTAGTCTTATCAGCCTTCCATTCACCTGCAGTAAGAATGTCACCTGTTACAGAATCAAGGGTCAATGAACGTTTCCATTGTGCCTTTTGAACACTGTCTGCTGGCAATTTAGCATTACTATCTTTGCTTGCATAGTGAACAGTATATGTCACATCTTTAAGGTAAGCATCCTTAGCTGGCCATTTTGGACCGTTTGGTTGGTTAGGGTAGATTGGAGTTCCTGGTTCGTGTGCATTGTCTGGATTAAAGTCAAGTGCTACACGTTTGAAGCTTACTGTCCAAGCTTGGTCAACTGTGCTATCCAAGTCAAAGGTTGCACCAGCTGGGTAACCATCTGTCACAAGGGCATAGCCAAGGTCTTGATAGTGTTTGATACGTTCAGCTGTTGAGTAGTTAATCGCTTCGCCAGACTTACCAGCCAAAGCAACTGTTTCAAGGATTGAACCGCTTGTTTCATCACGGTAAGTAACACTTGCTTTTTGATCGTTCTTAACGTAAACAACCTTAGTATCGCTAGACAAGTCACCTGGTGTGGCAGGTACAACCTTAACAGTGTAGCCAGGAATGCTTGGAAGCGTCTTGTCGATGGCAATCATCTTAGTCGCATCATTTGGATCGTTTGTGTAGGCAGTTGTTGATACACCTGGAATTGGATTTCCATTTTCATCCACAGCGATAAATTTACCAAAGGCTTTGTATGTCACTGTGTCTGTTGCATTTGGTGCATCTGGAGTAACTGTCTTACCACCTGCTACAGCTTTATCAGCATAGTAACCAGTAACAACCGGAGTCTTAACTGTTCCATAAGTATGAGTCGTTTCAGTCCAAGTTGTTGTATTAGTTGTTGGGTCTTCTTTACCGTTGAAGCTAAAGTCATTTTGAGTGTTAGCAGCTGGTGTCTTCGTATCAGCACCAGTGTAAGTCACTGTTTGACTTGTTGCTTTAGTGACATCTCTAGTGTCTTTTTCAACGATAATGTGGTAACGGTATCCTGGAGCTAGGTATTGACCACCACCATTGGCATCAATTGAAGCATCCAAACCTTGTGAACCGTTAGCAAATTGAACAAGGTCAACGACACGACTTTGGTTACGGTCCCAAGAACGTTCAGAACGGATAGTTGCAACACCGTTGTTATAGTCGTATTGACGTTCTGACTTCAAGACATCTACGTAAGCATTAGCTTTTGATTTGTCAGCAGTTGCATACTTGATGCGGTATCCTGCTGGTACTGGTGGAAGTTCTGTTACACCAGCATCGTAGATTTTATTGTAAGTCTTACCGTTTGCTGTAATTGTTTCAGTTGAGTTATTGATACGGTAGGTTGAAGATCCAGGGATCTTGTTTCCTGCTTCATCAACATAGTCAATAATACCAAGGTTAGCATAGTTTGGTGTAACAAAGAAATTACCGTTTTCAATAAAGTCATAAGGTCTCAACCCCCCACGGTTATCACGACCGACTTTGAGGTGGTTGATGTAGTCAATGTTAACAAAGTATTGTTGACGCCCTGGTAAATAGTCAAGTTTGTAGCCGAGGTTTGTCAAGTCAGGGTTTGTTGAGCCTGCTCCAGCATTTGTCAAAACAGCAACCGCATCAGCTGTACGAAGGCTACGGTTTGATACCGCAAGTCCCATAGCGTTGATGAGATTTTCAGAGTTAAGACTTGCTTCAGCAGCATTCAATTCACTGCTTGTCACAGCTAACTCGCTAGTCGCTACTTTAAGGACGCTATTTACAGCGTTAGTTGTAGACTCTGCACTGGCAGTTTCTGCTGCAGTCGCAACTGAAGCAGCCGCACTTGTTTGTGCTGATACTTGACCAGCAGCTGGAGCTTCTGCTACAGCTGTTGAGCTAAGAGCTTGTGCACTAGTCGCTACAGATGAAGCAGTCGCTGCTGCAGATTCAGAGCTCGCTTGCGATGCAGCCTGAGAAGTTGCTTCTGAACTAGCTGCTGTTTGACTAGTTGTTGAAGCTGCTTGGCTGTTTTGAGCTGCTGATTGGGGCTGTTCACTAGCCAAGGCCACAGTAGAGACTGAACTTGGTGTGTTTTCTGTTGTTGCTGGAGCTACTGATGCTGTTGTTGGCGTTGATTGCTCCACGACGACATCTGGCTCAGCAGTTGTTTCCATACCTGCGGTAGTTGGGGCTACCGTTTCGTCAGCTTGGGCACCCTGTGCATTTGAGAAGATTGAAACTCCCAAAAGGACAGAGGCCACACCAAAGCTATATTTTCTTAATGAAAAACGTTGGCGTTTATTAAACATATCTCTCATAATAATAAATTTCCTCAATATCCAAATTACTTTATATACAATTCCCATTTTATACTATAATTATTAAATTGTCAAATATATACTAATAATCGTGTAAAAGTTTAACTTTTATTAAAAAATATTAATTTAAAACTTTTATCTAAGTCCTTTGAAACATCAAATCGTTCGTACTTTTGTTTAGCACAATCCCCTATTTTGTCAGTTCTATAATTTTCAAAATACTTTTATATCAGACCATCTTTTATTAAAAACGTTCGTCACTCTAACCTTATTTTTTAGTTATAGTGATATTTATTAAAATTCAAAATTCTCTCCCTTCAAAAGGAATTTTTTTAATGGCTTAACTCACATCTTTCTCAATCCCTTGCCAACACTGACCTAAAGGCTCCTACCACCCGCATTCCCGACAGTATCAAAAACCCCTTTGGCATTTACCAAAAGGGTTTCTTTCATCTATTATTTGAAAATAGAACTTGTGAAACTATCTGTCTCTTGTAGGAGTTTCTTATAGACAGCTTCTTTGAGTTTTGTCGTATGGCTTGTTGACACAGATTTATTGCCATTATTATCTGTTTTAAGACTTGCAGCGTCTTTGGCGACTGCCGCTTTAAACAAGGCTAACAAATCATCGTAAGAGCTTACTGATGCGCCATCAATCGTAACGGTCGTCAAACCATGTGACGCTTTTTCTTTGACTTCTTTGAAGTAAGCTTTCTTGAAGTCTTCTAGGGAGTTGAACTGACCATCAGAAATCTTGCTAATGATAAAGTCGTCTCCAAGGGTATCCTTACCAGCCGCTTTTGCTTCTTGTTTATACTTGTTGGTCGCATAACCTAGGAAACCTTTTTCATAGCCGTAGTATCCCCAGAGTCTGAAGGTATTGTGCTTGAAGGACATAGCACCTGGAGAGCCCTCACTGGTATTACCACCATAAATAGCAGACATCATAGGCACATTGACATAGGCAGAAGAAAAGTCCTCCGGTTTATAAACACCATTTCCAGGTCCACGATTGGTCATGAGGTTATTATCCACAAGGTCATCAATAGTGGTCAAACTAATAGCCTTTTCGCTATCACTTAGAGCACGCACCTTGTCGTATTGGTTTTTACTATTGCCTCGTAGCTGTTTATCTACCTTCTTGAACCATGCGTTATTGAGCTCTTGATTTCCTTGACTGAGGACCGCTTCCCCTTCAAGAGAGTCAAGAAGCATAAGGGTATCGTTGTAGCCCTTCATGTAACGGTCGATGGCCTCACGAGAGTTCAACTTGTTTGGATTGGTGTTGTACCACTGGTTACCATCGTTGGCTCTTTCAAAGGTCATGTTAAGGCCTAAGGCACCGTATTCACCTTGGTGACCTTGAGTAGCTGGTGATTGCAACATTCCTTGGGCATAGGCTTCAACATTTGTTCCTTCACGACGACCAAAACCTCCAAAGTAGGCAATACGGTCATTGATATGGGTTGTTTCATGAGTGAAGGCTGATGCACCGTACTCACTAATCATGTTAGACATGACGAAGGTAACCTTGGCACGATTATCATATGGATTGTCGTAGATGGCAGCATAGGCACCAGCCATAGCTCCGTTATCACCGTAGTACTCACCGACTGGTCCATAGATTTCACGGATTGGCGCATAGACTTCCGTACTGTTCTTAAATTGGCCGTAGCGCTCTGGCCAACCTGGCCAACCATGACCCCAGACGTAGAAACCTTCCCAGATTGGATTGACAATGTCTTTGAACAATTTGTTTTTGACATTATCTGCGGCCAATCTTTGCCAGAAATCAAGGTAGTTGATTTGACGTTGAGCCGCTAGATCAATCTCAGGTTTCAACTTTTCTAGGGTTGTGTTGTACTTGTTAGCTGTACCATAAGACATGGTGTCATAAGTAGAAATCAGGAACATTTCTGTCTTATCAAGGTTCAACAATGGCAAAATCATCTTGCGGTGGAGACCACGACTGAGGTTGTCATAAACACGATACTTGTGCTCACCAACACCTTCATTTTGAGAAGCCTTCTCTACAACGTAAACCTTATCCTTAGCGGCATCAATGAACCAATCATTCATATTGTCGATAGTGGTAAAGAGTTTTCGGTTGTAGTTGAGGAAGTCGGTGAGATCACTAGAAAGGGTACTCTTAGCGAGAACTTCACCGAAAGCATCGTAGGTTCTTGAACCACTGATATTATTTTCCTTAGAGCCAATCTCAATCAAACGGTCAAGGACATCCACATTTTTACCATAGAAATCTGGTTTGAAGAGCATGATTTCTTTGATGTTAAGATCATCAAACTTCACACCGTAATAACGATTCAAGTAGGTCAAGCCTAGCAAGAGGGCTGCTTTATTCTTCTCAACCTTGTCAAGAATCATTTGTTGAGCAGCTGGTGATTGGTTAAGCTGGTGGTCTTCATTTTGAACCAGCTTAGTCACAAGGTTGATCAAATTAGTTTTAACAGCCTCAAAGCTCTCTTCCAAGAAAAGGTTCTTGATAGCATTGACCTTATTTGGACCTGTACGACCAATTTTTTGGTAAATTGGGTCAGACTGCAACTCAATCGGTTTCAAGATATCAACGATTCCATTGATAAGGCTTGAGTGGTCTTTTTGAACGACATTTGGAGTGTACATGATACCCAAATCAGAGACAGTATATTCCTTAACGTTGCTCAACCCTTCTGAACTCTCTGAAAGCTTGAAGTAGTCTTTGCTACCATCAGCATAGTGAACAATAATCTTATTAGCAGTGCTTAGGTCAGTGACAAAATTACTGTCATTCATTGGAGTTACTGAAAGCACTTCTTTGGTATTCAAGTTGTGGTCTTTAGCTAGCTTGTTGGCTTGGTAGACAATATAATCCTTGTTGTAGAATGGCTGGAATTTCTCAATATTCTTGTAAGCCTGTTTGTATGCTGGATTATAGTCTTGAATATTGGCAAAATCTGCTTGACTTGAAACGTTGTTAAGGGTGTTCAACGCGTAAGGCTCGCTGACAAATGTATCAGCTGTAATCTTGTACCCTTCAACACGCTTGTCAGCCTCTTCCTTGGTCAAATGTTTGAGTTTTTTAGGATTCTTGGTATCTTTACCCGTGCCATCTTCGGCGGAGCTGTAACCTACAACACCAAAGAGGTCCTTGATATGAGGCCCACCATCTTCATCATTGACATCATTGGAAGCAAAGATTTCTTGGCCCTTGATAACCTTGGCATAGGTCACATTGTCTTGAACAGCACCGTAAGGCCATGTCTTAGCGACAATACCACCGACATTTCTTGTGTTTTTAACATCAAGAACACCTTTAGCTACTGAATTGGTTACCTTAGCCTTCGTTCCTGATTTCCAACTGTTGAGCATGTAAGTGACAAATGGCACCAGCATACTTGCATTGGCATTTTGAGCTGTAATAGTCGCATCGACATAGGCTCTGTTGACGAATCCCATGTAGTTTGAACCAGCAATCCCACCAACTGTCGAGTTATTACCGACAGAGTTAATCTTACCGACAAAGGCGACATTCTCAATTTTGCCATCTTCATCAATCTTATTGACAATACCTGCCACGTCATTGTTACCAGTAACCGAACCAGTCACCTTAACATCTTCAATCAGACCTTTGTTTTTAAGGTTAAATCCAACCGTCGCTATTTGATTCTGACCAGAGCGATTGATGTCTACATTTTCAAAGTTGATGTTCTTGATGGTTCCGCCATTGATGACATTAAACAATGGATGCTCTAAATCATAGATGGCATAGCGTTTGTCACCATCGCTGAGCAACTTACCAGTAAATTCAGTCGTAATGTATGATTTGCCGTTTGGAACGACGTGACGAGCACTTATGCTTTGACCCAGTCTAAATTCACCTGATGGATTTGCTTGAATAGCATTGACCAACTCAGCAAAATCATAGTAGACATTGGCTTGGCTAGCCTTAGGTTTCTCAATGTAATAGCTATAGGTTTGTGCAAAATGGTTTTGGGCATCACGTTGTACCAAATTGTCCGCTTCTGCAGTTACCTTATAAACCGCCTTGCCATCAACTGTTGTTTCTTCGATGGCTTTCACTGCCAAGTAAGTCGTCTTTTGATCCGCAGAAGTCAGTTTCAAGTAGTAATTCGTAAGATCTTGAGGCACAGCTGTCAGACGAGTCTCATCCACTTCTGTTTGATTGTCATACTTGATCAAATCTGTACGTGCAAAATCTTTAAGCTCAACCTTCTTGAGATCCAGTTGGAGAGTTTGGTCTGCCAAAACCTGACTCTCCTCACCATTGCCACGATCAAAGGTCATGGTTGTTGTAAGAGTATAAGGCTTGTAATAGTCTAAGTTGGTTAGGTCAGCAGTCAAGGTCGTGCTAGGAATATCAAGCGTTTGAACAACCTGTCCATCTTGCTTAAGGACCGCTTTAATAGTCGTGATAGTTGCTGAACCTGGATTAGTCAAGTTGTAGCTAAGTTTGGCACTTCGACCCAAGTCATCCTTGTCAATCTGTGTCAGCGTAAGCACTGGTTTTTCAGATACCTTAGTTCCTTTGCGAACGATACGATCTTGGACAGGCACTAGCACTGTTTCAGTAACAGTTGGTTCTTCAGCAGTCTTGTTTCCCTTATAGGTCTTATAAACCTTGGTGATTTTATTTTGGCCTTTTTGACCTTCTTGGACAACCTGTAAAGTGCCTTTCTCAAGTGTGTCATCTTCTTGGACAATTTCTTTAAATGGAAGCTCTACAATAGATTCTTCGGTCGTTGTGCCATCTAGAGGCTTGCTTCCACGACGGATTTTTCTAGGTTGTGGCACCTCAATAACCTTACCTGACACAATAGTCGGCTCACCAACCTTGACACCATCAATGGTTTGGTAAATTTTCTGGATTTCTTGGCTACCTTTTTGACCTTCTTGCTCGACAACCTCTTCATCCACATACTTGCTATCATCAGTGATAACTTCGATAGGATAATCGATGGCTTGCGTTTCAGTCTCTGTGACACTTCCAACAACTGGAGTGTGGACAGGATTCTCGGGTTGGACAGCCGCCTCACCTTCGTGACCTAATTCTTGTGTACCCTTGGCTTCCAGTTTGCCTGTGTACTCTGGATTTGTAGGTTGAACAAAGGCTTCGCCTTCATGACCTGGTTCTTGTGTACCCTTGGCTTCCAGTTTGCCTGTGTACTCTGGATTAGCAGGTTGAACAG
>OGJI01002861.1_pt1 | contig 14543 bp, 12 predicted proteins | sample 1572031 | NCBI WGS metagenome assembly OGJI01 (sample SAMEA2582119, study PRJEB24529) | metagenome | biome: Human gut stool | place: China | collected 2011
AGGAGCATCTTGATGAGGTTGAATGGCTGCCGGCAGATGTTATTTTGATTGATAAAATAAGAATGGATATGTAGGAGGATTTCACTAATATAATAAGTTTCACTACACGAGTGAAAGCGGGGATATAAGTGGATATTTTATTTAAAAATGATGATTTTGTATTTTCGTACAGAGTTGGCGGTATATTGATACATAATGATAAAATCTCGTTACAGCATCCAAAGAATGATGATTATGCTATTATTGGCGGACACGTTGCAGCTATGGAGATAAGCATGGAAACTCTTAAACGGGAATTTTAAGAAGAAATTTATGCTAAGATAAAGGTAGATAATCTGTTGGCAATCGGAGAAATTTATTTTCCATGGGGGAAGACCCTGTCATCAGATATGCTTATATTATAATGTGCATCTGGTGAATGATAATATTCCATTAGATGGAGTGTTTCATGGATATGATGAGCTGGATAATGAAAGAATTGATCTGGATTTCTGTTGGGTTCCACTAGAGGATTTAAAGAAAGGTAATAAAGTATATACTTTAGAGTTGATACTATATATTCTTGAAACTGCTAAAATAGAGTTACAGGAAAGAATAGGAGCGGTCAAGTTTGAGATAAAATCGATAGGTGTTTACTCAGTAACAGGTAAGATCAGAGTAAATGTTTATTGAACATTAATATTAGATGTATAAATTTTTGCATATTGAAAATGTTTTGCATTATCACTTTAAAAATATTAAATAATAAGTAAATTAATAAATTAAATATATACTATAGAAAATAAAATACACACACATCGTATGTTGAGGTTTATAAAATAATACAAAAACGTATATTTCAATACATTATATGTTGGGGTTTAAATATAATAATATCACATTTAAGTATGTAGCTAATATTATATACGAGTTTATCATTAATTAACAACAAGAATTTAAAATTTTTAAAAGTTTTTCTGAAAACATATTGCAATTTTATTTATAAAGCAGTAGTATAATTAATACAAAAACGTATTGAAACGAAAAGAGGTGATACAATGAATATTAAAGTATATGAATTAAAAATTAAATTATATATTCTTAAAGATATACCATTTGACGATATGTTATCAATAGAATCAGATTACATAGATTCAGCACTAGCATTGAGTGATGAGTGGCTGACATACCACGAGAACACAGGGTATAAGATGTATACTTACAATGGCTTATATCCTCTTGAGCGTTCTGGTATATATAAGAAAGACAGCATATACACGATGACAATAAGAACAGTTAAATATGAACTGGCATCTTATATGTCCAAGGTGCTTGCTAATCATTATACAGAAACATTAAAAGGTTTGACAGTTGAGAAAAGAATTATTCCAAAGAGATTTATTGAGGAGATATATACCCTGACACCGGTGATCCAGAAGAATGATAACGGCTACTGGAAGGATAATTACTCAGTAGAGCAGTATGAGCAGAGACTTTTTATAAATGCTGTTAAAAAATATAATGCATTTACTAATAGTAAGCTAGATGAAGATTTTGATTTATATACATCAATACAGTTCCTTAATAAGAAGCCGGTGAAGTTTAGGTATAAAGGCATTACACTTCTTGGTGATAAGTTTGACCTTAAAATAGCCGATAATAAAAATGCTCAGGAATTAGCATATTTTCTGATTGGAACAGGGATCTGCGAAATGAATTCCAGAGGAGCTGGATATTGTAATTATAAATATATATAATTGTGTATAATTTATAGTTATATATTTATATTACAAAATATTAAGATGATGGAGGTGGATATGTTTGTTAAAAGATTGCATTGAAATATTTGCCAGGGAGCTTGAAAAGACCGAAGAACAATTTGAAAATCGGGAAAAATTTATATTAGATAGCTATATTCCGGCAGATGGTGATTATATTGTTGTGCAGAAGGATGGAACGTTAAAGAGCAGGTCATTTAAGCTTGATAAGAAGACAAGAACATTAAACGGTATGATAAGCGGTAGTCAATTAGATGATGATATTAAGTTTTATGATTATCATAGCAGACTGGTAAGTATGGACAAGCCACAGGATCCGAAAAAAGTAATACATTCCAATAGTTATTTGTCGTTCTGGGTGAAGCAGGATAGTCTGGATAATGGAAAGCTTGATATGCAGGCGATTGACAGATATTATGATGTATTAAAAAATCCAAGAGCAAAGTATAAGAATGTTCAGGATGCGAAAATGTATGATTATATAGCTGAAAAGGTAGGCAATGTTAATCAGGAAAAGCTGGAATATTCAAGAAACTGGATAAAACAGAATATATTTAAGCTTAAAGATATGGGGATAGAGTTAACCGGTAAGAATTATCTTAAGATATTCTTTGAAGATGATAAAGAGCTGTATGTCAGGGAAGAACAGCGTTATCTGATGACTAAAATTTATAATAAGAACGATTATAATATCGAAATTGATGGACAGATACTAGGACTTCCTAATGATAATCTTGCATTGAACTCCAAGAAACCATATATGGAACACAAGACACGAAAGAAAACAGTTCCATATCTGCTGACTCCACAAAGTGCCGCTGTTCAGAGAATGTTTTTTGACTATCTTATGAATGAAGCTAATAAAGGCAATACGAATTTGTTTTTTGATAATTCGGTTTTTGATAGCAAGTATAACAAAAATGGAATTACAGCTTTGAAAAATGGAGAATTTATTGAGGGAGATTTTTCAGGATTCTTTTTACAAATTCAAAAAGGTAAGGAAATAGCTATTGAACATCAGGATACTATAGTTGATTATAAGTATAATCTTTATAAGCCATTTATATATTCTAATGTTTTGGAAGATGATGTTACAGATGAACAATATAGGAAATATGGTAATAAGAAAGAATTGCTTGCTGTAATCAACGAAGTATTATTTTCTAAGTGGTTGTCTGGCAATTTCTTTTCAGATGAAGATAAAATAAATGCAGATGCTGTTTTGAAGAGAAATATATTATTATCAAGAGATGCTATATTTGCGTGGCTCTATAAGGGTCAGAGTAAAGGTATACAAAGAGTTCTGCATTTGGTAAGTATGAATATTATTAAGAGTTCAATTACTAATGGTTATATGGGAAAAGCGGTTAAGCAGTTTAACCTGATGAAATCATTAGATATGTATTTGGGAGGGAATGATATGGAAAATATAAAAGATATAGAAGATAGTTATATAGATATAAGAAATACTCTTAGTAAAAAAATTAATCAGCAAAAACATAGTCATATAGAAAGTAAAAAAGAATATTATTATGCAGTTGGTCAGCTTGTCAGATATTATATTTCTTTAAATAAATCAAAAGATAAATATCATTCATTGTCAAATCCATTTATTAATGCTACAAGTGACGATGTTATAAAAAGTAAATTGAAACAATTTTATAAGAAATATAATTATGCAATAAAAATTAATAATAATAGATATAACAATCTTTATCAAATGATTTTGTCGTATATTCCAAGTGGAAAAGTAATAAGCGATGATATAATAGCAGGATATATAAGTAATAATCTTATATACGAGTCAAAGAAGTCAGAGGAGAATAATTAGTGTGAAAAATATATTTTTCATACGCAGAATTTGTGCCTTAGTGCACTTGGCACAAATTTGTTATGTATAAAAAATGTGTGCAGAAATGAGGATTAATATGGATAAGAGAGTATATGGAGTTATAGGAATTTCTTCAATTATGGCTAATTGGAATGCAGATTTTACAGGCTATCCAAAGAGTATGCAGAATGGAGATGTGTACGGAAGTGATAAAGCTTTAAAGTATCCTATGAAGAAAATGTGGAACGATGAGGGAAAGAAAGTATTATATATTAAGTCTATGAAGTTTTCCAAGGATGGAGCACTTGTACCAAATTCATTAAAAGAGCGTTATGAAGAATTATTTAATGTTGGAGACTTGAAAGAGTGCAATAATTCTAAAGAAGTTCTTACCAATCTTATGTCTGCTGTAGATGTTAAGAATTTTGGAGCAACATTTGCGGAAGCAAAGAATAACTTTTCGATAACAGGAGCAGTTCAGTTTGGACAAGGCTTTAATAAATATAAGGAAACGAATGCAGAAGAACAGCAGATACTTTCTCCATTCAGAGATGCAAGTAAAGATAGCGAGAAAAATGAAGAGGCAAAGAATTCAACATTAGGAACAAAAATTACAAGCGATGAAGCACATTATTTTTATCCATTTGTAATTAACCCACTTGCATATAAGGAACTGGTAAGTCTTGGAGTTACAGACGGATATACAGAGGAAGATTATGAGAACTTTAAAAGAACTGCTTTAGTAAGTGCAACAGCTTATGCAACTAATGCTAAAGAAGGCTGCGAGAATGAATTTGCAATATTTGTAGAGACAGAGATAGATACATATCTTCCTAACTTATCTGAGTACATAAGCTTTGAAAAAGGTGATAAACTTAATACAATAGATATAAGTGGCGTTGCAGAAATACTTAATAATATCGGAGATAGAATAAAGGGCGTTGAAGTTTACTTTAATCCACATACAACTAAGCTTGTATCTGGAATTAAAGGGGAGAAGCTTTATGACATTATTACACAAAAAGAGGTGTAATGTATGGAGGCTGTTAAATTTACATTAAGTGGCAGAAATGCCTTTTTTAAGAAACCGGAAGTTAATGCCTATTATTATTTTACATATAGTCATATACATAAGGTTGCTTTGTTAGGAATATTTGGTGCAATATTAGGGTATGGTGGATACGCACAGAAAGAATGGAAAAAGGAAAAGAAGGGTCAGCCGATAGAAGTTGATTATCCTGAGTTCTATGAAAAATTAAGATATATAAAAGTGTCAGTTGTGCCTAAAAATGAACGTGGATATATACCGAAGAAAGTCCAGATATTTAATAATTCAGTAGGTTATGCAAGTGCTGAACAGGGCGGTAATCTTATTATAAAAGAACAATGGTTAGAAAATCCAGTGTGGGATATATATGTACTAATTGATTGTGAAGAAGCCGAAAATCTGGCTGAATTTTTACAACAGGGAAAGTGCGTTTATTTTCCTTATCTTGGTAAAAATGATCATCCAGCAGATATTACAAATGTAGAAAAAGTTGTTGTTGAGGAAATAACATTAAAAGAAACAGTTATATCTAGTATGTTTTTAAAGGAAACAGGCAGTTTAATTATGCCTGATGATGAGGATGATATAGAAGTGTTTAAGTATGCTGAAAAATTGCCGATTGCTCTGAATGGATACACTAACTTATATGAATATGCAGACTTTTGTTATACTAATATGTTAGTAGATATAAATAATGACAAGTTACATAAGCTTTATAAAACTGAAGATAAGATTTTAGAGTTTTATTAATAATTTTGTTAATGGTGTCACATCAGGCAATAGGAATTTATTATAAGTTCATTTTGTCTGATGTGGCATTTTTAATTAATTATGTAAGTGAGAGAAATGGGAAACATAGACAAGTATGAGTAAAGAATGTGATGGGAAAATGTTGTTTAATATAAAAAGTTTAATGCTGCCGTTAGACAGTATTACGGAATTTGGAGATGAATGTTATGCACATTTATCAGAAGATGAAACTCAAAAAGAAACTTTAACAGAGCACACAAGGCGTTGTCAGAAGTATTGGTTTAATATTGTTGAAGCTAAACATATTGAAACAGTATTTATAAAGTTTGAGCAGTTGTATATGGGTGATATTACCAATGAAGCCAGACATATATTTGAGTTGATGTCGGTTAATGTTGTAACTTTACACGATATTGGAAAGATAAATCCTTTATTTCAAAAGCTGAAAATGAAGAATAGCTGGAAAGTGGAATATGCACCTGAAAGTATATCGAGCAGACATTCTATTGTATCGGCAATTTTTTATCTTGATTATTTTCTGGATATTATTAATACAGCAAAAGGTGATGGAAGAATTAACAGGGATGAGTCTGATGTGCTTAAAGACTTTGTGTATATCTATTCTTATATAATTTCAAGGCATCATAGTGATATGAATAATCTGGAATATTTTTTTAGTGGGTTGACTGGAAAAAATACAGAAGGTGATAATTCAGGAAAAGATGCATATGACTGGTACGAAATGTTTAAACAGGAGTTATACAAAGAGCCGGTTGTAAAGCTTAGAAAACGTGATGAATGGCTTAATAGAATGGCATATCAAAGTAATGAAAAGAATATTTATTTGTATGCGTGGACAAGGCTTTTATATTCTTTATTAGTGGCAGCAGATTATTATGCAACATCTGAATTTATGAATGGATATGAAAATAACGATTATGGAAATGTTAATAATATTGATAACATAATAAATGAATATGAGAATAATGACGTACAGAAAAGTATACGTAATTATGAGAAGAATATTAAAAGATTAGATGAAGAACAGCTTGCTAAAGTTAATAAAGACACGGTTATTGGAAATATTAAGGGGATAAATGTACTGCGGACAGAAATGTTTCTTGAAACAGAATATAATCTGAAAAACAATATAGACAGTAAGATATTCTATCTTGAAGCTCCAACCGGAAGTGGAAAGAGTAATACCGCATTTAATTTAAGTTTTCAATTATTGAAAAAATCGGACTATTGCAGAAAGATTTTTTACGTATATCCATTTAATACTTTAGTTGAACAGAATATGAATTCTATGGAAAAAATATTTGGACAAAAAGAGGATATTATGTCAAATATAGCTGTAGTAAACTCAATTACTCCATATAAAGTAAAGAACAGTTCAAATATAAATCTATATAAGGATGAGAAATATGCCATAGAAGATTATCAAAAAATATTATTGGACAGACAGTTTTTAAATTACCCTATAGTGTTATCAACTCATATTACTTTATTTGATACAATGTTTGGCAGGTCTAAAGGTAGTACATTTGGATTTCATCAGTTATGTCATTCAGTTATTGTTTTAGATGAAATTCAAAGTTACAACAATAACAAATGGGGAGCAATGATAAATTTTCTAAAGGCATATGCACAGTTATTAGATATAAAAATAATTATAATGTCAGCAACTCTGCCTAATCTTGAATTGCTTACCAATAATAATGCCAAAGCTGTCAGATTGATAAATAACAGAGAAAAATATTTTAATCACAGAATGTTTGCCAATAGGGTGAAAGTTAATTATGAACTTCTTAACAGAAAAATAGGAATTGCTGAGCTGGAAGAACACATTTTGCAACATAAAAATAAGAGAATACTTATAGAATTTATAAGAAAATCAAGTGCAGAAGAATTTTATGCATATATAAGTGAAAGTGCAGAATGTCCGGTCAGGTTAATAACAGGCGATAGCAGCATACAGGAACGTAAAGATATAATTGCTGACATTGAAAATATGCAGGAAGTCATTCTTGTTGCAACACAGGTTATTGAAGCAGGTGTAGATATAGATATGGACATAGGATATAAAGATATATCAAGACTTGACAGCGAGGAACAGTTTATAGGGCGAATTAATAGGTCGTGCAGGAAAGATGGAGTTGTATATTTCTTTAATATGGACGATGCTAAAGGAATATACAGGCAAGATGTCCGCGTGGATACTGATAATACTTTAATGAATGAGGAAATAAGAGAAATACTTAATTCTAAAGATTTTTATGATTATTATGAAAAATATGTAATACCAGTTTTAAAAAATGCCCAGGGACAATGTAACGATAATAATATAGATGAATTTATCAGAAAAGAAGTAGGAAAGCTGGATTTTAATAAAGTTGCAGATAAAATGAAACTCATAGATGATAACAGACAGATATATTCGATATATTTTTCAAGAAATATTATTGATAAAAATAATCCTGAGAATGTTATAGATGGTAAAAAGATATGGAAAGAGTATAAAGAACTTTTGCAGGATAATCATATGTCTTATCAGGAAAAGACCGTTAAACTACATAATATCAGAAGTAAAATGAATATGTTTATGTATCAGTTTAAAATAGAATTATACAATGAAAATCATAAACCGGTTATTGAAAATCTGGAGTGGGATGAGCAGATAGGAGATATTTTTTATATTGAAAATGGCGAAGATTATTATGATGAAAATGGAGTGTTAAATAAAGAGCTATTCAAGGATAATGAAGATTTATTCATATAAGGAGGTAGTAAAAAATTAGATTAATATCTGATTTTTTATACGTATGATTTGTGGCTGCGCACACTTGACACAAATTTAATAGGAGAAAAAAACGTGCGTAGAAAGGAGGTTTAGTATGCAGGTTAATGGTACATTGATTAATTATTATTTTCATTGCAAAAGACAATGTTATCTGCACGGTAACAGGTTAAATCTGGAGGATAATAGTGAGCAGGTTAAGATAGGCAAGGCAATTCACGAAGAAAAAGCGGCAGATAAAAGTAATTCAGAGATTGCAATAGACAATATAAGGCTTGATAAGCTTACCAAAGAATATCTTACAGAAGTAAAAAAGTCGGATGCAGATGTAGAAGCAGCAAAATGGCAGCTATTGTATTATTTAAAAGTATTAAAAAATAAGGGAATAGTAAGAAAAGGAAAACTTGAGTTTGTAGAAAAGAATAAAAGCGATAAGAAAGTTATGATTCTTGAATTAACAGAAGAACTGGAAAATGAACTTGATGGGTATGTTAATGAAATACAGGAGTTAATTGCAAGTGATAAGCCACCAGAAATACTTAACAGCAGCAAGTGTAAAAAATGTGCATATTATGAATATTGTTATATCTGATGCAATAGGAAAGGCGTGTTATGGGAAGTACAAGATATATAATGTCAATGGGAGAATTAACAAGAAAAGATAATTCATTATGTTTTCGCAAGAATGGCAAGAATGTGTATATTCCAGTAGAAAATACGAAGGAAATATTTTGTTTTAATGAGGTTAGTATTAATACAAAGCTGTTGGACTTTTTGTCACAAAATAATATTATAGTTCATTTCTTTAATTACTATGGAGGATATAGCGGTACATATTATCCGAGAGACCATTATCTTAGTGGAAAGCTTTTGGTAAAGCAGGTAGGTAAATATAACGATGACAGAATGAGTATTGCTAGACCAATAGTAAGGGGTATTGGACTTAATATTTATGAACTTCTTTATCATTATTATAAGCACGATAAAAAAGATGTTAAGGAAACAATAGACTGGATAAAAAGTGATTTTTTAAAATCAGTTGAACAGGCAGAAGATGTGAATGAGTTGATGGCATATGAGGGTGAAGTGTGGATGCGTTTTTATGATAATTTCAGATATTTTCTGCCAGATGATTTTGTAATGAATAAGAGGGTAAAAAGACCACCGGATAATCCAATTAATGCCTTGATTTCTTTTGGAAATACATTGTTGTATACGAAAACTATTTCAGCAATATATCAGACACATTTAGACCAGAGAATAAGTTTTCTGCATGAGCCGTCTGAAGGAAGATTTTCACTAAGTCTTGATATAAGTGAGGTATTCAAGCCTGTTATTGTCTATAGAACCATATTTGATTTGGTTAATAATAGAAAATTACAGGTGGAAAAGCATTTTGATAAAAATGTTAATTACTGCATTTTAAATGAAGATGGAAGAAAAATATTTGTGCAGGCTTTTGAAGACAGAATGGAAAGTGTATTTACACATCCGGTACTAAAAAGAAAAGTATCGTACAGAACAGCATTAAAGCTGGATTGTTATAAACTAATTAAAAGTATTTTGGAAGGAAAAGATTTTGTCCCATTTTCACTGAAAGAAGGTATGTAATGAAGAAAGAATTGAATTATAATTATGCATTTTTATTTTATGATGTTGGCGAAAAAAGAGTGCAGAAAGTATTTAAGATATGTAAAAAATATTTAGCACATTATCAAAAGTCAGTATTCAGAGGTGATATGACACCATCGAGGTTTATATCACTGAGGGCAGAATTAAAAAAGGTTATAAATGAGGATGAGGATTTTATCTGTATTGTCAAGCTTAAGAATGACAGTGTGTTTGGGGAAGAAGTGTTAGGAAATGGTGGTGAGCCAACAGGAGAAGATTTGATGATATAATAATTAAATAAATTACCAGCCGATTTATTAGTGTAGATATTAACAAAGCTCGTAAATATGGGGCTTAAGACAATAATAAAGATAAATTTAAATAATTATTGAATTGGCTGGTAAAATTCATGAGAATGTACTAATATAGTGGGTATAGTGGAATTGGCTGTAAAATAGATGGCTTAAAATCGTTGGTTGAATAGTAACATTAGATGTATTGAAATTTGGTATTGTTGGGTAATTGTCTATTATTAGTCCAGTTGAATAGTAACATTAGATGTATTGAAATTTTTCGATTATCTTATCTATTGGAATTTTAACAATGTTGAATAGTAACATTAGATGTATTGAAATATGGACATACCTACTCTAATTTTATTAATGAAAAAGTTGAATAGTAACATTAGATGTATTGAAATAACAATCTTTTTAGACAAAGTATATTTTCACTTCCGTTGAATAGTAACATTAGATGTATTGAAATTACCATTCCGGGTACTTCTTCTTGGCTTCGGTAAGTTGAATAGTAACATTAGATGTATTGAAATTTATCTGCCCGGTGCTACTAATAGCACCCTGTTAAGTTGAATAGTAACATTAGATGTATTGAAATATAGAGATTATATTGCCAGGATTTTCCGGATTTAGTTGAATAGTAACATTAGATGTATTGAAATACAATCTTTCTTTTTTGTACTTGTTATAGAATTCGTTGAATAGTAACATTAGATGTATTGAAATCGCTCTGTCTGTAAGGAAGCCTTAATGCACTCAAGTTGAATAGTAACATTAGATGTATTGAAATTAACATCCACCTTTAACCTTTCTTAAAATTCGTATCGTTGAATAGTAACATTAGATGTATTGAAATAAAAACATCTTAAAAAGTGTTGACATACACCATATAGTTGAATAGTAACATTAGATGTATTGAAATATGTAAAATGCAACAGCTAATAATAAAAAAATACTAGTTGAATAGTAACATTAGATGTATTGAAATACACTATTTTTAGTGTTATTTAAAAATATTTTATCTGTTGAATAGTAACATTAGATGTATTGAAATCCAGCTTCTATTCTATCGGCAAGTGCGCTATAATCGTTGAATAGTAACATTAGATGTATTGAAATATGAAATTACTCCATATGTAATTAATGCTAAATTGTTGAATAGTAACATTAGATGTATTGAAATTATGTATAATATTCCTCTGCTGCTTCGTAACTCTCCAGTTGAATAGTAACATTAGATGTATTGAAATACCTCTTTAATCTCTGGATGTTGCATAATCCAGTTTAGTTGAATAGTAACATTAGATGTATTGAAATCTAGTAAATGGTGTGTAATCTTTATCTAATAACATGTTGAATAGTAACATTAGATGTATTGAAATAATGTAAAGCTTCCGTCTTTATAGCAAATTAATTCTGTTGAATAGTAACATTAGATGTATTGAAATAGTAAGGTATTAGTATGTTAATTATTTTTCTTATAGTTGAATAGTAACATTAGATGTATTGAAATTATTAATTCTCCTTTAATAAGGGAGGTTACACCTCCGTTGAATAGTAACATTAGATGTATTGAAATGCTGAATTAGATTTGCCTATACAGGGACAAAGTATGTTGAATAGTAACATTAGATGTATTGAAATACATCTTCTAGCACATCTATTTCCCTGGCGAATACACGTTGAATAGTAACATTAGATGTATTGAAATTATTCCCTTCCCTTATTATTAATGTACTTTTTCGTGTTGAATAGTAACATTAGATGTATTGAAATCCTCCCCGTCTATGTCTTTGTAATATTCCAGCAATGTTGAATAGTAACATTAGATGTATTGAAATGAAAGCAACTTGAAACTGATGTACATTGCGGACAGTTGAATAGTAACATTAGATGTATTGAAATATGGCTTTTGTTGGAATGTTCAAATTTCGCAAAGCGTTGAATAGTAACATTAGATGTATTGAAATCACTTGAATCTGACTGTATCTGCTCAGTAAGAGCCAGTTGAATAGTAACATTAGATGTATTGAAATTTTGTGAAGAACTTTGCTAAACTCTTTAAATCTGGTTGAATAGTAACATTAGATGTATTGAAATTTAAATGCTGTTAAAGTCTTAGGAACACTGTTGAGTTGAATAGTAACATTAGATGTATTGAAATCAATTAAGTGAAATGTCCTTGTCATTTTGCTATTTAGTTGAATAGTAACATTAGATGTATTGAAATACATTATTATTAGCGTTTCTATTATTAACAATATGTTGAATAGTAACATTAGATGTATTGAAATCTGCTGACTAAACTCTCCCACCATTTAAGATTTATGTTGAATAGTAACATTAGATGTATTGAAATTAGACACACTATCTCCCAAAGCGTATGTCGTTTGTCGTTGAATAGTAACATTAGATGTATTGAAATATTTTTAAGTGGCAATTTTAAGCTGAGTAATGTTTGTTGAATAGTAACATTAGATGTATTGAAATATGCCTATTGGTTATGTATACGGAAATGAGGTTTATGTTGAATAGTAACATTAGATGTATTGAAATTCCTTATCGTCATTAACAAAATTTAATAATTCTTGTTGAATAGTAACATTAGATGTATTGAAATATGACGTGGATACATACGAAAACCTAGTTTTAACGGTTGAATAGTAACATTAGATGTATTGAAATTTGATTAGTGACTTTGACAGAATGGATTGATAACTGTTGAATAGTAACATTAGATGTATTGAAATGAGGTTAGAGGTTGGAATTATGATACAAATAAACTTAGTTGAATAGTAACATTAGATGTATTGATATTCACTTGTGTACTGCCGCTCTGTTGTGCCATTATCGTTGAATAGTAACATTAGATGTATTGAAATATCTCTTTATATTCCTATAATACTAATTAATTCTGGTTGAATAGTAACATTAGATGTATTGAAATTATGTAGTTTTTGAAACATTCTTTTGACCTTCCCAAAGTTGAATAGTAACATTAGATGTATTGAAATTTAATACAGGTGCTACTAATAGCACCCACATATTGTTGAATAGTAACATTAGATGTATTGAAATAGGTATGTATACGGACGTACACATAGAGTTCATATAGTTGAATAGTAACATTAGATGTATTGAAATGAGGTTATGGCGTACCGGATTTTGCAAAGAAAGCAAGTTGAATAGTAACATTAGATGTATTGAAATTAAAAACGCCTAATATAGATAGTCAACTACATAATGTTGAATAGTAACATTAGATGTATTGAAATTATATATAATCTACTAATAGATTGCTTTGCAGGAGGTTGAATAGTAACATTAGATGTATTGAAATTAGCAATAAGCTCGTGTATACTGATGGGTATAATGTTGAATAGTAACATTAGATGTATTGAAATTTTTTTATTGGAGCATCTTTTGCTGGTTGATTTTGTTGAATAGTAACATTAGATGTATTGAAATTATCGTACAGCAGTTCTGTGCTGTCCAGTGTTATCGTTGAATAGTAACATTAGATGTATTGAAATAAACTCTCTCATAATTATCATATCGCTTGCTAACGCAGTTGAATAGTAACATTAGATGTATTGAAATAGAAATATTATCCTGATACCACATATTCTTCTATTCAGTTGAATAGTAACATTAGATGTATTGAAATCTATTTTCTTCCCAACCTTGATTAGGATCACTAGCGTTGAATAGTAACATTAGATGTATTGAAATGAATATAAAAAAATAGCTGGTATCTATATAGATAAAGTTGAATAGTAACATTAGATGTATTGAAATTAATCTTCATTTGTATCACTAACTTTAGTTTCTGTGGTTGAATAGTAACATTAGATGTATTGAAATATGCAGAAGATATATGTCGATAATTTAACGTAACAGGTTGAATAGTAACATTAGATGTATTGAAATGATTGTGGTGCATCGCTAATGGCTGGACTTAATGCTGTTGAATAGTAACATTAGATGTATTGAAATAATTATATACAAACAAATATGATGGAAGTGGGTGTGTTGAATAGTAACATTAGATGTATTGAAATTTCGCAGAATTAAGCGCAGATGGCAATACACTTTCGTTGAATAGTAACATTAGATGTATTGAAATGGGGAAAAATGATGCGGCTATTCTTGCAAGCAGAGGTTGAATAGTAACATTAGATGTATTGAAATAAGACTACGACTACTAATGAAAGCAATACTGAAAGTTGAATAGTAACATTAGATGTATTGAAATCAGCTTATGGTAGATGTTGTTGTCATATAAATAATGGATATATCATTAATACAGATACTGGAAGTTATTATTTCGAGGCACTTGCTGAAGTAGACGATTCTGTTCCACCTACTGATGACAACAATGGCAGTACAGGTGATAATAATCAGACAACAACTGATGGAAACAAAGGCAACAATGAAGGAACTAAGTTAT
>OGJI01002881.1_pt1 | contig 14477 bp, 15 predicted proteins | sample 1572031 | NCBI WGS metagenome assembly OGJI01 (sample SAMEA2582119, study PRJEB24529) | metagenome | biome: Human gut stool | place: China | collected 2011
TGTAGTTGATTTTCCGACGTTTGCCTTGAATCAAGGTTCCAGTATAGGATTCATTCTTCAGAATCCGATTGACCGATACCACCGTCCATTTCTGGTTCAGTCCCGCTCGAAATCCGCAAGTATAATTGAATCCGCTGGCCCGCTTATACTCATTTGGCGGCAGAACTCCCAATTCATTCAGATGGTTTGCAATGTGCTGTGCGCTCATCCCGTTGAGCTTCAGCTTGAAGATTTCCTGCACGATGCCCGCCGCGTATTCATCTATAATCAGATGGTTCTTGTCTTTCGGGTCTTTCTGATACCCGCCCGATGTCAAGTCTTGGACAACTTTTTTCACAAATAAATTTGAAAAAGGCGCAAAAAAAATAAGCCCCACAGGGCTTTCAATCGGTTTTGAACCAATTTGAGCCTTGTAGGGCTTATCTGTTTTCTATATTCTGTTTATCTTATACCGCCTGCAAAGGAGTATTCTCCATTACCTTTTCAAACTGTTCGACAGTCATTTTTGCTTTTTCAGCAGCACGTTCCAGCTTCAAATCTCCATCTCGAACAAGCTGCACGAGCATCCTGAGTTCGCCTCGCTCTTCGCTTTCATTCATCATTTCCTCAACAGCTTTGCACACATCAATCACCTCCGCGCCCTCTGGAATATCCAGCGGTGTATTCGTAACTGCTTTAATAACCCTCGCCGCGTTCGCTTCTATCAGCATACGCGGATTATCAGTCAAAAATTCAGATAAGCGTTTCTTATCTTTGGAATATTTAATATACCCAATTACCTCTCTCAGACTTGAAGAGAATCTTCCCAAGTCCTCCGCACTCAGCTTTGCAGGGTCGATCAGATGAATCTGATAGTCCTGCACAAAGTTCAGAAGATTCTTATTTTTAACCGCCATCATCTCATGGAGTGACAACGGCCCATCCCATTCATTTGCGCCAAAGTGAAGCACAAGCGTGATAACAGGCGTAATCTTATCTTCCTTGTAGAATCCAGAAAGATATTCACCACGGCTATGCCCTTTTGAATCTCCATCACTTGCGCGATGCTTGGCTGCAATATCAGCCACCTGTTTGCCGTACTGGAGAGCATCATAAATGATATTTCTAACAGGCATTGCATAATGAATGTCAGTCTGGTTTTCGATTCCCAGTAAAATGTATGCAGCCTCATCATCCTGTTTAATGATTGCTGATTTCAGCACATCACGGTATTTCTGAACTGCTTCTTCTGGCTGCTTTCCCTCTTCATCCTGTGATCCAAACGGTAAAGCGATCTCCGTAGTATCCAGTTCTTGCAGTTGTTTAGGGTCTACAACCGCCTCACCGCCATAAATCAAGTAATTAAACGCATCTGCAAACACAGAATTATCTTTCATATAGGCTTTAGTCACGGTATCAGCTAATCCCATTGGCTTACACCTCCTTGTCGTAGTCAATAGTAGCTTTGTCCGCCATTGTAATTCTATCTTACCATAAACCGCCCATCATATCAAGCTGTGCAACTCCCTCAAAATCCTTAAATTTTTACGAACAGTTGTCCATAATATAACATTGTCGCTAATGTTATATCATGGACAACCGCTTGATGCTCCTCCCCTGCCGTGCTATACTTATCCTATACAAAATCATCAAGAGGGAGTGCATTGACATGAGCAAAAGACTTGTCGCCTATTTTTCTGCCAGCAGCGTCACCGCAAGAGTTGCCGAAAATCTGGCAGATGCCATCGGTGCAGACATTTTTGAAATTCAGCCGGAAGTTCCGTACTCTAAGGCCGATCTGAACTGGATGGACAAGAAGGCTCGCAGTACCATCGAAATGAGCAACCCGACCTCTCGCCCTGCTATTGCTGCCAAACGTGATAACATGGATGAGTATGGCATCATCTTTGTCGGCTTCCCTATCTGGTGGTATGTTGCTCCAACCATCATCAATACATTTTTAGAGAGCTACAACTTAAAGGGTAAGACCATCATACCCTTTGCTACCTCCGGCGGCAGCGGCATGGGTAAGACCAATGAGAAACTTGCGCCGAGCTGCCCCGGTGCAAAGTTGCTGCATGGTAAGGTGTTCAACTCCTATTCCAGTAAAGCCGACTTATCTGCATGGGTAGAAACGCTCAACATCTAACCCTCCCATTCCTGCGGAATGAAACACCCTCATAGCCGAGAAGATTTACGAATCCTCTCAACTATGAGGGCGTTGTTTTTTATTCGTGCAGTTCCAAGGGCAGGCCATCCGGGTCAAAGAAAAAGGTCATTTTCTTTTTGGTGTAGCTGTCCAATCGAATCGGTTCACATTCAATCCCCATCTGTGCAAGTTCTGCCACGGTAGCTTCCACATCCTCCACCCGGAACGCCAAATGCCGCAGCCCACAGGCTTCCGGCCTGTTTACACGTTTGGGTGGGGTCGGCTCTGCAAAAATCTCCAATTCAATCGCATTGACTCCGTCACCGACACGCAAATCCAGTTTCCAGTCGTTCCGCTCCTTACGGAAATTTTCTCTCACAACTGCAAAACCCAGCTTGTTCACATAGAAATCCCGTGCTTTTTCATAGTCAGAAACGATAATCGCCACATGATGAATCGCCGCCAATTTCACTATCTGTACGCCTCCCTATTTTATATGTACCATACCTGCCGAAGCATTACTGCCGCCAGTTCCAGAAGCACGACCACGCTGCCGACCACCTGCGGTATCATAAAAATCACAAATCCACCGATCAGCATTTGAAGTGCTTCCACCCCTTGCGACTGCTGCATGAGGTACGAAAGAATCGCCGTTGCCAGTAGCACACTGCCCAGCAGATAGAAAATCCATGCAGAACAGTGATGCAGGAATACCACAAACCACTTTGCCAGCCATACAGCAAGGATCAGTGGCAGGGTTATCATCACCAGCACCAATTTTAACAGCCATCGAATCGCTTTCATAATGTCCTCTTTCCGGCTGTTTTGTTGCCCATATTATAACACACTCTTTAATGTTACAACATGGGCAACGCAGCCTTTTTTGAAATTCAGCTCTTGTGCAATGCTCTCGTAGCGTCCTGGATGCTCTGCTCATATTTGAACCGTACCACAATGCGCCCACCACCATATACAAAGACGTTTTCAACGAACGCTGACACCATGCTTGCCGTAAGTCTTGTACCATTCAGAAAATTTTCTGCCTGCTCTGCCGCTGCGCGCACGGTTCCCGGCACAAGGCTCTGAGTAGATTCTTCCGCCTTGGATTGTTCAATTTGCTCCTGCACCTCTGAAATCCTCCTATCGCACTCCTGCTTTTTCTGCTTGTAGGTATCCAGTAGGAGCGTCCCTGCCGCATATTCTTCATACATCCGCATCTTCTCCCCTTTCAGTTTTTTAAGTTCCTGCTCCATAAGAGTTTTGTGGCGGTTTGCCTTTTTGTGGGCATCTTTCAAATCCTGTTCTTCTTTTTGAATATCACCATAGAGGGCATCCAGCAGGGAGAGTTCCTTTTTCAGTGCCTGAAAAACTGCATTTTCAATATCACTGACCTGAAAGATCTCAGATGTACATTGGGTCTGCCCAACCAGTTCCAATCCCTCTCTGCACCAGAATGTCGGTACAACCTGTTTAAAATTGTGCGCCATCACTCGCCTGCAATTTCCGCAGCGGACTTTTCCTTTTAGCGGGAAGTCCACGCCGCCCATCAGCACTTTATGACTGTTGCTCTTTATGACAAGCTGCGCTTTTTCAAATTCTTCACGACTTACGATTGCTTCATGGGTTCCCTCCGTAATAAACTGCTGTCCTTTGGGAACTGTTCTGACAATGCTTTTGCCGGAAATCAGTGTTTTTGTTTTGCCCAAAACCATTGCCCCAGTGTACACATACGCCGTGAGGATTTTCCAGACACGAGAGCTATCCCAAAGAATCACTGGGGCGATGGTATAGGTTGTCTCCTTGCCATACGCCTTATTTTCTTTGTTATATACGCTCGGCACAGGAACATTTTCGTCATTGAGCATCATTGCTATCTCTCTTGTACCTAACCCCAGAATCGCAAGGTCGAAAATACGCCGCACGATTTTTGCGGCTGGCGGGTCGATGATAAATGCGCCTTTTTTGTCCGGGTCAAACTGATAGCCGAACGGTGCAGCAGATGCCGTCGTGATGCCTTTACGCCACTTGACCTGATTGGCAGTCCGCAGTTTCTTTCCTGCATCCCGGCAGTACATTGTATTTACCAGATTACTGACGACCACATCCATCCCCAGCGTTGTACCTTTATAATTATTGCTGTCATAGTTATCATTGATGGCAATGAGCCGGACCCCCAGCAGAGGAAAAATCTGCTCCATGTACTCACCCACACCGATATAATCACGGCCAAAACGGGAAAGGTCTTTCACGATGATGGTATCAATCTTGCCATTGCGTACACCATCCATCATTTGCTGGAATCCAGGTCTGTCAAAATTGCTGCCTGTGTAGCCGTCATCTACAAAATCCATCACAGGCACATTTTGCAGGCTTTCTTTGCAGGAGATATACCGCAGGATCAGTTCTTTCTGGTTCTCAATGCTGTTGCTCTTATCCTTGCCATCTTTGCCCAGATCGCCATCAGCCCTTGAAATGCGCTGATACGCTGCAATCATTTTTCTGCACTCTCCTTTTCTGCCTCCGCAAATATATCCCGAAATCCGAAAACGATCCGAATCCGCTTATCTGTGCTCACTTCGATTCTCTGCACAAGGGTTTTCACCAAATGAATGTCAAATTCAAAGTTATCCAGATGTTCTTCCAAATGAGAAGTCATATACAGGTATTCTTCGATTTGCTGTTCCACCTGAACTTTTTTGTTTTCCGCTTCCTGCAGCGCAGCTCGCAGGCCATCGTATTGTCTGGAATAATCTTCCCGAATCAGTTGGTAATCTTCGGAATCCACCACACCAGCCACATAGTCCGCATAAAGCTGTTCCCGCTTCTTGGCCATCTGGCTGACTTTATCGGTCAGGCTCATAATTTCACCCTTCGCCCGGTAGACGGGATTCTGTACATCCTCGATTTTCTGCAATTCTTCCAGCACCTTCCGTTTATCGCTCAGCTGGACAATGAACAAATGCAGCTGATCCATTATCAGGGCTTTCAGCAGTTTTTCCGGAATCTGATCCTCCATCATCCGCTTGAAGCCCGGACGTTCAAAGTTGGTTCCCGTGTAGCCATCGTCAGCGTACTCTTCGACCAAATGCAGTCCTGGCCGTTCTGCAGCAAAATCCCGAATCAGTTCTCTCTGGTTGCCGATGCTGTTGCTCTCGGCCTTGTCGCCATCCTCGATGGACAATCTCAGATAGGCCGCTGCCCGTATGTCTTTATTCTTTTCCTTGTAAAAAAACAAAGCCATTAAACCTCCCGTCTCCACGCATATTGCATGGTAAAATCCAGAAAGTTAATGGCTTTTGATTGCACTATTCACTTAACCCGTCTGTATTTTACCAAGCTGCCGCACAAAAATCAAGCTGCTGCGCACATTTTTCAAAATTTATTTTTCAGTGCTTCCCCATACTCTGCAGCAGGCAATCCCACAGTTCGCTGCCCTCCGGCCGGAACGATTCATATACGGTGATGCCCTTGATGATGGCTTTTCTGTGATGCACAGGCTCCGTATGTTCCTGTTTAGGCTTTTCATCAAATCGTTCTTTCTGCTTCATAGAAATCAATCCCCCTTTACTAATAGGAATCCAGAAGGGCATTTTGGAATACAGTTTTTGAAAAAATTTCAAAAAAATTTGAAAAGTGTATTCCAAATAGGGGCTGCGGATTCCTATTTATAGAAGGACTTCTTTTGATAGGTCTACGGCATACGATAAAAGACAGGTCTTTTTCTGTCTTAGAGCAAGATTCGCCTATGGTAACTCAAAACTCACTTTCGTGATTTTTCATTCCCGGCAATCTTGATGGGGATTCCGTTCCCCATCCCCACGGTACGCACAAAATCTTGGATTTTGGCTATCTGGCTCCACATGAATGTGTTCGCAGCCGAACGCCTACGGCTTATCGGGAGTTGCTTCGCAACTATAAAATGCAGGAGGATCACACTATGGCTCGCCCCAAAAAGGATGAAAGCATCAAACGGACTAAGAATGTAATGGTTCGTTTTACCGATGTGGAGTACGCACTGGTTTCGTGTTCTGCTGAACAGGCTGGCTATCCCGTTGCCGTTTATGTAAGGAAACAGGCCATAACCGAAAAACTTCACGTTCATTACAACATCGTTGCCGACATTGCAGAACTGCGAGATTTTGCAAGACAGCTTTCCCATATCGGAAATAACCTGAACCAAATTGCAGCCTTTTTCAACAGCGGCGGCATCCAATCTCGTGCCATGCTGGAAGAAATCAATCGTTGCATGACCGACCTCCGCGCTATGCGGAAAGGAATTGCAGAACTGGCAGGTGATTATCGTGGCAATCTTAAAACACGTCGCGGGTAAAAGTGCAGACTATGGTGCTGCACTCGACTATTTGAAATATGAGCATGACGAAGTTCTGAAGAAACCCCTGCTGGATGCAAACGGGAACTGGGTACTCCGCCGAGATATTCTTCTGGAGGGCATAAACTGTGAGCCGGAACTTTTTGATGTGGAGTGCGAAATGCTTAATGCGCAGTACCACAAAAATCAGAATTACGACGAAATCAAGACGCACCACTATCTCATCAGCTTCGATCCTGCTGACAAAGATGAGTGTGGGCTGACAGGAGAACAGGCGCAGGCCATCGGCATGGAATATGTAAAAGCCAATTTTCCGGGGCATCAGGCGTTAGTTTGCACTCACATGGATGGTCACAATGGCAGCGGCAATATCCATGTGCATATCGTAATCAACAGTCTGCGAAAGCTGGATGTTCCGCAGCAGCCCTTTATGGAACGCCCCATCGACTGCAAGGCGGGCTATAAGCACCATCTGACAAAAGACTATCTGAAGCATTTACAGCAATCCCTTATGAACATCTGTATGAGGGAAAGTCTCAATCAAGTTGATTTGCTTTCTCCCTCTGTCAACAAAATTACGCAGCAGGAGTATTATTCTAAACAGCGCGGGCAGATCAATCTGGACAAGTTGAACGCTGAGCTTATTGCAGAGGGTTTCACTCCCATGAAAACTAAATTTCAAACGGAGAAAGATAAGTTGCGCGATTCCATTACTGCTGCGGCAAAGAAAGCAAAATCTTTTGAAGAATTCAGCCGCCTACTCCAAACCGAATCCAACATTTTGGTAAAAGACCACCGTGGTCGATTTAGTTACCTTCTCCCGGACAGAGAAAAATACATCTCTGCCAGAACTCTGGGAACCAGTTTTGACCGTGAACATCTTCTGACGCTTTTTGAAAGTAATGCGATTACCGCTGCAAAAGAAAAAAAGCAATGGAGTGTTGCTGACCCCATTGCCGTTCTCTATATCAAGTCCAATCTTCGTCTGGTAGTGAATTTGCAGGACTGCGTAAAAGCCCAGCAAAGTCGCGCCTATGCTCAGAAAGTCAAAATTTCCAATTTGCAGCAGATGGCAAATACCATCGTCTATGTACAGCAGCACGGCTACGACAGCTACGATGATTTGAAAAAAGCGCGCGATGAATTATCTGCCAAAATGTCAGATACCCGCAACACCGCCAAATCTACCGATGCCGACTTAAAGCTGCTGAATGAGAAGATTCACTATCTGGGGCAGTATCTTTCCACAAAGGCTACATACAAAGAATTTTTGCAGGCGGGCAACAAGAAGATGTACCGTTCTGCACATCAGGATGAAATTGCCAGATACGAAGAAGCCGTTCAATTCTTGAAACGCAATTCCACGAATGGCACAATTCCCACGATGAAAAATTTACGAGCAGAAAAGGAAAAGTTGCTTTCTGCTCGAACCGCACAATACGAAAGCTACATCTATTTCAAAGATTACTACCACGAACTGCAAACCGCTTGTCGGAATGTTGACATGATCCTTGAAACGGAACATACGCAGCAGCACAACCGTACACAGCTCAAGCGCAGTCACGAACCATCTCTTTAAAAAACCGCATGAAAAGGGCCAGCCACAAGACTTCACTCTGAAAGTCCTGTGGCTGGCTTCTCATTTTTTAGTTATTTTCAAAGATGCTGCTTTCTGCAACCTTCTTCAATGTAGCTATCACAGTATCATACGGCACGTTTTCTTCCAATAGCTGCGTTGTCAGACTATCATAGTCCTGCTTATATGCTTTTTCCTTTAGGTTTTTATACAAGGGTATAATCATAAAACACAACAAAACCGAGCCAACCTACACTAAAACGTCGCTATTTCTTTGTGAAAAGCGACGTTTTTTTATGGGCCGGACAGAGAAAGGAGGGAAAGTTTTTTAGTTAGCCAGGCCGGGAGGTCTGGCTTTTTTCATTTCAAAATAAGGAGGTTAGCGAATGGCAGATGACAAACTGAAAACAGGCCCGGAGTCCCCTGTCCTGGATCACCCTGGCGGGGGCCCTGCTGGGGACGCCCAGGCTGTAACAAAGCCCCCTGTCCCGGAAGAGGTAGAGGGGCCCGCTGCTGGCACCGGCCCGGCACCCCAGCCGGAGCAGTCTGTGATCCCCGGTATGGGCAAGGACGCTCCAGCCCAGCCTGCGCCGCAGGTCGAGGCTGAAAAGACGGGGAAATCCCTCAACCAGGATAAAAAAGTGGAGCCGGAGGAAAAAACGGCAAAGCGCCGGGGCCGTCCCCCAAAGGAACAGGATCACCCCCAGGGCGGCAAAGCGGAAAAGGGGCCGGAGCCCCGCAAGGGCCGCCCGGCCAAGGCTGACAAGGCGGCCCTTGGCAAGTCCCCGGCCCCCGGTGTTCTGGACAAAGTGTCCAGAGGTGGAAAAAAGGACAAGGAAACAGGTTCCGGGGGTGTTGGGCCCGGTGTGAAAGTCCCAAAGGGCAAGCCCGCCCCGGTCAAGGAGGCAGAGGCCCCTACCCCGGAGATCAAGCTGCCGCCCACGCCGGAGGTGCCTCCCCGCCCGGTGGAACAGGGCAAAATCGTCTATTTGAAGCTGTCGGAGCTTCACCCATTCCATACTTTACGGGATCACCCATTCAAGGTGCAGGACGATAAGGCGATGGACGATCTGGTGGGGACGATCAGGGAACACGGCATTATGACCCCGGCCACCGTCCGCCCGGAAAAGGACGGCAAGGGCTATGAGATCATCGCGGGACATCGCCGCTGTCATGGCGGTGAGCGGGCTGGCCTGGACGAGATCCCCTGTATTGTCCGTGAGATGACCGACCTTGAGGCTGTCCGGGAAATGAAGAACAGCAACAAGCAGCGGGGCGACCCTCTCCCCAGCGAATTGGCAAAACTCCTGGATTTGGAGCTGGAGGCCATCAAGCGCCAGGGGGCCCGGCCCAAAAATGACCAGGAGGCGGAGGCCCTGGGTAAGCTCTCGGTGGAGATCGTGGGCAAGGAGCATGATATGAACTATAAAAAGGTGCTCCGTTATGTCCGGCTCAACCATCTTGTGCCGGAGCTTCTGGAAAAGGTAGACACAAAAAATATGGGCTTTATGCCCGCCGTGGAGCTGTCGTATATCAAGCCGGAAAACCAGCGGCTCATCGCCGTGTCTATTGATGGGGAGCAGTCCTCCCCCTCGGTCAAACAGGCAAAGCGGCTCCGGGAGCTCGACCAGGAGGGCCTGCTCAACGGAGATGTGATCGACGGCATTTTAAGCGAAGAAAAAAGGGAGGTTGACAACGTGATCATCAGTACCGACGAACTCAACAAGTATTTCGGCAAGGAAATCACTCCTGCCAAAATGAAAGAACAGATCATGGCCCTGCTGGACGAGTGGAAAGAGAAGCAGCCGCCCGAACTGGCAAAGCCGGAGAAGAAGAACGAGCTCGACAAGTGACCGGCCCCCTGCTTCTGGACACTTTGTCCAGAGGTATGCGCTCCGCGCTTGGGATGGGCTCTGCGGTGATATATCCCCCGTCGCCGGGTTTGACGCCGCACAGCCGGGAGTGGGCCGTCAAGGGGCGGAACGCCCGCCGCTTTTGCGGCGGCTTGCCCTTTACGGTCTGCCCCGGCTGTGCTATTCCCGGCGAGCGGCGGGGGTATATCCTCCAGAGCCGCCCCCTTTCCCTGGATAGGGAAAGGGCGGGGGATAGGGTTGACCCTACCTATGTTATATGTTCGGCAAATGCTGGACGGGGGCCTATTGCCGCTACTTCCGGGAGGCCGTCCTGCCCCTTGACCCGGCGCTAGAGGCCGCCCTGCTGACTGAGGGGCCCAGGCCGGAGTTTAAGCCCTGCCCCATCTGCGGCGGGGCCGTCCCCGTGGATGGGCGCATGGCCTACTGCTCCGAGTCCTGCGCCCGGATCGCCCTGCGGCGGCAAAAGCGGGAGTATATGCGGAAAAGACGGAGGTGATGTGTGGAAAATTAGGCCCCGGAAAACCCGCTGATCACAAGGCTTTCCGGGGCCGGTTTTGGGGCGGGCCGTATGTTTCTATGTCCCGCCCCCGCTTTGTCAAAATGCTTTCCACATCTATCCCCGCTGCTTCTGGACACTTTGTCCAGAGGTGATGGCACATTTAAGAGGAGGTGTTATTCTGGAAGAAAATCAAGGCTATGTGATCCGCCGCACGATCCTGTTTGATAATAAATGCGGCTTTGTATTGGGGGAAGACCCCAAGGCCCCGAACCCCTATGTGACATGGCAATTTAACGAGCAGGACGGACACCGCGACTATTTTTGGGGCCACTACCATAACGAGCCGGACATGGCGGAGCGCGACTTGCACAACCGGGCTGAGGACTATCAGCGGCGCTATCATGTGTTTGAGGTGGAACAGGCCCCGGACAAGGAAACATACAAATACTACTCTACCCAGCGGCCTATCGACATGGGCACCTATCCCAAAAGCTATTTCAACCGGCCTGTCCACATGGACATCTATTTTAACCGCCAGCAGGTGCAGGGTGAGGCGTTCCAGGCGTGGGGGGCCATCACCTATGCCCAGCCGTTGACTGAGCAGGAAATGCGGGATTATGAGCTGCGGCCCTCCCGTGAAAATCTGGATATTCGGCGGCAGATGGATGCCCAGGCCCAGGTCGTGGGCAAATGGGAGGATGCCCACCACGCCCCGGAGCAAAAACGGCTGACATGGTTTTATCCCGACTTCGGCAGCTATGTGGTAAAAGAGTATGTCACCCCGGAGCAGTTGTCTATTCGCGCCCGTGGGGTGGAGCGTCAAGCAGCGGCTAAGGCCCACAAGCAGGAAAAGGGCAAACAACCGATTGCCGAACAGCTCAAGGCCGCCCAGCGGGAGGCCCAGGAGCACCAGGGGCCGGAGGCCCCAAAAAAGAAAGCCCCCGACAGGGGCGAGCGTTAGGAGGTGCGCGTATGGAAAAACAGAGGGAACAGGATCGGGCTGACCTGGAAGTGAAGCGGCTGTGCGGCGTGTTCGGCTCTCCCCAGCCCCCGGAGGAGGAAAAGCCGCTGGACAAGGTAAAGGAACCGCCCCGCCCCTATCGGAGCCGGGAGCGTGAGGAGCGGTGAGCCAGAAAAAGCGCCGCCGTCCTGTCCATCTTCATGTGATGGTGTCCGAGGAGGAGCTGGCGCTGATCCGGGAGCGCATGGCCGAGGCGGGCGTCCGCAACTTGGGGGCCTATGTGCGGAAAATGGCCCTCAATGGCTATGTGCTCCATGACAGTCGTAACCACAGTGTTGGTCAGCAGCTTACCACGTTCCTTCATGTAGCAGCCGTAGATATACAGAATATGGTCGCCAGTGATGACATTACCCTTCTCATCCACACACAGGCACCGGTCAGCATCGCCATCGTAGGCGAAGCCCACATCCAAGCCCTTTTCCACCACGAATTTCTGCAGGCCCTCGATGTGAGTGGAGCCGGCGTTCAAGTTGATGTTCAGGCCGTTGGGCTGGTTGTTGATGACATAGGTATCTGCGCCCAGAGCATCGAACACAGATTTAGCAATATTCCAGCTTGCGCCGTTGGCGCAGTCCAAACCGACCTTGACGCCCTTGAAGGAATAGATGCCCAGAGAGATCAGATAACCCATGTAGCGGTTGCGGCCTGCCACATAGTCCACAGTGCGTCCGATGTGCTCACGATGGGCAAAGGGCAGCTCCGGCCAGTCCTTATCGAACACATGAAGCTTGCCGTCGATGTAGTCCTCCACCAGCAGCAGAGTCTCTTCGGGCATTTTCTCGCCGTAGCAGTCGATCAGCTTGATGCCGTTATCGTAGTAGGGGTTGTGGCTGGCGGAGATCATGATGCCGCAGTCGAAGTCATCCACGCGGGCAATGTAAGCCACGGACGGCGTGGTGGTGACATGGAGCAGGTAAGCATCTGCTCCGGAGGCAGTCAGGCCAGCAACCAGGCTGTACTCAAACATATAAGAGCTACGGCGAGTATCCTTACCAATGACGATACGAGCAGGGTTGATGTCACCGTTGCGCTCACGCAGAACGTTATAATACCATCCTAAGAAGCGGCCAACCTTATAGGCATGATCCGCAGTTAATGTAATTCCGGCTTCACCACGGAAGCCATCTGTTCCAAAATACTTACCCATTTTAATTTTCCTTTCTAAATCAAAGAAATCTTCAACAATTTCTATTTATTCATCTCACGACAACAAGCCTGTATACAGATTGCGGGACAATCTGTACGCAGGCTTGCCTTCGTACCTCCTTATTCTGTTTTCTGCTCTATCAGCTTTCGCTGTGGTGGGTTAAGTATAGAGCGCAACCAGAAGCCATTAACCCCTGAAAACACGCTGGCCGTAACGCACCATGACGAGCAGAAACAGGTTGAGGTGAAAAGGTCAAGCCGCGTAAACCCGCATGAAATCAGGATTTTTTCTGGTTGTCCATATGCGGTTGTCAAGTAAGGAACAAAAATTTTCGCAAAAAAACAAGCCTTTCTGAGTCGAAACCGACATGGTTTCAAACTCAGAAAGGCTTGTTTCGTAATTATGCCTAAATTTTCATCCTATTTTTGTGTAAAGAGCGATTTCAAAAAATCGAACATTCAATAGACCGTTCTGCCACCAGTGCAGAACAGCCCACTCTTTTTCACATTACTTTTATTGGAAACACAACTGCATTAAGCTCAGATAGATACTTACCCTCTACCCTATGAAATTCTAACGGAGAAAAATTGTTTGCCTCAACCAAGCGATTGATGAACTGCTGGCTGCAAATTCGCATATTGCACCTGTTATCCATCAGAAGATTTTCCGGCACCTTAAACGACATCGGATGAGATGCTTCGCAACACGCCACTGCAACAGATTGTTTATCCTTTCCCTGCAGCACACAAACATAGCTTGGACTCCCCAAAATACGAATCACATCTTTGCTGATTGTCAACTGGCTCTGTTTTGCAGAAATCGTCAATCCAAGGCGCATCACTCTCTCATTGCTCATGTAGTCGCCCCTCTCTTCTCATACAGATATTGATTTTGACCTTCTTCCGTATTTATCGTTTGTGTTGATGATGAGCCTGATGAATTGATTTCGTGGTCTATCCGTTCTGTTTCAGTCGCTGCAGAAGCAGTTGGTTCCACGTCTTCGGCTTCCTTTTTCCCCTCTACTTCTTCATTTTTTGCTGCCATAATCGCCGCTTGTGCTTGCTCATCGCCTTGATAGCTGACGATATTTTCAAACATACTCATCTGGTGTGTTGCCACGTAGTCATTGTAAGACCGTCCAATTCTGCCTTTATAAATATCCGGGAAGAATTTGACCTGTTTCTTCTTCACTTCTCCCGTCATTGGGTCTGTAAACTCCTGCGGCTGCGGAGTAAACATAATAGCTTCTTCCAAATCAAAAAGCATGACCAGTCCCTGATCTGAATTAGCCACCCGTCCAAGCACTTTATAGCGGCACTCCCGATTCCAGTTCATCATGCGGAACATCTTTTCCAGAAACTCCAGTGACGAAATAGACTTGTTTACCCATACGCCATTCTTTTGCCGTGCCCATTCTACAGACGCACTATCTTCTTCGGGGCACATAATCAAAGCCATCCGCTTCTTTGCTGTATTGACAATGGGTAAAATGTACTTTATGCCCTCAAACAGCCGGATGCAGGCCATATTGAATGTCATTTCGCCGTATTTGATGCTGACAGCAGGCTTTTTGACCATAGAGAACTGCGTCCGAGGCGGCAGTTCGTACCCATCGAACTTTTCAAATTCCAGTTCTTCGCTCTTTTCCTTACGAATCTGCGCCAGTTCACGAATCAACTCTACTTCGCGCAGGGATAACTCCTGCCGCTTATCTACTTCAGTCATTTTCTGAGACCTCCATCACATTGACATCAAAAGATCATTCAGTTCACGCTGAACTTCATTTCTGCTTGGAATTGCACCAATCATGGGATTTTCTACGACTTGACCAGATTCCATCACATCACTAACTGTAATGCTCTGAACCCATTTACTCCGATATAACCGGCATTTCGGATTCAT
>OGJI01002889.1_pt1 | contig 14456 bp, 9 predicted proteins | sample 1572031 | NCBI WGS metagenome assembly OGJI01 (sample SAMEA2582119, study PRJEB24529) | metagenome | biome: Human gut stool | place: China | collected 2011
GATGACGATGCCGCCGTGGCCCTTGTCCAGCAGGCAGTTGCGGATGACGGTGTGCGCGCAGCTCTTCTTCAGCTTCATGCCCAGGAAAACCTTGCTGGCCTTCATGGCGATGCAGTCGTCGCCGACATGGATGTTCACGCCGATGATGCGGGTATACTCGCAGCTTTCGGGGTCAATGCCGTCGGTGTTGGGGGCGTTGTAGGGGTTGTTGATGTTGAAGTTCAGCAGATCCAGATGCTTGACGAAGATGGGGTGGATGGTCCAGGAATAGCTGTTCTGCACCGTGATGCCGTGCAGGCAGATGTTGTCGCTGTCCACCATGGCGACCGCGCGGGGACGCCATGCGATCCGCTTGACCTTCGGATTGATCCACCAGTCACCGTTCTGGGCGTCGCAGTCCAGGGTGCCTTCGCCGGTGACGACGACGTCGTGTACCTGGGTGATGTTCAGCAGGCCCGCAAAGCTGCTCAGGGGGTTGCCCTCCCAGCCGGTCAGGTAGTATTCATCCACCTCGTTCTCGCTGGGCAGGACGCCGGGCAGGATGGGGTAATGGGTGCGGTCGTTGTCGCCCAGCAGCACGGCGCCCTTTTCCAGATACAGGGTCGTGCAGCTCTTCAGGAACAGGCTGGCGGTGCGGTAGCGGCCGGCCGGAACATAGACGGTGCCGCCCTTGGGGCAGGTGGAAAGAGCCGCCTGCAGCTTGCCGGTGTTGTCGGTCTCGCCGTCAGCCACCAGACCGTAGCGGGACGCATCCACAAAGAAGCTCTCGTCCTGGGTGCGGAAGTTCGCGGTCAGGGTCTCGCCCTCCGACTCAACGGTGACGGTGTAGTCGGTGGCCGGGGTCAGAGAGAAGAGGGAGAACACGTTGGTGTCCTGGGCCTCCCGGACCGGTTCGCCATTCAGCAGCACCCGGAAGGGGTGGGCCGGACGGAAGCACAGGCCGTTTTCCAGCTCGAAAATGGCGCTGCGGGTCATGGAGCGGATGAGTGACAGTTTCATAAAACAAAACCTCCTTGGGGTTTCGGCTTGCCCGCGCGGGGCGGACGTGATACACTGGAGAAAACGAAAAAAGCGGGGGATCAATGATGCCAATGCGAGCGGAACGCGATAAACTGAATGCAAAGACGCTGGCGCTCCAGCTGCGGATGACCGAGAGCGAGTACCGCCTGCAGGAGGACGAGGAGACCTGCCGCATCCTGGTGGTGACCGGCGGCAGCTGCACGTTCCGGCGGGGAGATGCTTCGCTGCTGGTCAACCCCGGCTGCGTACTGCTGCTGGGGCCGGGGGGCGGCGTGTTTCAGCAGGCGGGGCATCTGGCCCCGGAGCTAATCGGCTGCCGCTTCCCGGCGGCGGTGCTGACCGAGCTGAAGAGCGTGATGCAGCGGGATTTCAGCCCGCTGTTCGAGCCGGACGACCCGATCCTGCTGTACGGCCCGGTGCAGTGGGCCAGCCGCCTGCGCACCCTGCTGAACCTGATGCGGAGCGCCGCCGGGGAGCCGGACTGCCCCGGCATCATCTACCTTTCGCTGCTGCTGCATTATGTGGACCAGGAGTGCAAAGCCGAGCGGCAGACCGCCCGCCCCCGGAACGAGACCGTGGAGCAGATCTGCGCCTACCTCGCCGCGAACTACCAGCAGAAATTCTCCCTCACCGATGTAGCGGCGCGGTTCTATCTGTCGCCCTACTACCTCAGCCGTCTGTTCCGGCGGGTGACGGGGCAGTCCATCGTGGACTACATCAACGGCCGCCGCATCGAGGCCGCGCAGCATCTGCTGGAGACCACCGACCTGAACATCAGCGCGGTGGCCGAGCAGACCGGCTTTGCCTCGGCGGCTCACTTCCGTCGGGTCTTCCGGGAGATGATGGGCGTCGGCCCATTGCAATACCGCAAGAGCAGCCGCGGCTGAGCCTGCGCTGAACCTGCAAAGAGAAACGACCCCTATGCCGTGTGCACAGGGGTCGTTTTGATTGCTGCGTCAGGATCTCACAGGCCAGAGCGAAGAGCGATCAGCCCTTGACAGCACCGGCGGAGATACCTTCGACGAACTGATCCTGTGCACAGAAGAAGACGATCAGCTGCGGCAGGATGGAGATCAGGGACAGAGCCAGGATGCGGTTCCATGCAAAGCCGGTATCACCGTCCATGGACAGCTTGACGAACAGGGACATCGGGTACTTTGCCGGGGTCTGCACGTAAAGCAGCGGGCCCATGAAGTCGTTGCAGCTCCACATGAACTGGAACAGAGCGCAGGACACCAGAGCAGGCATCAGCATGGGGACGATGACCTTGTACAGCGTCTGGAAGGAGTTGCAGCCATCAATGGCAGCAGCCTCGTCCAGGTCACGCGGGACATTGCGCATGAACTGCACCAGCTGATAGACGAAGTAGGTCTCAGTTGCAAATGCGCAGTGGACCCAGATGGCCAGATAGAACGGGCTGTTGACCCAGCCGAACTTGGTGTACAGCAGGAACTGCGGAACGTTCAGAACGACCTGGGGCAGGAACAAGGTGGCCAGCATGATGCTGAACAGGATCTTCCGGCCGGGGAAGTCGAAACGGCCGAAGCCGTAAGCGGCAACGCAGGAGGAGATAACCGTGCAGATGACCTTGGGCAGAACATACGAATAGGTGTTCATCATGGCCTGCAGGATGTTGATGGAACCGCCGAAGTTGTTCAGCGCGTTCTTATAGCCCTCCAGAGTAGGGTTCTTGACCCACAGGCCGATGCCTGCGAAGATCTCGCTGTTGTCCTTAAAGGTCGCGCTGATCATCCACAGCAGGGGATAGATCATGATGAGGCCGACCAAGATCAGGACGAGGTACTTGAAGAACGTCGCGATGACGTTGGATGCTTTCATTCCCATACTGTCACACCTTACCTTTCATCCGAGTAGTAGACCCACTTCTTCTGGCTGGTGAAGGCGATGATCGTGAGGATGCAGACGATCACGAACATGATCCATGCCAGTGCGGAGGCCATGCCCATCTGGTTGGACTTGAAGGCGTAGTTGTAAACCAGAATGGAGATCAGAGTGGTGGAGTTGCGCGGGCCGCCGTTGGTGATGATGAACGGGCCGTTGAACTCCTGGAAAGCCTGGCAGATCTGAGTGACCAGGTTGTAGAAGATGATGGGGGTGATCATCGGGACGGTGATGGAGAAGAACTGCTTCCACTTGCCGGCACCGTCGATGGTGGCCGCCTCATACAGGTCTGCGGGCACACCCTTCAGAGCGGCCAGGAACAGGACCATGGCGGAACCGAACTGCCAGATGCGCAGGAAGCAGATGATCCACAGCGCATAGTTGGGGTCGCTCAGCCAGGAGGGGCCCTGTGCGTGGCCGAAGGTGATGGCGCGGATGATGGTGTTGACCAGACCGTCATCGCGGAAGACGGCCTTCCACAGAACGGCGATGGCAACGGAGCCGCCCAAGATGGACGGGATGTAGTAGACGGTACGGAACAGGTTCACGCAGGCGATCTTGAAGTTCAGGATGTATGCGATGAACAGAGCGAAGATCAGCTTCAGGGGCACGGTGATGAAGGCGTACTTGAAGGTAGTGATCAGGGCCTTGGTGATCTTGGCATCGGAGAAGGCAGTGACGTAGTTCATCACGCCGTACTCATGGATGCCGTTGAAGAAGTTCATATCGGTGAAGCTGTAGTACAGCGACTGACCAAACGGGATCGCCTTGAAGACGACGAAACCGATGATCCAGGGGATCAGATAGATCAGACCCTGCCACTTATCGAAGAACTTCTGGGCCGGGGTACGCCCCAGAGAGGGCGCATTACTTTCTTTCATCCGGGAATCCTCCTTTTGTGGGTGATTTTCCAACGCATGACATACCGCGCGTCACACTTTGGAAACAGACTTGTCAGAGATTTGTAACCTGTGCCTGAGAAAAAGGGGCATCGGCCGAGCGGTCGATGCCCCTCGTATGTAGAACTCAGGTCAAAGTCTGAAGCGATCAGACGGTGTAACCAACAGCGGACATGCCGTCCAGCAGGGTGTCAACGACATCAGCGCCGGAAGCGTTGTCGTAGTCCACGGTGTCGAAGACTTCCTGATAGATACCGGTGCCGTTTGCCTTCAGGTCGTTTGCCTCGAACAGGGGGTCCAGCTGGAAGCCGACGAAGGCCATGACCTTGCCGTTTGCCTCAGCGACCAGCTCCTTGATCTTGCCAGCAGCCTGTGCAGCCTCCAGGCCAGCCTTGGAAGCGGGCAGGCCGCACTCAGAGCCCATGATCTCAGCGCCTTCCTTCTCGTTCAGCAGGAAGTTGATCAGCGTAGCAGCCTCAGCGGGATGCTCGCAGGTCTTGGTGATGGCCAGACCCATGGAGACCTTGGAGAAGCCGCCGTTGTAATCGCCGAACTTGATCTCCTCGCCGACGGTGAAGCCGGGCTTGTTCTCCTCGTCCAGAGCGTCCTGATACTTGGTAGCGGAAGAATCCCACTCGAAGATACCAGCCATCTTGCCGGTGATCCACTCGTTAGACTGGTGTGCAGCGTTGTCGCCGTTGGAGCCGTAGTAGGTGGGCAGGCTCATGATGACGTGGCCATCGACCAGGCTCTTGATGAAGTCGATGCCCTCGGCGATCTCGTCAGCGGTGTAGTTCAGGGTAGAGGTGGTGGGGTCTGCCCAATCCTTGCCGTACTTGGACTCAAGGTAGAAGACCATCAGGATCATACGGTCGTATGCGCCCAGGTGCAGAGGATAGTAGTCATCGCCCAGCTTCTCCTGGAATGCCTTGCCTGCGTTCATCAGGTCGTCCAGAGTCTTGGGGACCTCGGTGATGCCAGCCTTATTAAAGGTGGTCATGTTCCAGAAGAAGATACGGCCGGTCATAGCGACAGGCACGCACTGCTGGGCATTGGCAACATTGCAGGCTGCCAGCTTTGCGTCGTCCCACTGGGACATATCCAGGTAATCGGTGACGCTGTTCAGGTCGATGAAGGTCTGGCCGTTTGCAGAGTAGTTGTACAGCCAGTTCCAGTTGATCTGGCAGACATCCTCAGCCACGCCGCCGGCAAACTTGGTGGACATGGTGTCCTCCCAGCCGGACCATGCAGCGAAGGTGGGGTTGACGGTGATGGTGCTGTGCTCAGCAGAGAAAGCCTTGATGGCCTCCTGGTAAGCGTTGTGACGGGACTCGCCGCCCCACCAGCTCATGGTCAGGGTGACGGGATCGCTGCTCAGGCCAGCCACGGAAGCTGCTGCTGCGGAAGAAGCGGTGGAAGCTGCGGTGGAGTTGGAGCTGCCGCCACAGGCAGCCAGCAGGCCAGCTGCGCCCACAGCGCCGGTGACCTTCAGGAAATCGCGACGAGAAATTGCCTTGCTCATTGTTTGTTCTCCTCCTAATAAATAGAAAACATCTGCTCATCGGCCTTATCTGCAAAAGGCTCGTTGTATACAATTATGATAACAAAATATCCCGCAAAAAGAAAGATGTAAATTGAAGAGAAGCGCGCAAAAAACGAACAAATATTGCGCTCGTGTTTGGCGCGGTTTTGACGTCCTTGCCGAAATGAATAAACTTGAGCGAAAAAACTGTGCAACATGTATACTTCAACAGATTGCATAGAAATTGGAGCAAGGAGTCGGAGAAACCTCCTGAAATTGCAATATTTTTGTAACCAATCGGGAAATTTGCGTGGTTTTGTTGTATGCAATAAGTGAAATCGTTGACGATTCCACAGGTTTGTCAACTGATATATCAATAGTGCAATAAACGCGCGAAGTTGGATACAACTGATATATCACCCTGTCGGAAACGGTCTGTTCCGGGCAGAAAAAAGCGCCGCCCGGCGGGGCAGCGCTGAAAAAAATTTTCTGTTTTTTGGGGAACACGGCTGCAAAATGAACGCAGTGCAATGCTTCTTCCGGGAAACGCTCCGCTTTTTTATTTCGCGGCCCGGCGGGCGTAGAAGGCGCGGCGCTCGCGGAAGTAGCATTGGGGGCACATGCTGACGTACTGCACGTCGTTTTCCAGGTCGATGGCGACCTGTTCGCCCTCAAAGACGAACACACCGTTGACTTTGCGGCAGTTGCAGGTGGCCTTGCGGCCGCAGGTGCAGATGGTCTTCATCTCCTCGATGGTGTGAGCCAGCTCCAGCAGGCGGGTGGAGCCGGGGAACCCCTTGAGCGAGAAGTCCGACCGCAGACCGTAGCAGATGACCGGGATATTCAGGTCTACCGTGACCATGAACAGCTGCTCAGCCTGTGCCGGGGTGAAGAACTGGCTCTCGTCGCAGAGGACGCAGGCCAGCTTCTGGGTCTGGCTGGCGGCGCGGACGGCCTCAAAGACGTCCGCCTCCGGCGGGATGAGCAGGTCGGCCTTGCGCCGCACCCCCAGGCGGCTGACCAGTTCACCGCCGCCCTTGGTGTCCACCTGCGGCTTCAGGATGAGCACCTGCATCCCCTGCTCCTCGTAGTTGTGCGCCACCTGCATCAGGGCCGTGCTCTTGCCGCTGTTCATTGCGCCGTAACGGAAATATAGCTTTGCCATGAAGGTCTCCTCATAAAAAGCAACCCTCTCAGCCATCGCTGCGCGATGCCAGCTCTCCCAAAGGGAGAGCCATTGGCAAGCCGGTCAACTTTCTACGGAATGAGCAAAGCCCAAACGATGGGAAGCGAGCGGGCTTCGCTGTGATGGGAGGGTTGCTTTATCATATTATACTATATAGTAACAACGATGAAACCGGAACATCAGTCCTGATTGCGCAGGCGGTAGCCCAGGCTCATCAGGCTGTCGCCCAGGTGGACGTTCTCGACCACGACTTCCGGATACGGGACGGACAGGTCGTAGTGGGAGAAGTTCCAGAAGCCTTTGATGCCCAGGCTGACCAGACGGCCGCTCAGCTCTTCGGCACCGCTGCGGGGCACACAGAGAACCGCCACTTCGGGCTTGTGCTCTGCGCAGAAGCTCTCCAGCTGGTCGATGTGGAGGATCTGGATGCCGTTGATCTCCCTGCCCACTTCGTCCGGCGAGTTGTCGAAGGCGGCAATGAGCTTATAGCCGTTGGTATCGGTGGTGATGAACCGGCTGACGGCCTTGCCCAGACGGCCGCAGCCGATGAGGATGGTGGACAGGCGGTCGCCGTTGCCGAACAGCAGATTCTCCAGGATGGAGAGCAGGTTTTCGACCGAGTAGCCGATGCCCTGACGGCCGTTCACATCGCCGATGCAGTTGAAGTCCTGCCGGACCTGAGAGGCCGTGGTGCCCATCTGGGCGGCCAGTTCGCGGGAAGAGATGCTGGTGATGCCGTCGTTCTTCAAGGTCCGCAGAAAGCGGTAGTACTTGGGCAGGCGTTTGATCACCGGCAGAGATGCTTTACCAGGGGTGTTCATAGGTGGTTCTCCTTTCATCCATTCGATGCCGGTCCTCTGCGCCCACCGTGGCGCTCCGGCAGATTCAAAGAGTTTTGCACAATAATGATACATCTTTGTCAATCTTATTCATTATCTAAAGTATACAGCGGATGTGGAGAATGTCAAATAAAATGGAGCAATTTTTTCAAAAGTTAAGAAATCTTAGCCGCCGCATAATCATTTGACCCGCTGGGAACCCTGAAAAAAACAGAGCAGGAGGGGCTTATGGCAGAGCAGAACGAAAAAAACACCCCGGTGGAAGAGCAGCGGCTGGAAAAAGAGCAGATCGAGGATCTGGGCAGCGTCTACCGCACCAAAGGCCCCCACGCCATCCACTGCCTGACCGTGGTGGGGCAGATCGAGGGCCATGTGGAAGCGCCCCAGGGGCAGAAGACCACCAAGTACGAGCATGTCATCCCGCAGCTGGTGGCCGTGCAGGAGGACCCGGCGGTAGAGGGCCTGCTGGTCATCCTGAACACCGTGGGCGGCGATGTAGAGGCCGGGCTGGCGCTGGCGGAGCTGATCGCCAGCATCTCCAAGCCCAGCGCCGCCGTGGTGCTGGGCGGCGGACACTCCATCGGCATCCCGCTGGCCGTCAGCGCCCGGCGGAGCTTCATCGTGCCCACGGCCACCATGACCGTCCACCCGGTGCGGCACTCCGGGATGATCCTGGGTGTGCCCCAGACGATGCGGTGGTTCGAACAGATGCAGGAGCGGATCACCGGCTTCGTGGCGGCGCACAGCGGCATCTCGGAAAAGCGCTACACCGAGCTGATGCTCCGCACCGGCGAGCTGGTCATGGATGTGGGCACCATGCTGGACGGCCGCCGGGCCGTGCGCGAAAAGCTCATCGACGAGCTGGGCGGCATCTCGGATGCGCTGGCGTGGCTGTATCGGGAGATCGAACGCTGAGCGGGTTTTCGTTGCTATTTTCCATAGGTCGTGATAAAATGAAAGAATCGAATACTATGGGAGAAAGAGACAGGGTTGCAACGAAAGATGGCAAAGAAAAAACGAAAAACGACCGCAAGACGCGCACCTGCGCGGAGAAAGAGCCGGGCACAGGAGCGGATGCCCGCAGGGCTGGGCACCCTGTTTGCGGGCCTGCTGCTCATCGTGCTGGCCTTTGTGGAGGGCAGCTCGGTCTGGAAGGCCCTGCATGAGGTATTGTTCGGCCTGTTCGGCTGCGGCAGCTTCGTGCTGGGCGCAGCGATCTGCTATCTGGCCATCCTCTACACACGGGGCGAAGACCTCATCGGCCAGATGTTCAAGCTGATGCTGGGGCTGGTGTTTGCCAGCGGCACCGTCATCGTCTTTTCTGAGATCCCCGCCGACATCCCGGCGGCCCGCATGGTAGCGGAGTGCTATCAGAACGGCGTCCGTGCCTGGCTGGGCGGCGGTGCCATCGGTGCCCTGCTGGGCGGCAATCTGCTGCTGCTCTGCGGGCGTCCGGCGGCGAATCTCGTGATGGTGGTGCTGGCGCTCTGTGCCAGCCTGTACATTTTTGATATCACCCCCGCCGAACTGTGGCAGTGGATATGTGAACTGGGCGGCAGCGCCCACGAAAAGGGCCTGGCCGTCTACGAGCAGAATGCAGCCCGCCGCGCCGAGCGGCAGGCTGCCCGCCAGGCCGAGGAGGAAGCGGCCGCGCTGGAAGCCGGAGACGAGCCGAACCTTTGCGGCGAAGAGGACGAGGAAGGCGGCTTTGCAGCGCCGGGCTGGCTGTCCGGCATTTTCAGCTGGGGCCACAAGGTGACCAAAGAGCTGGAGGGCGAAGCCGTGCCCGAACCGGTGGACGACTCTCTCGGCTACGAAGCACCTGCCCCCTCCCCCGCACCTGCCCCGGCAGAGCCGCAGGAGACCCCGGCCTTTACGCCGGTGCAGGTGGGCACGCCCCATCCCCGCGCCTCGTTTGACATCGACCTTGGGCCGGACAGCACCCCCGTGGTCGAGGGCGGCAGTGAGCCCATCGAGCCCTTCATCGTCGGGCCCGGCGGCACCTTCGGGCAGGACCCGCTCCACAAGCCCGCGCCCCGGCCCATCGTGAAGCCGGTGGTACCCGATGCCATTGAGACGGCGGCTGAGGACTTCTTTGCAAAACCGGAAGCCCCGGCAGCCCCCGAAGCACCGGCCCCGGTGGTAACGCCCGGCATCCCGGCCCAGCCGGTGGACGAAGGCCCCGCCGAAGCTCCTGCGTTCGACGGCAGCGGAGCTTTCCAGACACCGACCCTGCCCACCACCGACGAGCCCTCTGTGCCGGTGCGGGTCATGGCCGACAACGTGATGGCCATGCGCTCTGCCCCGGACGAGGACGGCTGGATCAGCATCACCAGCGAGCCGGTGGAGGAAAAAGACATCAACACGCTGGTAGCCGCTGCCATGGAAAAGCCCGCCGTCGGCGAGCAGCAGGCAGCCATCGCCCCGGCCGAGGAGCCGGAGGCTGAGGAGAGCTATCAGTACCAGTACCCCGGCATCGACCTGTTCGAAAAGGCCCCGGAGGAGAGCGACCCCAACGCACAGGACGAGCTGAAGGCCAACGCGCAGAAGCTCGTGGACACGCTGGAAAGTTTCGGCGTCCGCACCCGTGTGCTGGACATCTCCCGCGGCCCGTCGGTCACGCGGTATGAAGTCCAGCCCATGGCGGGCGTCAAGATCAGCCGCATCACCTCGCTGGCAGACGACATCGCACTGAACCTGGCCGTCGCTGACGTCCGCATGGAGGCCCCCATCCCCGGCAAGCCCGCCGTGGGCATCGAGGTGCCCAACCACAAAAAGACGCCGGTCTATATCCGCAGTGTCTTCGAGAGCCAGGCCTTCCTGCGGATGACCTCGCCCCTCGGCATCGCACTGGGCAAGGACATCGCCGGCGTGGCCCAGGTGGCCGACCTGTGCAAGATGCCCCACCTGCTCATTGCAGGCAGCACCGGCAGCGGCAAATCCGTCTGTGTCAACAGCATCATCATGAGCCTGCTGTTCCGCTCCAGCCCGGAGGACGTCAAGCTCATCCTCATCGACCCCAAGGTGGTCGAGCTGGCCGAGTACAACGGCATCCCTCACCTGCTGATGCCGGTCATCACCGAGCCGAAAAAGGCGGCGGGCGCTCTGAGCAGCGCCGTGCAGGAGATGGAGCGCCGGTATCACCTGTTTGCGGAGAACAACGTCCGCGACATCAAGTCCTTCAACAAGCTGGCCGCCACCGACCCCATGCTGGAAAAGATGCCCTACATCGCCATCATCATTGATGAGCTGGCCGACCTGATGATGGTCGTGGGCAAGGACGTCGAGGACTCCATCTGCCGCATCGCCCAGAAGGCCCGTGCGGCCGGTATGCACCTCATCGTCGCGACCCAGCGCCCCAGCGTGGACGTCATCACCGGCCTGATCAAGGCCAACATCCCCAGCCGCATCGCGTTCGCGGTGTCCAGCCAGGTGGACAGCCGCACCATCCTGGATGGTGCCGGTGCCGAAAAGCTGCTGGGCATGGGCGATATGCTCTTCATGCCGGTCGGTGCCCCCAAGCCCATCCGCATCCAGGGCACCTTCGTGCGGGATGAGGAGATCAGCCGTGTGCTGGACTTCATCAAGCAGAGCGCGACGGTCCAGTACGACGAGGCCATGATCGAGGCCATGGAAAAACACGCCATCCTGGATGGCAAAAAAGGCGCATCCTCTGCCGATGCCGATGAGGAGACCGGCAGTGACCCGATGCTCAAGCAGGCCGTCGAGGTGGTCATTGATGCCGGTCAGGCATCCACCAGCCTGCTCCAGCGCCGGTGCAAGCTGGGCTATGCCCGCGCCGCCCGCATCATGGACGAGATGGAACAAAAAGGCATCATCGGCCCCTACGAGGGTGCCAAGCCCCGCGCTGTCCTCATCAGCCGCCAGCAGTGGCTGGAAATGCAGATGAACCAGCCGGATGAATGACCCGCGCAGACACTGACGTGTCCGTTCTCCCCGGAGCGGGAAACCGGCGATCCAGAAGCGAAACGGAACGAACGATAAAATAAAAGGAGCATTATGGAAAACTCTTCCCAGGTCTACACCGAATTTCTCCCCATCAGCCGCGCGGACATGGAGGCGCGGGGATGGGAGCAGCTGGACTTTGTGGTCGTGGGCGGCGACGCCTATGTGGACCACCCCAGCTTTGGCACTGCCATCATCAGCCGCCTGCTGGAAGCCGAGGGCTACAAGGTGGGCGTACTGGCACAGCCCCGCTATACCGACTGCGAGGACTTCAAGCGGTTCGGGAAGCCGAAGTACGGCTTCTTCATCGGCGGCGGCAATGTGGACAGCATGGTCAGCCACTACTCCGTCGCCAAGATCCCCCGCGCCGAGGACGAATACTCCCCCGGCGGAAAGGGCGGTGCCCGGCCGGACCGCAGCGCCACCGTGTATACCAGGCTGGCCAAGCAGGCCTACCCCGACCTGCCCGTGATCCTGGGTGGTCTGGAAGCCTCGCTGCGGCGGTTCGCCCACTACGATTACTGGCTGGACACCGTCCTGCCCAGCATCGCAGAGGACTCCGGCGCAGACATCATCAGCTTCGGCATGGGCGAACACCAGACCGTTGCCATTGCCAGGCGGCTGGCGGCCGGAGAGCCGGTAAGCTCCATCACCGATGTGGACGGCACCTGCTACCTGACCGACTTCGACCACCTGCCCGAAAAATATGTGGAATGCGCGGGCTTCAAAAAGGTAGCGTCCGATAAGACCGCCTACGCCAAAGCCTGCCGCATCCAGATGGACAATCAGGATGTCGTCAGCGGCCAGATCATCGTCCAGAAGCAGAGCGAGAAGTACCTCGTCCAGAACATCCCGGCAAAGCCGCTGGTGCGCTGGGAGCTGGACCGGGTCTATGCCCTGCCCTACACCCGCCGGTATCACCCCATCTACGAGGCCATGGGCGGTGTGCCCGCCATCCGGGAGGTGCAGTTCTCCATCATCCAGAACCGCGGCTGCTTCGGCGGCTGCAACTTCTGCGCCATCCAGCTGCATCAGGGCCGCCGGGTCACCAGCCGCAGTGCGGACAGCATCGTGGAGGAAGCCGAGCGCATGACCCACGAGCCGGATTTCAAGGGCTACATCCACGATGTCGGCGGCCCCACCGCCAACTTCCGGTTCCCGTCCTGCCGCGAGCAGATGCTGCGGGGCATGTGCAATGGCGGCAAGCACTGCCTGGCCCCCACCACCTGCTCCCACATGATCGTGGACCACAGCGATTACCTGAAGATCCTGCGCCGGGTGCGGGAGCTGCCGGGTGTGAAGAAAGTGTTCATCCGCAGCGGCATCCGCTTTGATTACCTCATGGCCGACCCGGACGACACCTTCTTCAAGGAGCTGGTGGAGTACCACGTCTCCGGCCAGCTGAAGGTGGCTCCGGAGCACTGCGCGCCCAACACCCTGGCCTACATGGGCAAACCGCCCATCGAGACCTTCAACAAGTTCAAGGACAAGTTCTATGAGCTGAGCAAGAAGGCCGGCAAAAAGCAGTATCTGGTGCCCTACCTCATGTCCAGCCACCCGGGCAGCACCCTGAAGGATGCCGTCTATCTGGCCGAGTACCTTTATAAGAACCACATGCGCCCGGAGCAGGTGCAGGATTTCTACCCCACTCCCGGCACCGTGAGCACCTGCATGTTCTACACCGGCCTCGACCCCTACACCCTCAAGCCGGTGTTCGTGGAAAAGACCCCCGAGGGCAAGGCCCTGCAGCGTGCATTGCTGCAATACTATGAGCCCCGCAACGCCGAAAAGGTGGTCAAGGCCCTGAGGATGACCCACCGGGAGGACCTCATCCCCCTGCTGGTGCCCGCCGCAGGCCGCCGCGCGGTGCAGCGCTCGGCCCGCTGCGCCGACAGCCCGGAGGTGACCATCCACAACGACGGCACCTACACCGTGCGCCCCAACCAGAAGGGCAAGGGCAAGCCTGCCCACGGCCCGAACCGCACCGCCGCCCCTGCCGGGCGTCAGCCCAGCCCGGGTGCCCGCTTTGCGCCGCACTCGGCCCCCGGACACAAACCCAAAAAGAATCAACAGAAAGAGAATACATCGTGGAAAACTGGAACAAAGAAAAAGTGACCCCGAAAAAGAAAACCGGCCTGCTGCAGCGGCTGCTGTCGCTGGCCGCTGCGGCCGCACTGGCCCTGAGCCTTGTAGGCTGTGGTGCCTCGGCTGTGGTGCCGGGCGGCAGTGCCGACGTGGTGCCCAACCCTTCCTCTACGGCAGCCAGCGTGGATGCCCCGTTCGAGATGCACTTCATCGACGTGGGGCAGGCGCTGAGCGTGCTGGTGGAATGTGACGGCCAGTTCATGCTGTACGACGGCGGCAACGTGGACGACGGCAGTCTGGTGGTATCCTACCTGCAAAAGCAGGGGGTGGAGCAGCTGCAATATGTGTTCTGCTCCCACGCCCACGAGGATCATGTGGGCGGGCTTGCCGCCGTAATGGCAAAGTTCCCGGCGGGACACGCTTACAGCCCTGTGACCGAGGGCAGCACAAAATGCTTCAACGATTTTGTCAAGTATACGCAGCAACAGGGCTTGCAGCTGGAAGTGCCCTCCGTGGGCACGGTCTGGCCGCTGGGCAGCGCCACCGTTACCATGCTTGGCCCGGTAACGCAGTACAGCGAGACCAACAACACCTCGCTGGTGCTGCGCATCGACTACGGCAACACCAGCTTTCTGCTGACCGGCGACATGGAAAATACCGCCGAGACCGACCTTGTGAACAGCGGCGCCAACCTGAAAGCCGATGTTTTACAGGTAGGGCACCACGGCTCCAGCACCAGTACCAGCTACCTGTTTCTGAACGCTGTTCTGCCGGAAATGGGCGTCATCTCCTGCGGCACGGGCAACAAGTACGGCCACCCCCACGAGGAAACGTTAAGCATCCTGCGGGACGCAAAGGTGGACGTCTACCGCACCGACCTGCAGGGCACCATCACCATTGGCAGTGACGGCCAGAACTACACCGTGGGCACCGAGCACTTTGCGGCAGATTCCGCGCTGAACCCCACCGACCCGGCGGCGTCCAGTACAGCCCAGCAGGCGTACATCGGCAACGTGAACAGCAAAAAGTTCCACCTG
>OGJI01002893.1_pt1 | contig 14424 bp, 10 predicted proteins | sample 1572031 | NCBI WGS metagenome assembly OGJI01 (sample SAMEA2582119, study PRJEB24529) | metagenome | biome: Human gut stool | place: China | collected 2011
TGACTTCCTTGGTGTCGCGGGCGATCATCAGCTCCTCGTCGGTAGCGATGACCAGAGTGCGGACCTTGGCGCCCCAGGCGGTGATGTCGCAGACATCGCCCACGGGATGCTCGTTCTTGTCGGTATCGATGCGGATGCCCAGCCAATCCATGTGGTGGCAGACCTTTGCACGGGCGATCTCGTCGTGCTCGCCGATGCCGCCGGTGAAGACGATGGCATCCACGCCGCCCATAGCTGCGATGTAGCTGCCGACGATCTTCTTGATCTGGTAGTTCAGCATGTCAGAAGCCAGCTGAGCGCGCTTGTTGCCGTGGAGAGCAGCCTCCTCGACGTCACGCTTGTCGCTGGAAACACCGGAGATACCCAGCAGGCCGGACTTCTTGTTCAGGATCTCGTCCAGCTCGTGGCCGGTGATGTTCAGGGTGTACTTCAGGTAGTTGACCACAGAGGGGTCCAGGTCGCCGCAGCGGGTACCCATCATCAGGCCGGCCAGCGGGGTCATGCCCATGGAGGTATCAACGACCTTACCCTGATCGACAGCGGCGATGGAGGAGCCGTTGCCCAGATGGCAGGTGATGAGCTTCAGGCGCTCAATGGGCTCCTCGAGGTACTCAGCAGCCTTGTGAGCGACGTACTTGTGGCTGGTGCCGTGGAAGCCGTAGCGGCGGACGCCGTACTTCTCATAGTACTCATAGGGGATGGCGTACATATAAGCCTTCGGGGGCATGGTGCTGTGGAAAGCGGTGTCGAAGACAGCGACCATCGGGACGTTGCCGAAGACCTTGCGGGCTGCCTCGATGCCGAGGATGCCTGCGGGGTTGTGCAAAGGAGCCAGGGGGCTCAGCTCGCGGATGGTGTTGATGACCTCGTCGGTGATCAGGCAGCTGGCCTTGAACTTCTCACCGCCGTGGACGACGCGGTGGCCGATGGCGCTGATCTCGCTGACATCGTCGATGCACTTGCCCTCGCCGGTGGTCATCTTCTTCACGACCTCAGCAAAAGCCTCGGTGTGGGTGGGGAAGATAGCGGGAGTGGTAGCCTTGTGGCCGTTAGCGTCATGGGTGATCATGCTGCTCTCCATGCCGATGCGCTCGCACAGGCCCTTGCACAGCACCTTCTCACCGTCCATATCGATGAGCTGATATTTCAGGGAAGAAGAACCACAGTTGATAACCAGAATTTTCATCTTCTTGTTTCCTCCAGATATGTTTTTGTCCACCCCCGAGAGGGCAGAATTTTACAGATTCCTAGAATTATTATATAATAGGGTCGGCCGGTTTTCAAGCCGCAATGGCGGCAAAGCCTGTCACAAAGTCCCCGGGCTTTTTTGTACATCCTGCCCAGAATCCTGTCATTCTGCCCCAGTTCTCCATGCAGTATGACAGATATTTCACAAACTTTTGAGGTCACGTCATGAAATTTGCCGGTATCATCGCCGAATACGACCCCTTCCACAACGGCCACGCATGGCAGCTGGCGCAGGCAAAAGCGCTGGGTGCAGAGCGCGTCGCCGTCGCCATGAGCTGTTCGCTGGTGCAGCGGGGGGCGCTGCCCCTTCTGCCTGAAGCTGTCCGCACCCGGTCCGCCCTCACCTGCGGGGCTGACCTTGTGTTCGCCCTGCCTGCTCCCTGTGCCTGCGCGGGGGCAGAGGCGTTCGCCCGGGCGGGCGTGGCGCTGCTTGCCGCCGCTGGGTGCGATGGTCTGGTGTTCGGCGCCGAGACGCCCGACGCGGCCCTTCTGATGGAGGCCGCCGAGCTTCTTGACAGCGACTCCTACCGCGCCGCCCTGAAAGCCCAGCTTGCGGGCGGCGCACGGAGCTTTGCCGCCGCGCGGCAGGCCGCAGCGGCTCAGCTTGCATCTGACGAGTGGATCGCCGCCCTGCTGGACAAGCCCAACAACAACCTCGCTGTCGAATACTGCCGGGCCATCCGCAGCCTTGCGCCTCGGATGGAGGCTTATCCTCTGCCCCGGCAAGGCGCGAACCACGGTGAGGCGCTCCACTCTGCCCATGGGCAGTTCGCCAGCGCCAGCGCACTTCGCAAGCTCTGGCCCGAGGGCGGAGCGGACGCCGTCGCGCCTTACGTTCCCGAGGCGGTCTTCCCGCTTTATCAGGAGGCTTACGCCGCCGGGCAGTACACCGATTTTTCCGCCGCCGGGCGGTGCGAGCTGGCCCTTCTCCGGTCTGCCTGCCGGGGCAAAGCGCCCTTTGCAGACATCCGCGGCGTCTCCGAAGGACTGGAACACCGTCTGGAAGCCGCCGTCCGTACCAGCACCACCTACGACGAACTGCTGGACGCTCTCACCACCGTCCGCTATCCCCGGGCGCGGATGCGCCGCCTCGCCATGGACGCCGCGCTGGGCTTCACCGCCGACAGTCTCCCCGCCCTTCCGCCCTATCTCCACCTGCTGGGAGGGAAGAAGGATGCCCTTCCTTTATTAAAAAATTGCACCCTCCCTGTCTCCCACTCGCTGGCCCGTCTGCGGGGATCAGGCGATGCCTCCGCTCGGATGGCCGAGGCGCAGCTTGCCGCCGCCGATTTTGGTACGCTCTGCCGCGTTTCACCGGAGGCCATGGGCGATCTACTTCGTCAAAAAAATATCTTTTTGACGTAATGACAGAAAATTTTCTGCAAATTTTGTCATTTCGGCACTTGTATGCCGAGACAGTTTCGGTGTATTATAGTAAAGATACTTGGATACAACGCCGCCTGTTCGACAGGCACAAGGAGGAACCATGGCACTTCACGTTCTGGACGAAGCCAACCGCTGCCTCGGCTGCAAAAAGCCGATGTGCCAGCAGGGCTGCCCCATCCACACCAACATCCCCGAGGTCATCCGCCTGCTCAAGGACAATCACCTCGACGACGCCGGCCGGATGCTGTTTGAAAACAATCCCCTGACCACTGTGTGCAGCCTCGTGTGCAACCACGAGAACCAGTGCGAAGGCCACTGCATCCGCAACCGGATGCCCAGCCACGACCCCGTCCACTTCTCCATCATCGAGGACTACATCTCCACCACCTACGCCAACAAGATGACTTCCGGCCCCGCCCCCAAGAACGGCATGAAGGCCGCTGTCGTCGGCTCCGGCCCTGCGGGCCTGACCGTCGCCGTCCTGCTGGCACGCTGGGGTTACGATGTCACCCTCTTCGACGCCCGCGACAAGATCGGCGGCGTCATGCGGTACGGCATCCCCAACTACCGCCTGCCCGACAGCGTGCTGGACGATTTCCAGTACCGTCACCTCGAGCTGAAGGGCATCCACGTCCGCCCCAATACCGCCATCGGCAAGACCATCACCATCGACGACCTCTTCCGGGACGGCTATAAGAGCGTCTTCATCGGCGCGGGCCTCTGGAAGGCCAACGCCATGCACATCAAGGGCGAGACGCTGGGCAACGCGGCCTTCGGCATCGACTATCTGGCCAACTCCAAGGCCTTCCAGCTGGGCGACGACATCGCCGTCATCGGCGTGGGTAACTCCGCCATGGACTGCGCCCGCACTGCCATCCGCAACGGCGCACGCCACGTCACCTGCTACGCCCGCCGCGATGAGGAGTGCATCAGCGCTTCCGAGCATGAAGTGCGGTACGCCAAACTCGAGGGTGTGGGCTTCCGCTTCTGCAAGGCTCCGGTGGAGATCCGTGAGAACGGCATCATCTGCCGCGACACCGTGAAGGGCGAGGACGGCAAGTTCACCCAGGTAGAGGGCAGCGAGACCTTCTACCCCCACACCGGCGTCATCGTCTCGGTGAGCCAGGGTTCTGAGAACTCCCTCGTGAAGACCACCACCGGCATCGAGACCAACCAGCGCGGCCTGCTCACCGTCAACGAGGACGGCAGCACCACCCGTGAGGGCGTATTCGCCGGCGGCGACGCCGTTATGGGCGCACGCACCGTCGTGGAAGCCGTGGCCATCGCCAAAAAGGTGGCCGAATCCATGGACGCCTACATGAAGTCCCTGCCCGCCGACAACACTCCCGACCCCTACGCCGATATTCCAGTGTTCTCCACCCCGACTTCTGACGTTCTGGCAAAGCAGGGCATCTAAATTCTGATCTTCAAGGCTGCTGTGCAAAAGCACGACAGCCTTTTCTTTTTGTAACATTTCTGTTTCTTTGCCAATCTTAGCCGCTCTTTTGTTGACGGACTTTTGTCTGTTTTTGTATACTTAATAAGGAAATATTTCTCGATTCCAACGCCCGGCGGCACTGCTTCTGGGCGGGAAAGGCTGGTGGACATCATTATCAAATCATCCATCCCCAAACTTCGGGAGAAGCTGCTGGAGGCACTGCAGGCCGTCCTGCCCATCGCGGCCATCGTGCTGGTGCTCTGTTTCAGCATCGCCCCCGTTTCCCCGAGCATCCTGCTCTGCTTTCTGCTGGGCGCTGCCATGATCATCGTCGGCATCATGTTCTTCACCCTGGGTGCCGAGATGAGCATGACCCCCATGGGCGAGCGGGTCGGCTCCATGCTCACCCGAAGCCAGAACCTTTTTCTCATCATCGGCGTGGGTTTCCTGCTGGGCTTCCTTATCACCATCTCAGAGCCTGACTTACAGGTGCTTGCCAATCAGGTGCCCTCCATCCCCAACATGACCCTCATCCTCTCGGTGGCTGCGGGCGTGGGCATCTTCCTCGTCATGGCCTTCCTGCGTATGCTGCTGGGCATTCCGCTGCCCCGGCTGCTGGTCATCTTTTACGCTGCCATCTTCCTTCTGGCTGTATTTGTGCCGAAAGAGTTTCTGGCCGTGGCCTTCGACTCCGGCGGCGTCACCACCGGCCCCATGACCGTCCCCTTCATCATGGCGCTGGGCGTCGGTGTGTCGGCCATCCGTTCCGACCGCCATGCAGCGGACGACAGCTTCGGCCTCGTAGCCCTCTGCTCCGTAGGTCCCATCCTCGCCGTCCTCATCCTCGGCATCGTCTTCAATGCCAGCGAGAGCAGCTACGTGCCGCCGGTCATCCCTGAAGTGGGCGACTCGGTGGAGCTGTGGCAGCTGTTCAGCGAGGGCCTGCCCACCTATCTGCACGAGATCGCCACTTCCCTGCTGCCCATCGTCGTGATGTTCGGCATCTTCCAGCTCGCCGCCCTTCACATCGACCGGCGGACGCTGGGCCGCATCGGCGTAGGCCTCGTCTATACTTACATCGGCCTCGTGCTCTTCCTCACCGGCGCGAACATCGGCTTCATGCCCGCCGGCAACTACCTCGGTCAGGTCCTAGGCGGCCAGAGCAGCCGGTGGCTGCTCATCCCCATCGGGATGCTCATCGGCTACTTTATCGTCCGGGCCGAGCCGGCGGTCTATGTCCTCAACAAACAGGTCGAAGAAGTCACCGACGGCGCCATCTCCGCCGGGACGATGGGCGCGGCCCTCTCAGCCGGTGTTGCCCTCTCGGTGGGCCTTGCGATGGTGCGCGTCCTCACCGGCATCTCGATTCTGTGGTTCCTCATCCCGGGCTACCTCTTCGCCATCAGCATCTCCTTTGTGGTGCCAAAGCTCTACACCGCCATCGCCTTTGACGCCGGCGGCGTGGCCTCCGGCCCCATGACGGCCACCTTCCTGCTGCCGCTGGCGCAGGGTGCCTGCATCGCCGTAGGCGGCAACATCGTCACCGACGCCTTCGGCGTGGTGGCCATGGTCGCCATGACGCCCCTCATCACCGTCCAGCTCATGGGCCTTGTGGCCCAGCTCAAGACCCGCAAGGCCCGCAGCGCCCAGCCCCTGCTGGATACTGCCGCCCTGCTGGCTGAACTGCCGGACGACGCCATCATCGAGCTGTAAGGAGGGCTTGCCGTGAATACGCTTTACTGGCTGGTCACCATCACCGACCGCCCCACGACAGACGCCTTTCTGAAGCTGTATAAGAGCTTCGGCGTCGATGTCAGCCTCCGCACCGTGGGTGCCGGCACCGCCGTTCAGGAGACGCTTTCCACCCTCGGGCTGGAAAAGACCGAAAAAGCTGTGCTCTTTGCCATCATCACAGCGGATAGCTGGCCCCGCATCCAGAAAGCCCTGCGCCGCCAGATGCGCATTGATGTGCCGGGTACCGGCATTGCATTTATCGTCCCGGTAAGCAGCATCGGCGGCAAGCGCGCCCTGCTGTTCCTCACCGAACACCAGACCCTTGAGCTGAAGGAGGAAAGCACCTTGAAAGATACCCGTTACGACCTGCTGCTGGTCATCGCCAATCAGGGCTACACCGGCTCTATCATGGACGCGGCCCGGGCTGCAGGAGCCGGCGGCGGCACCGTCATCCACGCCAAAGGCACCGGCATGGAGGGTGCAGCCAGGTTCATGGGCATCGACCTCGTGAACGAAAAAGAGCTGGTGCTCATCGTCAGCCGCACTTCCGAGAAGAACGCCATCATGAAAGCCATCATGGACAACGCCGACAAAAAGGCCGGCTCCATCGTCTTCTCGCTGCCCGTCACCGACACCGCCGGCCTGCGCCTGCTGGACGAAGAGTAAAAAATCAAACTTTCATCTGTCAAATGAACAAAAATCCACGCTGCGGCAGGTCGCCGGGCGTGGATTTTTTTACCGTTTTCCGGTATGATAGAAGAGAGATACGGGAGGAAACGCTATGAATCAGAATCCGCACTGGAAGCAGCTTATCTGGACCTGGGCTTCCATCATCTTCGGCAACGCGCTCTACTCGCTGGCCGTTGCGCTGTTCCTCGAGCCGGCGGGCCTCATCACCGGCGGCGCGACCGGCATCGCACTGGCCATCGGGCGATTGACGGGCCTGTCCGTCTCGGGGCTGCTGCTCTTCATCAACCTCGCCATGCTGGTCTGGGGCTGGGTGGTCCTGGGTCGGGCCTTCGCCCTCAATACGCTGGCCAGCAGTGTTCTCAGCCCCGCCTTCCTCGCCCTGTTCGAGGGGATGGCGAATGGCCGGGTGCTGACGGAGGACATCTTCCTCTGCACCGTCTTTGCGGGCCTCGGCATCGGCGTCTCGCTGGGCATCGTCATCCGCTCCGGCGCATCCACCGGCGGCCTCGACATCCCGCCGCTGGTGCTCAACAAATGCTTCAAGCTGCCGGTGTCGGCCACCATGCTGGCCTTCGACATCATAGTCCTGCTGATGCAGGCTGTGTTCAGCCCGATGCCGCAGGTGCTGTACGGCATTGTGATGGTGCTCATCCACACCGTCGTCATGGATAAGATGCTGATGATGGGTGCCAGCCGCACCGAGGTAAAGATCATCAGCAGCCAGTCCGACGCCATCTGTGCCGCCATCCTCGAGCAGCTGGACCGGGGCGTGACCATCCTCCACGGCGAGGGCGGCTACACCCACGAGTCCAGCGCCGTGCTGCTGAGCATCGTGTCCAACCGGGAACTGCCCCGGCTGGAAAAGCTGGCCCACAGCATCGACCCCACCTGCTTCCTCATCGTGAGCCATGTCACCGAGGTCAGCGGCCGGGGCTTCTCGATGGATAAGGATTATTTGTAAGAAAAAACCTCTCCGTCATCGCTTCGGCTTTGACTGAGAGGTTTATTTTATAACAGCGGCGCAATAACTTTCAGTAAAATCCCTGCCAGATGGAGCAGCACTTTGCCCTCCCAGATGCTCTCCCGGGTGGGCTCGACATCGCGGCAGAATTCCAGCGTCTTCTGGAAATCCTTCTCGATGGCGGAGATGCAGGTGGTATCCTTCATCCAGACCGCATTCTCGAAGTGGTGGTAGAGACTGCGGTAGTCGAGGTTTATAGTACCCACCACGGCCTCGCTGTCGTCCACCACAAAGACCTTCGCGTGGACAAAGCCGGGCAGCCACTCGCTGATCTTCACGCCCGAGTCCAGCAGAGACTTGTAGTGCGTCTTCGCCAGCGCATAGGCGAACTTCTTATCCGGCACATGGGGCAGGATGAGGTGGACGTCCACGCCCCGCTCTGCCGCGAACTTGAGGGCCGTTTCCAGCTCACCGTCGAGGATGAGGTAGGGCGTCATGATGTGGATGTAGCGCTTGGCGCGGTTGAGCAGGTCGATATAGACCATCTCCCCCACCCTCTCACCGTCCAGCGGGCAATCGCCGTAAGGGGCCGCGAACCCCTTCGCCGGGACGGAGTGGGGCGGCACGGAGAGGAACTTCTCAAACTCCGGCTCCCGGAGGATGCTCCACATCTCGAGGAAGAGGATGGTCAGCGGTCGGACAGCCTCGCCTTCCAGCATGACGGCGGCGTCCTTCCAGCGGCCATACTTCTCGATGTGGTTGATGTACTCGTCGGCGAGGTTCACGCCGCCGGTAAAACCCACCTTGCCATCAATGACGAGAATTTTCCGGTGGTCGCGGTAATTATAATGGGTCGAGACAAAGGGCTGCACCGGCGAGAACACCCGGCACTGGATGCCCAGCTTTTCGAGGCGGCTGGGGTAATCCCGGGGCAGGGTGGTGAACTCACAGGTGCCATCGTACATCACCCGGACGTCCACGCCCTCGGCGGCTTTGCGGGCCAGCACTTCGAGGATCTTGCCCCACATGAGGCCCTCGTCGATGATGAAGTACTCGAGGAAGATGTACTTCTCGGCCTTTTCCAGTTGGCGCAGCAGCTCTTCGAACTTGGCCTCGCCGCCGGGGAAGTAGGTAACTTCCGTGTTCCTGTAGACCGAGAAGCCGCCGCCCTTTCCGTGGAGATACCTCGCCAGCGAGGCCGCGCCGGGGTCAGCTTCGGCCAGCTCCTGGGCCGCAGCCAGCGGCTGGGGCTGTAAGCCCCGGGCCTCCTCAGTAAGGTGGGTCACCCGCTTTTTCAGGGCGTTGTGGCCGATGTTGCTCTTGACGTAGAAAAACAGCGGCACACCCACGACCGGCAGGATGGCGATGGTGACCATCCATGTGATTTTAGCACTGTTGTCCATCTCACTGTTGAGGATGTAGACCACCATGAAGGCCGACATGGCCACGCTGCCGCCGAAGTAATGGGGCAGCAGTCCGCCGAACCACCGGAACACGCTCCACAGTACACCGACCTGCAACAGCATGAGCAGCAGCACCAGCCCGAAGCGGCTGAAAATCGCATGGACGATGCCCTTCTGACCCTTTTTCAGGAGCCGGAGGCCGCCGTCCTCGAACTGCTGCATCCTGTCTTTCATGTTCTGCTGAAATTCTTCTTTTTTCATACTTCTCCTTTCGGGCGGAGGGTGACGGCGAACAGCCCCTGGGCCGCGTGGCAGTCCTCCACCAGCTGTTTCGGCTGCGGACAGACGCCGTGGTCATGCCACGGGTCGTTGAACCAGTAGTTTTCGTCATCGTAGCCCACCAGCAGCAGGCAGTGTTCGTTGCACTTCCATGCAAAGTCAGTGCCATCGGCCAGCAGCCAGTGGTCACGCTTTTCCGGCACGGGCTGGAAATCCAGCGTCGCCCAGAACACCACCGGCATCCCGGCGTCGATATAAGAGCAAAGCTCTGCCGCCGTCTTGCCGCTCTCGTCCACGACTTCGAACTTGTCGGCTGCGCCCTCGTGCTTCAGAGCGCTGTTCAGGGCCTTGACGATACAGGGCGAATAGCAGCCGTAGCCGGTGTGGTCGTGGGGGTCGCCGGGGTAGACCTGCCACGGGTCAGGGCCGTAGAGTTTTCCGTTCTGCTCCCAGTAAGGGGCGTGGGGCAGGTCGCGGGCAATGAAGGTATCCGGGTCGATGTCGATGCCCACGGCCCGGAGCAGCATGACGCTGCTGATGCTCTCGCAGCCGTTGACCCAACGCTCAGTCTGGTCGATGTACGGGGCAGGAACGATTTTTTTCATCAAAATGCCTCCCAGCGGAGATTCGGCCCTGTCAAAACAGAGCGAAGTGTGTTATTATGTAGGATAAGAATATTATACCCTACTTTGGGGATTTTTTCTACAACAATCGGCACGCGGAGGTTTTGGAACATGAACAATCTGATCATCGGCATCGCAGGCGGCTCCGGCAGCGGCAAGACCACACTGGCCTGTCGGCTCAAGGCGCTTTTCGGGGAGGACGAGGTGCGCCTCATCTCCCACGACAGCTACTACAAGCGCCACGACGAGCTGCCCTTTGAAGAGCGCTGCAAGCTGAACTACGACCACCCGGACGCCTTCGACAACGCCCTGCTCATCTACCACTTACAGGAGCTGAAGGCTGGCCGCGCCATCGACTGCCCGGTGTACGACTACGCCGACCACAACCGCAGCAACGAGGTCCAGCACATCGAACCGGCCCCCGTCCTCATCGTGGAAGGCATCCTCCCCTTCGTGGAGCCGGAGCTGTGCGCCATGTTCGACTACAAAATTTTCGTAGACACCGATGCCGATGAGCGCATTCTGCGCCGTCTGGTGCGGGACGTCAAAGAGCGCGGCCGCTCCCTCGACAGCGTTATCAACCAGTACCTCACCACCGTCAAGCCCATGCATGAGGCTTTCGTTGAGCCCAGCAAGCGGAACGCTGACATCATCGTCCCCAACGGCGGCGAGAACACCACCGCCATCGAGATGCTGGCCCACCACATCCGCAGCCTCATCGAGAAGGCAAATATGCTCTAAAAGCTTCTGATACAGCAAAAGCCGGAGTCCCCGCGGGGACTCCGGTTTTTGCTTTTGTTTCAGCTGTTACTCCTTGATGGAGGTGCGCACCAGCGCGCGCTTGAGGCGGGCCTGTGCCATCTCGTACTCGCGGCGGTCGAGGTCTTTGCGGGCCAGAATCTCTTCGGCGCGCTTTTTTGCGGCCTCGGCGCGGGTGTGGTCGATCTGCTCAGCCCACTCCCATGTGGTGGCTACCAGACGCACCTCACCGTCCAGCACGGTGAGCATCCCGCCCATGCAGGCGGCACGGCGGCGGTTGCCCTCGGCATCAACGATGTGGGCCTCGCCCATGCCCAGCGCGGTGCAGTAGTCGCCGTGCTTGGCCAGAATGGCAAGGTCACCGTCGATGGCGCGGCAGACCACACGCTCGGCCTGCCCCTCAAAGGCGCAGCCGTCCGGTGTGACCACCGTCAGATGAAAGGTCGTCATGGTTTACCCCTTCTTCGCCTTAGCGAACACATCGTCGATGGTGCCTGCGAACAGGAAGGCGCTCTCGGGCAGGTCGTCGCACTCGCCGTTCAGGATCATGCGGAAGCCGCGCAGCGTCTCTTTCAGCGGGACGTACTGGCCGGGCATACCGGTGAACTGCTCTGCAACGTGGAAGCTCTGGCTCAGGAAGCGCTGCACCTTGCGGGCGCGGCTGACCGTGCGCTTGTCATCCTCGCTCAGCTCGTCCATGCCCATGATGGCGATGATATCCTGCAGCTCCTTGTAGCGCTGCAGCACCTTCTGGACGGCACGGGCGATCTCATAATGCTCCTGACCCACGACCTCCGGGCTGAGGATACGGCTGGTGGAGTCCAGCGGGTCCACAGCGGGGTAGATGCCCTGAGAGGCGATGTCACGGCTCAGAACCGTGGTAGCGTCCAGATGGGTGAACGTCGTTGCAGGGGCCGGGTCGGTCAGGTCATCGGCGGGGACGTAGACAGCCTGCACCGAGGTGATGGAGCCCTTGCGGGTGGAGGTGATGCGCTCCTGCAGAGCGCCCATCTCGGTAGCCAGCGTAGGCTGGTAGCCGACGGCGGAGGGCATACGGCCCAGCAGAGCCGACACTTCAGAGCCTGCCTGGGTGAAGCGGAAGATGTTGTCGATGAAGAGCAGCACGTCCTGATTCTTGACGTCGCGGAAATACTCCGCCATGGTCAGGCCGGACAGTGCCACGCGCATACGGGCTCCTGGGGGCTCGTTCATCTGGCCGTAGACCAGCGCCGTCTTGTTGATGACGCCGCTCTCGGTCATTTCGCCGTAAAGGTCGTTGCCCTCACGGGTGCGCTCGCCGACACCGGTGAACACCGAGTAGCCGTTGTGCTCGGTGGCGATGTTGTAGATCAGCTCCTGGATCAGAACGGTCTTGCCGACACCGGCGCCGCCGAACAGACCGATCTTGCCGCCCTTGGCGTAGGGGCAGATGAGGTCAACGACCTTGATGCCGGTCTCCAGAATTTCGGTGGTGGACTGCTGCTCCTCATAGCTGGGAGCGGGGCGATGGATGGGCCAGTAAGCCTCCGGGGTGGGGGCGGGCTTATTGTCCACCGGCTCACCCAGCAGATTGAACACGCGGCCCAGGCACTGGTCGCCGACGGGGACCTTGATGGACTCGCCGGTGTCCACGGCCTCGGTGCCGCGCACCAGGCCGTCGGTGCTGCTCATGGCGATGCAGCGGGCGACGTTGTCACCGGTCAGCTGCGCCACCTCGACCACCAGCTTCTGGCCGTGGTTGTCGATTTCGATGGCGTTGAGCAGGTCCGGCAGCTCTCCATCCTTGAACTGGATGTCCAGCACCGGGCCGATGACTTGGATCACCTTGCCGATGTGTTTTTCGGACATAGGCTACAACTCCTTCTCTTAAACCTCTCCGTCATCGCTGCGCGATGCCACCTCCCCTACCGAGGGGAGGCCTTGGCATTCCGCAAAGCTTCATCTCTTCGCCAGAGGCTCCCCTACCAGGGGAGCTGTCGAGCGATAGCGAGACTGAGAGGTTGGTTCATTTTTTAATTTTCCGCACCAGCCACGATCTCGGTGATCTCCTGCGTGATGGCGGCCTGACGGGCGCGGTTGTAATACAGATTCAGATGCTCTATCATCTCGCCGGCATTCTTGGTGGCGGCATCCATGGCGGTGCGGCGGGCGGCCAGCTCACTGGCCACGCTCTCGCACACGGCGCCGTAGAGGACACCAGCCACATACTCGGGGATGATAGCGCCGAACACTTCCTCGCAGCTGGGTTTGTACAGGATCTGGCTCCGACGGGCCTCAGCCTTCTGGGCCTCGGTGGGCTCGATGGTCAGGGGCAGCACCTCGAGGGTGGTGGCCGTCTGGGTCATCATGGAGTCAAAGCGGGTGTAGCAGAGCTTCACCGCGTCGTACTCGCCCTTGAGGAAGCCTTCCGTTATCTGGTGGGACAGGGTGAAGCACTCGCTCACCGACACATCCGCCGCCATCAGCACCTCGGGGGTAAAGAGGCCGGCCTCGTGGTGGGCGAAATACTCTGCGGAGCGCTTGCCGATGGGCAGCACGGTGACGGGGCCTTCGGCGGCGTCGGCCTGCTTGAACACATTGGCGTTATAGCCGCCGGCCAGACCGCGGTCGCCCGCGATGACCACCAGCAGGGTCCGCTTGATGTCGTCCCGGCGCAGATAGGGATTGCGGGCGCGGGGGTCTGCCGCCGCTATCTTGGTCAGCGATTCGTACAGCGTCTCAAAGTAGGGGCGGCTGTGCTCCACCCGCTCCTTGGCACGGCGCATTTTGGAGGAAGCCACCAGCTCCATAGCCTTGGTGATCTGCATGGTACTCTCTACGCTTTTGATGCGCAGCTTGATGTCCTTCATGGAACCTGCCATGCGTTACGCCTCCTTCCTGTCAGTGTGCCTTGATAAAGTTCTCGGTGTAAGCGGACAGCACACCCTTCAGAGCTTCCTCGGCGTCCTTTTCCAGCTTGCCGGTGGTGCGGATGGTCTCCATCACGGAAGCACCGGCTGCGTCGGTATCGAGATACTCGTACAGGCCCTTCTCGTACTCGGCCACGGCAGACACCTTGATGTTCACAAGGTAGTCGTGGATGGTCGCGTAAAGGATGGCCACCTGTTTTTCGACCGCAACGGGAGCGGAGCGGTTCTGCTTGAGCACCTCAACGATACGCTCGCCCTGTGCCAGACGGGCCTTGGTGTCGGCGTCCAGGTCGGAGCCGAACTGTGCAAAGGACTGCAGCTCACGGTACTGAGAATAAATCAGCTTCAAAGTACCGGCGACCTTCTTCATGGCCTTGATCTGGGCGTTGCCGCCGACACGGGAGACCGAGATGCCGGGGTTGACGGCCGGCATGACGCCCGAGTGGAACAGCTCCGTCTCAAGGAAGATCTGGCCGTCGGTGATGGAGATGACGTTCGTGGGGATGTAGGCGGACACATCGCCCGCCTGCGTCTCGATGATGGGCAGAGCCGTCAGGCTGCCGCCGCCCAGCTCGTCGGAGAGCTTGGCCGCGCGTTCCAGCAGACGGGAGTGCAGATAGAAGACGTCGCCGGGGTAAGCCTCACGTCCCGGAGGACGGCGGATCAGCAGCGACAGGGCGCGGTAAGCGACAGCGTGCTTGGACAGGTCGTCGTAGATGATAAGGACGTGCTTGCCCTTGTGCATGAAGTATTCGCCCATGGCACAGCCGGAGTAGGGAGCGATATACTGCAGGGGCGACAGCTCGGATGCCGTTGCCGACACCACGATGGTGTAGCTCATGGCACCGGCCTCGGTGAGGCTCTGCACGAGGTTTGCCACGGTAGAGCGCTTCTGGCCGATGGCGACGTAGATGCAGATGACGTCCTTGCCCTTCTGGTTGATGATGGTATCGGACGCGATGGTGGTCTTGCCGGTCTGGCGGTCGCCGATGAT